>Ga0172372_10007132_pt1 | contig 15069 bp, 11 predicted proteins | sample LakKiv5m_2_FD_114544 | JGI IMG/M metagenome (GOLD analysis project Ga0172372, IMG submission 114544) | Freshwater microbial communities from Kabuno Bay, South-Kivu, Congo - kab_092012_9.5m | ecosystem: Environmental > Aquatic > Freshwater > Lake | place: Democratic Republic of the Congo...
AGGGCTACATGGATGTGGTCCGTCTGCACCAGGCCGGCGTGCACTACGCCGTGGCCACTTTGGGCACCGCGACGACACCCGAGCATTTGAAGCGAGCCTTCCGACTCGTCTCGGAGGTGGTCTTCGCCTTCGATGGCGACCGCGCGGGTCGCGCCGCAGCTTGGCGAGCGCTCAACAATGCCTTGCCAGAGTTACGCGAAGGCCGACAACTTCGATTTCTCTTTTTGCCCGAGGGGCATGATCCCGACACGCTCATCGGCGAGGAAGGCCGTGACGCCTTCGAACGTCGACTCGAGCAATCTTTGCCGTTATCCGAATATCTCGTGCAGGAACTTGGCTCACAAGTCGATCTCGGGAACGCGGACGGTAAGGCGCGATTTGCCGAGCTCGCGCGACCGCTGATCGCACATGTGCCAGAGGGGGTCTATCGGGAGTTGCTGATCGAACGACTTGCCGAAGCCATTCGCCTGCCGGCTGATCGACTGCGCGCGCTGTGGCAAGGCGAGACGGCACGCTCGAACACGAAGCCCGCGACCCGCTCGAGTGCCGAGCTGCCGAGCGGCATGACAGGGCGCAGCGCGGGGCGTGGCGGCCTGATGCGCCAAGCGGTTCTGATGCTCGTGCATCACCCGATGATCGCCGCCGAGCTCTCGTCGAAAGATCTCGACACCCTGGCCACGATCGAGGAACCGGGTGCGGACATCTTGCGGCGCCTGATCGACGATCTGCGTCGTGAGCCCTGTAAAAGTACTGCCCAGTTGCTCGAACGTTGGCGGGATCAGCCGGAACAGTCCCGTCTTGCCCGCTTGGCGGCTACCGAGGCGCTAATTACCGCTGCCGACGGCGCCCGGCGCGAGCTGCAAAACGCCATCGGCCGCATGGGCGAAGAGGCTCGACGACGTCGCCTCGATACCTTGCTCGCCAAGGAACAGGAAACGGGCTTGTCGGTCGAGGAAAAACGCGATTTACAAGCGCTGATGTCTGGAAAAATCTAGGCTTTCCCCGTATTCTTGCGGGTTCGATTCCCCGGCCCGGGCAGCGCCCGACAGGCATCCAAACATGAGCAAGAAATCGAAGGCTACCGCCAGCAAGAAACCCGCGCGCCCGGCGGCCGCGAAAGCGGCCCCGAAAAAGGCTGCGCCGAAGAAAGCGGCGGCCAAGCCGACCCCTGCCAAGGTCGCGCCGAAAAAGCCGGCCGCGAAGGTCGTCTCGAAAGCGTCCGCGAAGCCGGTGGCCAAGCCCGCAGCGAAATCCGCCGCCAAGCCCGTGACGAAGCCCGCGGCCAAGCCGGTAGCCAAAGTTGCCGTCAAGCCGGCACCGAAGCCGACAGCAAAGACGCCGGTCGCGAAAGCCGCCCCGGCGCCGGCGCCGGCGCCGGCGCCGAAGCAACCGCCGGTTGCCAAAAAATCTGTCAAGGCCGAGCCTGCGGCAGCCGCGACGCCCGCAGCCGCCACACCTGTTGTCGCGACGCCGGCGGCTGCGCCTGCTGAAAAGCCGTCGACCAAGCAATCCAAAGCCGCCAAGGCTGCGGCCAACGACGGCAACAAGCCGCTGAACCTGCCCGAGCGCCGTCCTTTGGCGATGCCGGAGGAGCGCCAATCGCAGTTGAAGCAGCTGATCGCGCTCGGTAAGGAACAGAGCTACCTCACCTATTCGCAGGTCAACGATTACCTGCCCTCAGAAATCGTCGACCCCGAGCAGATCGAAGAGATCGTCAACACGATCAACGATATGGGTATCCCGGTGTACGAAAAGGCACCGGAAGAATCCCTGCTTGCACCAGAGACAACCGCGCCGTCCGACGAAGAAGCCATCGAAGAAGCGGCCGCCGCACTGGCCGCGCTCGATGCGGAACTCGGTCGCACCACGGATCCCGTGCGCATGTACATGCGCGAAATGGGCACGGTCGAATTGCTCACGCGCGAGGGCGAAATCAGCATCGCCAAGCGCATCGAGGAAGGCCTTGATGCCGTGCGCACCCAGATCTCTCTGTATCCGCCGACCTACGACTTCATCCTGAAAGCCTACGAGCCTGTGAAGAATGGCGGCGGACGACTCGCAGACATTATTGTCGGCTTCATTGACCCCAACGCGCCGGATGTCATCGCGCAACCGCAGAATCCCACCAAGGTTGATCCTGCCGCAGCAGCCGCTGAAGAATCCGAGGACGTCGAGGGCGGAGACGAGGAAGAAGAAGCCGCCGACACCGGCCCCGATCCGGTTGAAGCCGCCAACCGCTTCGCCTCGATCCAAAAGCTCCACTCGCAGTGGTTGGGCTTGCTCAGCAAGGCCGACGCCGACGACGCCAAAGTACAAAAGATTCGCAGCAAACTCTCGGGCGAATTCATGGAGCTCAAGCTCGCTCCCAAAATGTTCGAGGCTTTGATCGGCAACCTGCGAGAGCACATCAACGAAATCCGCCAGCTCGAGAAGGAGATCATGGTGATCTCCGTCCGCGATGCCGGCATGCCGCGTAAGGAGTTCATCACTTCCTTCCCGCGCAACGAGACCAACGAGCGTTGGGTCAGCAAGCACGTCAAGGCCGCCAAGAAGTGGTCTGCCGGTTTGGCTAAGTTCAGCGACGAGATTCTGCGTCGTCAGGTGCAACTGCAGGCGATCGAAAAGCGTCACTTCCTATCGATCGGTCAAATCAAAGATATCAATCGCGAGGTTTCGATCGGCGAAGCGAAGGCGCGTCGCGCCAAGAAAGAAATGGTCGAAGCGAACCTTCGTCTCGTCATCTCGATCGCAAAGAAGTACACCAACCGCGGCCTGCAATTCCTCGACTTGATCCAGGAAGGAAATATCGGCTTGATGAAGGCCGTCGACAAATTCGAATACCGTCGCGGCTACAAGTTCTCGACCTACGCGACCTGGTGGATTCGCCAGGCGATCACGCGTTCGATCGCAGATCAGGCGCGCACGATTCGCATCCCGGTGCACATGATCGAGACGATCAACAAGCTCAATCGCATTTCGCGGCAGATGCTGCAGGAAATGGGTCGCGAGCCAACGCCCGACGAGCTTGCCGTGCGCATGGAAATGCCCGAGGACAAAGTTCGCAAGGTTCTCAAAATCGCCAAGGAGCCCATCTCGATGGAAACTCCGATCGGTGACGACGAGGATTCGCACTTGGGCGATTTCATCGAAGACACCTCCGTGGCGTCGCCCATCGATCAAGCCACTGCCGAGTCGCTGCGCGAAACCACGCATGCGGTACTCGCACAGTTGACGCCGCGGGAAGCCAAAGTGCTTCGCATGCGCTTCGGTATCGATCTGAACACCGATCACACGCTCGAAGAGGTCGGCAAACAATTCGACGTCACGCGTGAACGTATCCGTCAGATCGAAGCGAAGGCGCTGCGCAAACTGCGCCATCCGAGTCGCTCAGAACAGTTACGCAGCTTCCTCATCGAGGATTGATCGCCATGAAACGCCGCGCGTTCATCCAGAGCGCCATCGGATCCACCGGGGCTATCGCCCTAGCTGATTCCTCTATGGTTGCGGCGCTGGCCGCCAACGCCCCGTACTACGACTTCGTCATCATCGGTGCGGGTACGGCAGGCTTACCTGCGGCGGTGTTCGCTTCCCGTCGCGGTGCGAAAGTTTTGTTGATCGACGCAGCGCCTGACATCGGCGGCACGCTGCATTTAGCGAACGGACAGGTGGCCGCTGCGGGCACGCGAACCCAAGCCGCCAAGGGCATCGTCGATACGCCTGATGCGCACTACGACGATGTCATGCGTCTCTCGCGCGGTCTCGCCGACAAGCACGTCATTCGTCGTACGGTCGACGAAGCGCCGGCAACGATCAACTGGTTGCTCGACGCCGGTCTCGTGCCGTTGGCCGATCATCCGGTGACGGGCGAGAGCCCGGGTCGCAAGGCCTATAACACCCCGCGATATCTTTGGGCGAAGGACGAAGGCCGTGCCATCTTGGCCGTTATCCGTCGTGAGCTCGCCCCGGAAGTCGCCAGCGGTCGTGTGACGTTGCAACTGAATACGCGCGCTACCGGTTTGTTGGTGAACGACAAAGGCGATGTCCAGGGCGTACGCGGCACGGTCACCGAATCGAAAGACGGCACCACTCGCGAGTTCGTTGCGCGCGGTCGCCACATTCTGCTCACCAGCGGCGGCTATGCGATGAACCCGGATCTGTTCGAGCAGCTCTGCGGTGTGCCTGCCTACGCCGCAGGCTCTTATCCCTACTCGCAAGGTCAAGGACTCGCGATCGCCACCTCCATCGGCGGCTGGCTGCGCGGCCAGGACCTGCACCGACCCGGCAGCGGTTCGATCCTGACGTCGGAGCAATTTCCTGCCAAGGTTTACGCGCGCTTCGATATGTCGCCGCGTCGCTTGCCTTGGGAAATTTGGGTCAATAATCAGGGCCAGCGATTCGTCGCCGAAGATTCGCCCGATTCCTATCAACGGGAACGGGTGCTGCTCCGACAGGAAAAGTTGCGCTATCAAATATTCTTTGATCAGGCGATTCTCGAAAAGGCACCGCCCGCACTGCCGCAGTGGACGCGCGAACAATTCCTCGGTCACTTCGATCAGCACCCGATGTTTCACCGCGCCGATTCGCTCGAAGCGCTCGCCGCCAAGGCGCGCATCGAACTCGACGGTCTGCGCGCCTCGATTCGTGATTACAACGCCGCCGTCAAAGCCGGTAGCGATTCGTTGGGTCGCAAGCACTTCCCGATGCCGATCGGTGACAAAGGCACGTTTTACGCGGTCACGCACCTTGGGCACTCGGCCACATCGTCTGCGGGTGTCGTCGTCGACGAGCAACTTCGTGTTGTGCGCGGCAACGGCGAACCGATCCCGAACTTCTACGCCGCGGGCGAGGTTCTCGGTAGCGGCGCAACGCTCGGTAACGCCTTTGCACCCGGCATGATGCTGACGCCAGCGCTAGCGCTCGGTCGTTGGCTCGGAATGACCCTGCCCATCAGTTGATGTCGCTCACGAGTCCGGTGCGCATATGAAACTTGCTCAGCTGCGCTACCTGACTGCGATTGTCGATGCCGGCTTCAACATCTCTGCCGCTGCCGACAAGTTGCACCTGTCGCAACCGGGCGTGAGTCGTCAGCTTCGTTTGCTCGAAGAAGAACTTGGATTCGAACTGTTCGTACGCGAAGGTCGTAACCTGCTGCGCCTGACTGCAGCCGGACAACGCGTAGTAGAGCGCGCGCAAAAGGCTTTGCGCGAGACCCAAGCGATCAAGGCTATGTCGCTAGACGTACGCGATGCGGCACGTGGCTCGCTCTCCATCGCGACAACGCACACTCAAGCTCGCTACGTACTGCCTGCCGTTATTTCGCAGTTTCGCCTGAAGTACCCGCAAGTTCGTCTGCATCTGCATCAAGGCACGGCGGAACAGATCGCCGATATGCTGAACGCAGGCCAGGTCGATATCGCAATCGGCACGGGCTCGCGCGAGCACGTCCCCCACTGCGTGCTGCTGCCGTGCTACGAATGGCACCGACGCGTCATCGCACCGCTAACACATCCTTTGGCCAAGACGAAAACCTTGACGCTAGCCAAGCTCGGCCAATACCCGCTCGTCACTTACGTCTTCAACCTCTCCGGCCCAGCCTCTCTGCCACAAGCGTTCGAGGCGGCGGGCATCGAGCCGGATATCGCACTGACCGCCCGTGACGCCGACGTCATCAAAACCTATGTAAGGCTTGGTCTTGGTGTCGGAATCGTCGCAGCCATGGCGATCGATCCGACGGAAGATCAGGACCTCGTGTCGTTTGACGCCTCCCACCTATTCCCGCGCCATCTGACGTGGGTCGGATTCCGTCGCGGTGGGTATCTACGACGATACACGCTCGATTTCATGCGCTTGTTGGCCCCGCATTTAGATCATACTCGTGTGCACAAAGCCGAGCGAACGACGCGCCAGGAAGAGGTCGACGCCTTGTTCGCTGACGTACGCTTGCCGCTGCACGTGTGAGCCGACCACGGTTATTTTGGCTAGAATACGCCCGATAAATTTTTGCTTAATTTCTTTTTGGGGATTCCGTCATGGCACTTATTTCGATGCGTCAGTTGCTCGATCACGCCGCCGAACACGGCTACGGCGTGCCTGCGTTCAACGTCAACAACCTAGAGCAAGTGCAGGCCATCATGCAGGCCGCCGATAAGACCGACAGCCCGGTCATCATGCAAGCGTCGGCGGGCGCCCGAAAATATGCTGGCGAGCCGTTTTTGCGCCACCTCATCGAAGCCGCCATCGAAAGCTATCCGCATATCCCGATCGTGATGCACCAGGACCACGGCGCGAGCCCATCTGTGTGCGTGCAGTCGATCCGCTCGGGCTTCTCGAGCGTCATGATGGACGGCTCACTCAAAGAAGATGGCAAGACACCCGCCTCGTACGAATACAACGTCGATGTGACGGCTCATGTCGTCAAAATCGCCCATGCGGTCGGCGTCTCTGTCGAGGGTGAACTCGGCTGTCTCGGCTCGCTTGAGTCCGGCAAGGCTGGTGAAGAGGACGGGCATGGTGCCGATGGTCATTTGTCGCACGATCAGTTGCTGACAGATCCTGACCAAGCCAAAGATTTCGTTGCCAAGACAGGCGTCGATGCGCTCGCTATCGCCATCGGCACCTCACACGGTGCCTACAAGTTCACGCGTAAGCCAACCGGCGACATTCTCGCCATCGATCGAATTCGTGAAATCAATGCGTGGATTCCCAATACCCATCTCGTGATGCACGGATCGTCGTCCGTGCCGCAAGAGTGGTTGCAGATCATCCGCGAAAACGGCGGTAACTTGCGCGAAACCTACGGTGTGCCGGTCGAAGAGATTCTCGAAGGCATCAAGCACGGTGTTCGCAAGATCAACATCGACACGGATATCCGCCTCGCCATGACAGGCGCGATCCGTCGCGCCATGACGAAAGATCCTGCCGAGTTCGACCCGCGCAAATACATGAAAGAGGCGATGCTCGCCGCGCGCGAGATCTGTATCGCCCGTTACGAGGCGTTCGGTTGCGCCGGCAAGGCTTCGACCATCAAGCCTCTTTCTCTTGAGGTGATGGCGAAGCGCTACGCCGCGTAAGCCTTTCGCTCAAACGTTTAGGGCGTAAATACCGCCCGGTGCTCGTTGATGAAGTCAGCGAGCCCGGTCGGAACACGCCCCGTCACCTTCTCGAATGTGTCGGTGACATCGACCACATAGCCGGCTGCAATTTCGGCAAAGATGTCGCAGACGGCATCGAGATGCCATTGGCTGCTCAAAAACTTGCCGAGAAAAGCTTTGTACGCAGCCGGATCCTGCGGAACGTATTCAATTGGTCGACCCAGAACTTGGCTGAACACCGCAGCGACTTCGTGAAAACTCAGTCGATCGCGACTGGTGATGTCGTAGCTCTTACCTTCGTGACCAGTGGTTGCCAAGCAATGCGCCACGAAATAACCCGCGTCGCGCGAGTCGGTAAACACCGCAGCGCCTTTGTCGCCGAAGGGGTAATAGAACTTTCCTTCGGTCTTGATCGTGTACGCGTTCGATAAAAAGTTCTGCAAATAGAAGCTCGGCCGGACCATAGTCCACGCTTTACCACTCGCCCGGATATGTTCCTCGGATGCCCAGTGCATCTTGTGGGTTGCGTTGTGAGCGGTCGGCAGCGCCTCCATAGACGACAGTTTGACGAGATGACTCACGCCGACTTCCACGCCGAGATCGACAAGTTTTTTCTCGAGCGACAGCTGTTGCTCACCGTTAGGCAGAATGATCGCCATCTTGGTGACACCGACGAGCGCCTTGCGTACCGAATCCGAATCGTTCGCGTCACCGGTCGCGATCTCGACACCCGCAGCAATCAGCGACTCAGCCTTGGCGGGATTTCGCACCAGTGCTCGCACCGGGATCCCTCGCTTAGCAAGCTCCGTCGCTGCCCTATTTCCCGTTCGCCCGGTTGCCCCTGTAATCAGAATCATCCCAACCCCCGATAGCTGTATTGCTGCGGCATAATGCCGACGCACGTGGATACCACACTCGACGGACTACGACCATGACGCGCAGCATCTGTGACCTCTCTGATGACCACCCACAGGTCGTTCAAACGGGCGAACCCCTGTTTCGCGACTTCGGACAACTGAAGAGTTTCCACGGACAAATCAGCACGATCCGCTGCTACGAAGACAACCTCTTGCTGCGACAAGTCTTGTCCACTCCGGGCAACGGGCGGGTGATGGTGGTCGATGGTGGTGGCTCGCTACGCCGCGCGCTGATCGGCGATCGGCTCGGCAGTTTAGTGATTGAAAACGGCTGGGCTGGTGTCATCGTTTACGGCGCAGCTCGAGACGTCGAAGTGCTGCGTACGATGCCACTAGCCGTTCGAGCGTTGAACATCTGCCCCACCAAGCCTTTCCAGACAGGTGCGGGTGAGCGCGACTTGGTTGTTACATTTGCAGGTGTGATCTTCCGCCCCAACGAATGGCTCTATGCCGACGAGAACGGCTTCATCGTCAGCCCCACGCCGCTGAGTTGAACTCGGCTCGGCTAGGGCCGGCGCAGTAGCAGCATCGGAAGCCAACCGCGCAACGCTCCGCTCTGTACGGGTAGGTATTCCCCGGTGACAGCACCGGTGACAACGAACTCGCTCTCGTAGCTCAACTCGGCAAGCGCGGCGGCCTGATCAGAAGGCATCGAGCGCAGCACGAGGCCTGCGATCTTGGGCATGACCACCTCTCCAATCGAAAACTCTGCGCTCGTAGCAGGAGCAGGTGACTGGCCACTGGTAAGTGTCGCGGGGCCTCGATGCCGGACGCTCGCCACCAGCGAGTTGAAGTTTGCGATCAACGATGAAGCGATCAACTTACCTTCGGCGGTTTTACCGTAGCCTTCGAACGACGAGTAACCACCCCGACCGACAAACCACGCGCTCAGCGACAAATCGGCCTTTTTTGTCGTCGCCTCGGCAGCGCCAACTTGTACGCCGGAACGAGCATCAACCAGCGTCAGTCCGGTTTGCGCCTCTTTGAATTTGACCCCCGGAGCGAGCGACGCCCATCTTGATCCGATGAAATCACCAAGCCCCACACGAGCACCGCCCGCATCGTCGTTCGAGAAAATGATGGAGGGTGTGAGGATATAGTCGGCAGCTACCAACTGACCCTCACCCATCGCCGACCCACTACGCAATTGCCCTCGTGCTGCCAGCTGACGCTCTTGCAGAACCGCCTCCACGCCTACGCCGCGTTCGACTACCGTGAAGCAGCCTGAACGCTGAATCACCATGCGTAATAAAGGCCCTGGGGAGCGCAAACGATATCGCCACAAAACGTCTAATGAATAAGCATCCAGTTCGACGACTGCGACGTAACCGAGCGAGGTATCACACCGTTCGACATCGGGCTCTTTGGCTGAACCCCATTGCGGCACAAGAAACAGGCCGAACGACGCGATCAATGCTGCCCTGAAGTTCATGACCGACTCCTGCGTGTGAACGTTGGCGCATTACGCTAGCCAACGCGGCAGCCGGAGTCGCTCGACAAATTTGCGTAAATCGAGGGTTAATCGATCAGAGCCAACTCGTGCGTGCAGCAAATTCAACTGCACGGATCGGCGCCTTGGATAGCGGACGCCCAACATGCACGAAACCGATGATCTGATCATCGGCGCGTAGACCGAGTGCGCTCTTGACCCCAGCATCGTATGCATGACTGCCCGTCTTCCAGGCAGCGCCATACCCCATCGAATGCGCTGCTAACCAGAGGTTCTGGATGGCTGCACCGACTGCAACGACTTGCTCGACTTCCGGAACTTTCGGATGTGTCTTAGGTTCGGCAACGACGACTATCAATACCGGCGAGCGCCACGCCTTCGATGACTCTCTATCGAGTGCTTCGGTATCCGCCTCGGGCATGCGGCTCTGGAGGGCCGCACGCATCGCCGACCCGAGAATTCCGCGAGACTCGCCCTGCAGGACGATGAACCTCCACGGCGCCAACATTGCATGATCCGGAGCGCGCGCCGCCGCGGTGAGCATTGCCTCAATATCGCCTCGACTGATCGCGTCATCCGAGAACTTCTTCGTCGAACTCCGCGAAACAATCGCCTCGATGACCGGATTGCTCAAACTGGCCGCTTCAGACTTCTCCATCGAAACCTCTGCTCCCCGAAATGGGGAGCAGAGGATACCGAAACACTGTGTATTACCAAAATGGTACCGGCCGGACGATGATTAGATCGTCTGTCGGTGACTTTGGTGGCTCCGGAGCCGGCTTCGGCTTTATCAGAATCTTAAATCCCGGAAGGTAATAAACGCGGTTTGGCGGCTTCTTATTACTGGCGCTGGAAGTCGCATCCGACGCACTACAACCTGCCCTGACATTGCCGCAAGAATCAAAGCGCTAAGAACCCATATGTGAATTGAGCGGAAACGCATTATTCAATCTCCTTTCAAATGATAAGCGTGCAAGAAGACGATGCTTCTTTATCGGAAAGGACGTTGAAATTGATCCGTATTGCTATGAAAGAAGCAGCAAGCCTCTAAAAAGATCAGCATGTATCTCCTTGCGACCGCCCATCTGACTGGACAATTCGCGTTCGATTGCGATTCTCTCAGCCAACTTAAGTACGGGGTGATCCGACGGATACGCTTGTTTTAGCCCCTCAAGAACTACAGCATCTGACGGAACTGCTATTTGATCCAACGCAGTCTTGTATGAGTTGTATTTATCAAGAACCTTTATTGCCAGACTTACCTCGAGAAAGTTTGGATGTCGATCACCATATCTCTCTTTATAGAGCTTTGCGCTTTCCAAAAAATATTGCGCCGCCAAGTCATTCCTTGATTTACCGACCCAATACAAGCCAAGAAGTAACTTTGCTCGCGCTGCAATCTCACCTTTATTCGGACGATCCTCAATCAATCGCTTGAGCAGAGCCGCCTGCGAATCCGCCATTGCAACATTTTTTTCTACAATGGCGATCTTTAATCGCTTTACAACTATTTGAGGAATAACGTAATCCAGATTTACGTTTTTACTCGACTCGACAAGGGTCAATAACTCCTTTGCATCATCAAGCCTTTCCCCCTCAATCAGTATCGACGTCATTATGAAGACTCGCTTTAGACTATCTTTGGTTATTATTTCAAGACTTTTTCGATACTTTTCGAACGACATCCTGTCGAAATCGCGAAGCCTTAACGTAAGAGCTAAGTCGTAAAGCTCAACCATCTCTTTGGACTGTGGTCCAGGCGCTCTATTGCCATTAATTTCGACTTCTAAAAATGACCGCCCCTCTTTATACAATCCGAGCGATACGAAGGCCGCCAAAATTTCAACGCCTCCAACCAAATCAATCTTAAGATCAGCCCTTGAATCAGAAAACGTTTCTCTCGCCTCCCTCAATTTTCTGTCTGCAGAAACCCAATCTCGTTTATTTTTGTAGGCCAGAGAAAGGCTATATAGGGAACTAACCAGGAGTGAGCTTCTCCCAGAACTCCTGGCAGATTGTTCAACTTTTTTGAACTTCTCAAACGCGGACTCGAAACTTCCCTGATGGGATCTAATCCACCCTTCTTGCCATAGAAGCGTAGCCTCATCTGACTCAGCCAGTGGAGAACTAGATTTTTTGCGCAGAAGTTTTCTATGAATTTGCTCTGCGCCGACTATGTCACCGGCACTAAGAGACAAGCTGACTTTATCTATTAAGGAAGAAGTCACCGCACCGACTTCACCAGCATCTTCCAAAGCTTGAATTTTTTTATCTAGCACTAAGCCTGCGCGCCTTTGATCTCCGAGGCGCAGCCAGACATTGACGAGAGACCCCAGCATCTCCGCTTGCACAAGCGGTTGTCTATCTAAGGACGAGTAGAGGGCCCGCTCTGCAGCTGAAACGAGCCCCCTCACCGTCGCCTCGCGGCCACCGTGAAGCTCGGGATTGGCGCTCTCGAACATGTCAATCAAGAAGTCGCGGGTCGCAGCGGCGCGTTGTGACTCCGCAGTCGCCTTGTCCACTTGATAGATCGCAATGCCAGAGGCTGTGAGCACTCCAACGAAAGCAACGGTCGCGATGGATACCGCGACACGATTTCGCATTATGAATTTGCGCGCGATGAGTAATGCGGATGGCGGAATCGCGTGCACGGGACGACCGCTAAGCCAGCGCTCAATATCGGCGGCGAGCGCCTCGACAGAGGCGTAACGCCCTCGGACATCAAGCGATAAACTCTTAATGACGATCGCATCGAGATCACCCCGAAGCTCACGACTAAGCCGAAAGCCCGCGAGTTGAAGATCGCCCGTCCCGGACTCGGACGCAGCGCGTCGGCTCGGCGGAACTATCACGCCCTCCATAACCGCAAGCTCCAACTCGCCACGACTTTTCGCCGACTTCGGATAGGGAGAGACCCCAGTCAATAATTCGTACAGGATCACGCCGAGCGAATACACGTCGGAGACGAGCGTGAGTCGTTCGCCGCGCAACTGCTCAGGGCTCGCATAGCGCGGAGTCAGAGCGCGGGTCATCGTGATCAGTTCAGTCTCGTCATCGGGCAAGGTTTCCTCGATCAGCTTGGCGATGCCGAAGTCGAGCAAACGAACGTCACCGTTACGGTTGACGAGGATGTTTCCCGGCTTTAGGTCGCGATGTAGAGCGAGTCGGGTATGCGCATACTGAACTGCAGCGAGAACCTGCATGAACAACTCGACGCGGCGACGCGTATTGAGTTGGTTTTCCTGGCAGTAGTGAGTGATTCGAACACCTTCGACGTACTCGATCGCCAGATAGGGTCGCCCTTGGTCATCGAGCCCCGCGTCGTAGAGCCTTGCGATGTTGGGGTGCTCAAGCGATCCCAAGATGTCGCGCTCTCGCTCCATCCGCTCAGATAAGTCGCTCGCCCGCATCATCCGTGGCAACTTGAGGGCAACGCGACGCCTAGGCTTACCATCACTTCGTTCCGCGAGCCAAACGGAGCCCATGCCACCCGTGCCCAACTCCTCGATCACGCGGTAGGGACCAACGATGTCGCCGGGCGAAAGCATTGGAGCGGGTATCGTATCGGCCGCAATCGCAGCAGGCTCTTCCAAGAAGCCCTCACCATCGATTCGCGCATGCAACTCAAGGAAGTGCCGCAAAGTCTCGCGTAGCGGAACGTGCTCGGCAGGCAGATCGGCAAGCCAACGCCGCTGCTCGGGAATTGACGCAACAAGGCCTCGTCGAGCAAGTGGCTGACTAACTTCCACTGGGTAACCCAGATCTCTTTGTCGGACATAACGGCGCCCTTTTAGGAATGCTCGTTACCGTACGTGAGATGTGGGCGCAAACGGACACCAGCACTTCCGCACCGGAGGTATCGCCAAAGCGCTGCTATCGGATCGATAAGGCAGCAGCGAGATACAGTCGGGCTTTTTCCCAGTCTCGGCGTATCGTTCGATCGGTCAGACCGAGAATTTCGCCGATCTGCTTTTCGGTCAAACCGCCGAAATAACGCATCTCGACAACTTGAGCCAAGCGAGGTTCGACTCGAGCAAGCTCCTCCAATGCATCGTGGATATCGAGCACATCGACCTCAGCGAGCGCACGGTCGAGCGGCGGCTCAACCGACAAGGAGGTGTGGAAGGCTTTGCCGCCCCGACGCTCACGACGGCTTGCGCGAATCATATCGACGATCACAGAGCGCATTGCTTGAGAGCAATAGGCGAGAAAGTGATTCCGATCTGCGGGGGTGACTCGATGGGTCTTGGCAAAACGAAGATAGCAATCGTTGACGACGCCCGATGTATCGAGGAGCACATCCCGCGGGTGTGCACGTAGCCGCGACCGCGCGATTTGACGCAGATCCTCGTACAACGCATCAAAAACGGCATCAAGCGCACGATTGTCCCCATCACGCGCACGACCCAACAGTTCCGTGATGTCCCCCATATCGTCGACATATACTGGGCATGAAAAATCCTCGCAAGGAAATACTCGACGTAACCGGAGGGATTAATGACTCGATGGGTGCTCGCACTGGATCAGGGAACCACCAGCTCACGATCGATCCTGTTCGATCACGAGGCTCGCGTCGTTGCCATCGCCCAACGAGAGTTCTCGCAGTTCTTTCCTTCGCCAGGCTGGGTCGAGCATGACGCCAACGAAATCTGGTCGAGCCAGCGCGATACTCTGCTTGAAGTACTCGAATCAGCCAGCGCAGCCGATGCAGATATCGCGGCGGTCGGGATCACGAACCAGCGTGAAACCAGCGTCCTTTGGGATCGCAATACCGGCGAGCCGCTAGGTCGAGCCATCGTCTGGCAAGACCGACGTACAGCGGAAGCCTGCCAAAAACTGAAGGAAGCGGGCCTCGAACCTGAGGTATCGCAACGCACCGGTCTGCTGCTTGACCCCTATTTTTCGGGAACCAAGTTAGCTTGGATGCTAGAACATATACCCGATGCGCGTCGTCGCGCAGAGCGAGGGGAATTATGTTTCGGCACCATGGACTCGTGGCTGACCTGGAAACTCTCGGGCGGACGGCTACACATCACCGATATCACCAATGCGAGCCGTACGCTCTTGATGAATCTCGCCACCGGGGACTGGGATCCCTGGATGCTGGATTTATTGAAAATCCCTTCGGCCTGCTTACCGAAGATCGTGCCATCATCGTTCGCGCAGCTCGAACCCATCCAAGTCGACAGCCGACGGCTTACGCTCGGTGCTCTGGCGGGCGATCAACAGGCTGCACTTTTTGGACAAGCCTGCTTTCAGCCGGGTATGGCAAAGAATACCTATGGCACCGGCTGCTTCATGCTGATGCATACGGGCACTCAGCCGCTGCGATCGAAACATCGATTGCTCTCGACGACAGCCTGCTCAAATCGCATCGGTAAAGACCAAACTCGGTACGCTCTCGAGGGGAGTGTTTTCGTCGGGGGCGCTGTGGTGCAATGGTTACGCGACGGACTCGGACTTGTTAAAAACTCGAGTGAAATCGAGACACTCGCCAGTTCGGAGCGCGATCATGGCGGCGTCTACGTTGTTCCCGCCTTTACCGGCCTCGGCAGCCCTCATTGGGATCCGTTTGCTAGAGGCTCGATCATCGGTATCACACGTGGCACGA
>Ga0172372_10007134_pt1 | contig 15068 bp, 22 predicted proteins | sample LakKiv5m_2_FD_114544 | JGI IMG/M metagenome (GOLD analysis project Ga0172372, IMG submission 114544) | Freshwater microbial communities from Kabuno Bay, South-Kivu, Congo - kab_092012_9.5m | ecosystem: Environmental > Aquatic > Freshwater > Lake | place: Democratic Republic of the Congo...
CCATGGTTTCCGTGCTCATAAAAACAGTTTAGCAGAAAAGACGCTGGGGGCAATACGGGCGGCGGAACGATGGGCGTTCCGGGGACGGTAAGTAGACATGTGTCAGACCAGCGCGGCGGCTTCGCGCCGGCCGATCGCGAAGGAGGCAGACAGTATCTCTTTGATCAAGGGATCGCAACCGCGAAAGCGGACCTGTGCGGCAAAGGTCGCGGTCAAATGCCGACCTTTTTCCCGGCACAAAACCTCAAAAAGCGGGCGACGCGCCGGTAGCTGTCGGCCTTCACGAACGGCCAACTCATGCAAATCAAGGAGATGGTCGAATAATTGCATTTTGGTCAATTATTGGACAAAATGGATATTATTTTGTCAAATGATTTACACCTGCAGTCAGATAACGCTGGCTCTAGCTGGGTGCGTATCCACGGCTGGGGGGATGCGTTCGCATCGGGGATGGATGTTATACCAATGTCCCTTTGGTCGTAGACTTCTGGCTTGGGCAGGGGGCACGGGCGTCCCGCCCGTCACGATCAGAAAACACGGGCGAGACGCCCGTGCCCCCTGTTTTTGCAGAGATCCAAAAGCTAAGGGACGTGGGTATTAGCTGATCATCAAGCCGCCACCGCTGCCGCCGAAGCCTCTTCATAACGCCGCACGGCCTCGGACGTTGCCCCGTCATATTTCACCTGCCCGCCCTCGAGATAGATGCACCGCTGGCAAACCTCGCCGAGGAGCCGGCCAAACGGGCGGAGATTAACGATGCGCGATGAAGTCCTCGATCTTCATGCCGATGTCCTTCGCTATTTGGCGAAGCAAAAACGGGGACAAATCACGGCCGCGGTGATTGGGCACCGTCGTCTGGCGGCCATCGATGTGCTTGAACTGGCAGTGAGATCCTTTCCGGCGAATCAAATCAAAACCGAGATTCTGAAGGATGCGTATCGCCTCGTCGGGCTTGAGAACGGGAATGCGGCCCATTCGGTATTTCAGACCGCTACCGTCTGGGTGCCAACGAACTCTGCTTCCAAACGCGGTTCTCCGTCCTCGAGCAGCATGGATACCACCTCGCGTAGATTCACCTGCAATTCATCGAGCGACTCACCTTGCGTGTGCGCCCCGGGGAAGCCGGGGACGAAGCCGACAAAGAGGCCGGTCTCCGGACACTTTTCGACAACCGCAGTGAAGGAATGCATAGGTGAAGTATATCGCGTTACAGAGGCGCGTCAAACATCACAGAAGAGGCGGCATGGTTGTGCGTAGGCGGTATGCGCGCGAGTCGCGAGGGATGTCAGCCCACCATCAAGCCACCGCTGTTGCTGCCGAAGCCTCTTCATACCGCCTCACAGCCTCGGACGTCGCCCCGCCATATTTCACCCGCCCACCCTCGAGGTAGATGCACCGCCGGCATACTTCGCCGAGAAGTTTCCCGGCGTGGCTGACGAGCAGAAGGGTTCGGCCGTCTTTGATCAGCGCATCCATGCGCTGGCGGCACTTTTCTTGGAAGGCGGCATCGCCGACGGACAAAGCCTCGTCGACAATGAGCACTTCCGGTTCGAGAAAAGCCGCGACGGTAAAAGTCTATCCCGACCCTCAGCAAGCTATGGCGGGACCAATTGCTACTCCGCGGGCATTCCCAGCATGCCAGCCTTGCGCAAACGGCGCTTGATATCTGCCGGCATGGGCACCGCGCCATGCGAGCGGAGCAGCTTGACCACATCTTTGACCAACGGACGGTAGTCCGGGACGATGTGAGCCTTGGCAATGCGCGGCATCGGAACGCTATAAGCGTTTCGCGGCGAGCCATTTTTGCAGGTAGCTGGCATGGTTCTTTTTGAAGTCTTTGATAGCATAATCCAAAGCGCGGAAGAAGTCCACGTTACTCATCCACTTCTTTTCACGCAGACGATTCGCTGGGGTCAGCAAGTCCCGGTGAGCCGTCCCATGCGCGGTATCATATCTGGCTACGGTGTGTTCGCCTTCTTCGTCGGTATGGACCAACCGCACAACGAATGACACCATACGCGGTCCTGCGGTCTCGAAGTCGACCGCGACATACATTCCTCCCTCCAACCAAACGATGAAGTCCTGCTGCGGCATGATTATGAGTAAGCGGGATGCGCGCGAATCGCGAGGGATGTCAGACTGCCATCAAGCCGCCGCTGTTGCCGCCGAAGCCTCTTCATACCGCCGCACGGCTTCGGACGTCGCTCCGTCGTATTTCACCTGCCCGCCCTCGAGATAGATGCACCGCTGGCAAACCTCGCCGAGGAGCCGGCCGGCGTGACTGACGAGCAGTAGCGTCCGGCCGTCTTTGATCAGGGCATCCATGCGCTGGCGGCACTTTTCCTGGAAGGCGGCATCACCGACGGACAAAGCCTCGTCGACAATGAGCACTTCCGGTTCGAGAAAAGCGGCTACGGTGAAGGCCAAGCGGACCATCATGCCGCTCGAGTAGTGCTTGACCGGGGTATCGATGAATTTTTGCACTTCGGCGAAGGACACAATGTCGTCGAACTTGCGGTCCAGTTCGTTGCGCTTCATGCCGAGGATGCTGCCGTAGAGGTAGACGTTCTCGCGTCCGGTCAGCTCAGGATGGAATCCCGTGCCGACCTCGAGCAGGCTGCCGACCCGGCCCTTGATGCGCGCCCGACCGATCGTCGGCGCGGTGATGCGGGAGAGGATCTTCAACAAGGTCGACTTGCCCGCCCCGTTGCGTCCGATGATCCCGACCGTTTCCCCTTCCTTGATTTCGAAGTTGATGTCACGCAGGGCCCAGAAATCGCGCGGCGAACTCGAGGGACGAATGTCGAGGGTCGAGGGCTTGGGAGCACCGAGGGCGAAGCGGCGCCACTTCGCGCGGAGCTCTTCCATGAAGACCTCGCGGTTCAGCGTGCCGAGACGGAATTTCTTGGAAAGGTTTTCGACAGAGATGGCGAGCATGGGATTAGCGGCTTACAGCCGCGCAGGGAGCAGGGGGCGTGGAGCTAAGAGCCGGAGAAAAAGAGAAAGACGGAGCTGCCGTGGCGGGTGGCTGGTTACGGGTTACGGGCGAAAGGAGATCAAGGGACTAAAAGACTAACGGCGCTCACGAGGAGACGGGATGACGGACAACTAACCCACTTAAACTCCGCACCAGGCGGGGTAATGAATTATTTCAAGCGGCGACTAGCTCGCGGACATGTGAGACATCGTGCTTGCCCACCGGCCGAAGTTGGCCGGCCATGACGGTGGCGACAGCCAAGGTGGTTCCTGCGAGGTTCATAAATTCAACCTCGACCGGAATGGCAAAAAATCTGGTGAATCTCGCAGGCAGGAACGGGAACAATTAAAACTCGCTGCGGGACAACAGCGCTGGCGGCTCAGGACTACAAATCCAGGAGATCGCGCACGGCGTTTTTCACGCGTGAAAGATCAGACGCGCCCAAGACACCAAGACGACGCGATAAGCAGCGCGGATCAAAACTGGCCAGTCCTTGGACATTGACGGCGGAGGGCTTGGGTAACCACCGCGGCTTACCCAAATCAACCTCCCCGCGCAGCCCGCGGATTTGAGATGTGAGCGGAGCCACGATCATCAAGGAGCGCGCGTCCTCGTCGTCGGGTACATATAAAACTAGCACAGGGCGATTCTTGGCGGCGATTCCGAAATCGGCGAACCAAACCTCCCCGGGTCGCGGATCAATACGCACCGAGGGCCTCCGTCCACGCGTCCGCCTGCTCACGCGCCGAGAGTAGACGGGGCGGGGTGGTGAGATCGAAGGGCACGCCATTGCGGAGTTCGATTTGGGCCAGCAGCATGTTGAAAGCATCGCCGGGCTTGAGACCCAAGCGATCGAGAATTTTCTCGGCTTTCCGAAGCCGGCGCGCCGGCACCCTTGTGCGGAACAATACGTTTTCTGTGGCCATGCTCAAATATGCTCAAATATGCCGGAAAAGGCAAGTGCGAGGAGTCGGCTAGGCCGCCGTGGCAAGCATTCGGCTACAAAGCGGCGGAGCCGCGCATACGGCGGACGGCATGCAACGGAGATCAGAACACAAAGGCCAGAACGGACAACTCGCAAGCGCACGCAGCGGAATCCGCGACCAGGCGGCAGCGCTACGCACGACGGGAACAAGGCAGTTCGCGTGCAAGTCGGTGGTGGGGATCCTCCGGCGAGGTCCAATAGCGCGGGAGACGCGCCCGGGTGGATGGCTTGGCCCGGAGCAAGCGGACGTATTCGAGCCGGCCCAGATCCTGGTAGCTGGCGTATTCGCCCAAGGCGTTCATTGCGGTTTGGCGAGCGAATCGGTGACTACTCGGGCAAGAGAAGACGCAGGCGGGGGAAGTAACGCCGAAGATAGCCGCGATCAATCGCCGCGAGACGATCGCACTGCACTTGCGCGTGTGCGGAGATCAGGAAATCCGGAATGAGATGCTCCCGCGGTCTTCAATCGGCGCGGCGTCTCTTCGGCGGCAATTTGGCCTCACCGCGCAGGGTATTCAGGACCTGCCGGCTGGATTTGCCTCCGCAGGGGCGGCGCCATTCCTTGCGGAATTCGTCCCAAGCATCCGGCGCCATGGCTTTGGATGCCTTAAGGAATGGAGCTTCCTCGTCGAATTTCAAGCGGTCGCCCGCACGGAGGTTCAGGCGCTTCCTCAGACTGACCGGTATGGTGATCTGGCCTTTGCTGGTAAGCGTTGCCTGCATTGCGAAAAAGTAAGGAATACCGAAAGGAAATGGTGGGGTTTGGCGTCCGCAACGCGCAGGATTTTTCAGCAGACGACTTTGCATCCGTGGCATTTGAATGGCTTGTCAGACCGTATCGGCAAAGGTGTTCTCCGCGCGGCCGAATTCGATGATGCCGACGATGAAGATGACGATGGTCAGGCCGAGGCTGATCAGCCACTGGTAGATCTCGACGTCGCCTTGCCCGAGGATGGAAAAACGGAAAGCTTCGACGATGGCGGGCAGCGGGTTGATCGTCATGGCCCATTGCAACTGCTCCGGGACCATCGACCGCGGGAACATGATGCAACTGGCATACATCCAGAGCTGCAACCACGGCGGCACGGCCATCTGCAGGTCGCGGAAGCGGGTGGTCAGGGCGGACACCAGGCACCCCAACCCCATGCCGAGCATGCCGGCCTGGATGACGAGGAACGGGATGATGATCACGCGGTAACTCGGCTCGATGGGCGCGCCCCCCCACCAGTAGAAAAAGTAGAAGCCGAGGAAGATCATGAATTGTATGACAAAAGTGAACATCCCGACGGCGACCTGCGAGAGAGGAAGGATGAGACGCGGGAAGTAAACTTTCGTGATGATGCCGCTGTTGCCGAGGAAGGTCTGGCTGGTGCGGGTGAAGACGTCGGAAATGAAATACCAGAGCGTGATGCCCGAGTAGAAGAAGAGGAAAAACGGGATGTTGCCGGTCGGCACACGCATGATGAAGCCGAAGACCACGGTGAAAATAAGCGCCGAGACGATCGGCTGGATAAAAAACCAGAGCGGGCCCAGCACGGTCTGCTTCTGGATGGCCACCAGATCGCGCCGGATGAACATCCAGAGCAGCTCGCGGTATTGCCAGATCTCGCGGAACGGCAGATGCAAAAGCGGCCGCTCCGGCGTGATGACTTGCGTCCATTTTTGGGTGGTGGAGGACATGAGTTTAGCGGCCTGTGGCCGCGCGTGGAGCATGGAGCATGGTGTCTTGTCCTGCTCCGTGCCCTTAAAACCTATAAACTTACAAAGTTAAAACTCACCGCGGCTCAGGCCGCGACGTTCTTGAACCATTTCTGCGGGAAGCCCGGAAGGTCGCGCAGCACCTTGTCGGTGTGCACAAGGGTAAGTTGACTTTCAGCGGAGATGGCAGCCAAGGCACGGTCCACGAGATCGCCATGGGCCCACGGCCAGAGGCCGGCTTGGAGCGCGGCCGCGGGCGAAAGATCAACTATGATGAAATTCTCCACGGCGTGCGTCACCCACTTTTGTGGATCGGAAACCTGCGGAAGCTTGCCGCGTTGCCACTTGTAGGTGATCTCCGCGATGCTGAGCGGACTCAAATAAAACTCCGTGACTTCATCCAGATATTGCCGCAGGGCGCGGCTCATGGGCAGACGATGGTAGCGCCGTAACCATACGCCGGTATCAAGCAGGGCTCTCATCCGTCAGCGGCAAGAAGGCCGGCTCGTCCAAGTCGGTCGCCCCCAGCAGAGACGGATCCAGCGCACGGCCGGCTTGCGGCGGAATCGCCACCGGCTTCTGGAGAACTTGGAGGATCATACGCTTGCCGACCACCGAGATGTCCAGCACGTCACCAGGTTGCACCGGCTTGGGCAGAACGATGCGGCGCTTTTGGTCGGCGGTAACGATCACGGTGGGATTATCCCACTTTGTAGGTCTGTGTCAAGGCACTTGGCGCATTCCGTAGCGGGTGCCAGACGTCGGCGGTCAGAGTTCAACCGGACTACGCCGTGGCGGACGCAGATAGGTTGCCGCGGCAACCAAATGTCGGAGAATCTTAAGACTTACAGACTTACAAACTTGAAACTTCCCACGCTGCCGCCCTTGGTCGTGGCGGGGATGCCCGCGATACCGGTGCCGATTTTTGGATGTGGGTCCGACATGCGTCCGGGTCCGCGGCTCCCCTGTCGGCGGGGAGAGCGGCAAATTTTCGCCGGTCAGAGTTTCATGAAACGGATGAGCCAGGGCAGAAGTTTGCGTCCTTTGTCCAGCCAGTGCTTGAGGCGCTCGATACGCTCGCGGGTGGCGCGGCGCTCTTTGGCCGGCAAGGCGGACAGCGCCTGCTCCATGCGCTTGATGCGCTCGGCCGCCATGTCCATGCGGGGTTGGAGTTCGTCCTTGATGAACGCGGTGGCAAAGCGACTCAACTCGAGGTCGGCCACATAGTGATCGCGCCGCTCGCCGCGCTCGTAGACCACGCGCACCGCGCCGAAGGATCGCAGGAGTTTCAGCCCTTGGCTGGCCGCGCCCAGGCTGATGCCGAGGCGGTCCATGACTTCGTCCATCGCCATGGGCCGCGGGGCAACAAAGAGCAGCCCGTAGATTTCCCCGACCGACTTGGGCAGCCCGATGAGGCGCAGAAAATTAATGAACATCTCGATGGCCTCCACCTCCAGTTCCTGGAGGGCGGACGCCGCTTCGCGCTCGGCGGTCATGACAGGCGGGACGGCCATGTTCGCCCGATCCGAGCACCCGGCTTCACATATTTCAAGAAAAAATGAAGAAAATGATAACGCGGCCCGTCGGAGGCCCGCATTGACACCCCCGCGCCTTTTCCGGACGTTCGGAACTTTGCCCTGCCGATGAAGCCCGCCCTTTCCGTGGTCATTCCTTTCTTCAACGAGGCCGGGTGCGCGGGCGAGGTGCTGGCCGAGGTCCGCCGTGCGCAACCGGACGCCGAGATCGTGGCGGTCGATGACGGCAGCACGGACGGCACCGCGGACCTCCTGCGCGCCGCGCCGGGCGTGCGCGTGGTCACGCTGGGGAAAAATTGCGGCCAGAGTGCCGCGCTCTACGCGGGGCTGCGGGCGGCGTCGGGCGGCATCGTGGCCATGATGGACGGGGACGGCCAGAATGACCCAGCGGACATCGGCCGATTGGCCGCGGCTCTGGCGGAGGCGGACGTCGCCTACGGCGTGCGGGCCCGGCGCCGGGACTCGGCGGCGCGCGTCATCGCCGGCCGCTGGGCCAACGCCATCCGCCGCGCCGCGCTCGGCGACAGCGCGACCGACACCGGTTGCACTTTGAAAGTCATCCGCCGCGAGCACGTCGATCTCCTCGTGCCGTTCAACGGCCTGCACCGCTATCTGCCGGCGTTCTTCGCGCGCTCCGGCCTGCGCGCCGTGGAAATCCCGGTCAACCACCGTCCGCGCCGCGCCGGCGCCTCGAAATACACCCTCGGCGGACGCGCCCTGCGCGGCATCTTCGATCTCGTCGGCGTCCGCTGGCTCCTTTCCCGCCGCATCGCGTGGCCCGCCAACCAAGTCCCATGAACACCCTGCTCTCACTCTACGAAACCCTGCACGCGTTCTGCTCGATCCCGCTGGGGAATTTCGCCGGCATCACCCTCAATGTCGGGAAACTGATCGGCTACACGGGTGTCTTTCTTTTTTCCGGACGCTGGTTCGTGCAGCTCGCCGCCTCGCATGTCTCGAGCAAGCCGGTCTTCCCGCGGGCTTTCTGGTATATGAGCCTGGCCGGCAGCCTGCTCGTCCTCTTCTATTTCGTTTTCGGCAAGAACGATTCGGTGGGCATCCTGGCCAACCTCTTTCCGTTCCTCGTCGCCGCCTACAATCTCTTCCTCGACCACAATCACCGGAAGAGCCAAGGATGACCGTTTCCCCGCCCGCCCTGCATCCCTGGCCATGGCGCGCGGCGCTGGCGGTCCTGCTCTTCGGTCTCGTCTGGTTCGGTCACCGGACCGGCTTCAACGGGCATGTCCACCCCGACGAGCCGGGCAAGGTCCGCCAGATCCTCGAGGGACGCTACAATTTCCATCATCCCCTGCTCATGCTCGACTCGGTGCGGGCCGTGACGGCGGTGGCCGGGTTGGACGATTATGACAGCATTGTGTTGGCCGGGCGCCGGGTCGCCGCCTTCTACGCGGCGCTGGGTGCGGCGCTGCTGGTTTTGGTCACCGGACGTCTTTACGGTCCGTGGCCCGCGGCGGCCGCGGGACTTTTCCTCCTCACGTCCCCGCAATATTTCGAATTGGCCCATTATTTCAAAGAGGATCCCGGCCTCGTCTGCGGCCTCGCCCTGGGGTTGCTGGCCGCGCTGCTCTACGGCGAAGGTCCGGGCGCGCGGCGCGCGGCGATCCTCGGTCTCGCCGCCGCGGTGGCCGCCTCGGCCAAATACGCCGGGCTGATCTTCCTGCCCTTCGCCGTCTTTGCCGTGCTGGCCGCGCGCCGCCCGCGCGATCTGGCCATGCTGCTCGGCGCGTTCGCCGGCGGCTACCTGCTGGTCAATTGGCCGGCCTTCCTCTCGGCCGAGGCGTGGACGCGGAGCCTCGGCAATGAACTGGACCGCCTGGCGGCCACCGGCGCGGCCAAAAAGCGGGACGTGCCGCATGCGGCCTATCTCGAATTCTACTGGCGCACCTCGCCGGTGCTGGTGCTGCTGCTCGGACTGCACGTCTTCCATCTCGCGCGGCGCGGCTTCCGCCTGCGCCCCGTGGAATGGATCATGCTGCTCCTGCCGGCTTTGTATCTGGCCGTCATCTCGTGCACGCCCACGGTGACGCAGCGCTACTTCCTGCCGGTCGGCGCGATTTTCGCGTGCCTCAGCGCCGCGGGCTTGCTCGTCCTCCTGCCGCGGCGGCATGGACGGTGGTGGGCGTTGCTCGCCATGCTGGCGGCGTCGGTCTGGCAGGGGCCCGCTCTGCTGGCCGCCGCACGGGCCTTCGCCCATGACCACCACACCGAAGTGATCCGGTATCTGCAGACGGAACTGCCGCCGGCCGCCTTCGCGCTGATCGACGACCACCGCGAACTCGAGGGGGCGCCCGAAACCGGACCGCGGCTCGAGCGCCGGTGGATCAAACCCGGCGAAAGCCCCGCCTCCCTCCGCACCGACGGCGTGACGCATGTCGTGGTCACGCAGCGCCGGCATGCCGAACTCATGAAGGACGACAAACGCGCCGCCGGACTGGATGACGCCCAGACGGACGCCGTCCGCGAATTCTACCGCCAGCTCTTCGCCGAAGGCATTCTCTTGCGCGAGTGGCAACGCGGGCCGAACGGCTACCTGCAAGCGAGTTTCCGCATCTACGAGCTGCCGGACGGACCCTGAAATCCGTCCCTGCCCCGCGCTTTGCCATTGCCTCCGGCGCCCGCTTTTGCTGCCGTGTCGGGCCTCATGCGTATCCGTGCTTTTTCAGGATTGATCCCGCGGGCCGATTTGGCCGCGGAACTCGCTTCGCCGCCTTATGACGTGCTCGACACCGCCGAGGCGCGGGCCATCATCGCGGCCCAGCCGCACAGCTTCCTGCGGGTGGTCCGCTCCGAGGCGACCATGCCGGACGGCGTCGATCCTTACGGACCGGAGGTCTACGAGCAGTCGCGCAAAAATTTCGCGCAACTGCAAAAGGACGGCGAACTGGTCCGCGAAGGCGCGCCGCAGATTTATCTCTACCGTCAGATCATGAACGGCCACGCCCAGACGGGCCTCACCGCCGTGTGCCATGCGGACGATTACGCGGCGGGCTTGATCAAGAAGCACGAAAAGACGCGGCCGGAAAAAGAAGACGATCGCGTGCGGCTCAACACCACGCTGTCGGCGCACATCGAGCCGGTCTTCCTCGCCTTCGAATCGACGCCGCGGATCGACGCGCTGATGCAAGCCGCGGCAGAAACCGCGCCGCTTTTCGATTTCACCGCGCCGGACGGCGTGCAACACACGCTGTGGCGCATGCCGGATTCGGCGGCCGTTACCGCGGCTTTCGCCTCGGTGCCGCACTCCTACATTGCCGACGGACACCACCGCTCTGCCGGCGCGGCGCGCGTCGGGCTGGCCCGGCGCGAGGCCAATCCGGCCCACACGGGCGAAGAGGATTACAATTGGTTCCCCGCCGTGATGTTCCCGCAGGACCAGCTGCAGATCCTGGCTTACAACCGGCTGGTCACCGATCTCAACGGCCTCCATCCCGAGGAATTCCTCGTGCGCGTGGGACACGCGTGCCGCTTGTCGCCGTCCGCCCCGCCCGTGCCGGCCCGACCCGGGCAAGTCTCCATGTATCTCGGCGGCCACTGGCTCGGGCTCGAGTTCGATATTCCGGCGAATGCCGACCCGGTTTCACGTCTCGACGTCAGCCTGCTGCAGGACAACATCCTCGGGCCCATCCTCGGCATCGACGACCCGCGCACGAGCAAACGCATCGACTTCGCCGGCGGGATCCGCGGCACGGATTACCTGCGCGCGCAGGTCGACGCCAAACGCGCGGCCGTTGCTTTCTCCATGCATCCGGTGACCATGCGGCAGTTGATGGACATCGCGGACGCCGGCCAAATCATGCCGCCGAAGAGCACGTGGTTCGAACCGAAGCTGCGCTCGGGATTGTTCATCCACACGTTCTGAGCCGGTTCGCCGCCCGGCACCCTTCCACTCAGCTTTCCGCACTCGGCATTCATCACTTTTCCGTGAACCGCCCGTAGGCAACGAGCTTGCCCTTCTTTTTGAAGAGGCCGAAAAATCCTCCGTGCCCGCCGTAGGCGACCTGCGGCTGCAATTTGTAGATGCCGACCCCGCGCGAATTTTGCGCGCCGGCCATGAGGAGATTCCCCGATTCATCGGCGCCGAGATACACCATGACGTGCGTGACCGGCGGTTTGCGTCGAGGTTTGCAGGTGTGCTCCCAGAACAGCAGATCGCCGGGCTGCAGGCGCTTGGCCCACCAGGATTTGTCCGGCACACCGCCGAAAAGTCCGCCGGCGCGTTTGAGGTATCCGTGCCGCCGGACGTAATCGTATTGGTCCGACGCCGTGCGCGGCAATTCGACGCCGCGCGTGCGGCGCACGAGGTAGCGCGCGGTGTTCGAGCAGTCCATCCGCCACGCGGAGGTTTCCCCGGGCGGCACGAACGCGGCCCCGTAACCGAGTCCGGCGGCGGAAAGCGCGGACGCCTCCTGGCCCAGGATGGTCTCCGCCGTGCCGGGAGATGCACCGGCCCCGAGCAGAATCGCCGCGCCAATAAGGACAGACCGCATGCCGCCAGCGTAAATCACGGAGGAGCCGCGGCCAAGGCCGCGCAAATGACCTTCGCGCCGCCGCCGGTCTTGTGCTAATGATCCCGCGGAAGATGAGTTTTCCACGCAATCTGGTCCCGGCCGCCGCGGCGCTGATGCTGCTGGCGGCGTCCGGTTGCGAAACCGTGCCGCTGGAACCGTCGCCGGATTTCGTGTCCGACCTGGTCGTGGCCACCGACTACGCGCAATTTTTCAAACTCGGCCCGCAACAGGCCGGCGGGGCGGACCTCAGCCTGCGCGCCGGCGTGCGCGTCATGCTGCAGCGCAAGGAATTCGGCTACAGCCGCGTGCAGTTGGAAAACGGGCTGGTCGGCTACATGGCCAACGAGGACGTCACCCCGGCCCCGCCCCCGGAGAAAGCCAAGCCCGGCAAACGCAAATCGGGCAGCCGGTCCGGAGCCTCCTCCGGCTCCCGCAGCCGGTCGGCACCGGCGCAGGAGGACTTCGACGACCTGCCGCTCGGCGACCTGAATCTCGACATCCTCCCCGAGGACGTGCCGCTCGAACCCCTCCCCGAACTCCTGCCGGAACCGCCGCCGCAGGCGCCCGCCCCCGCGCCGGCCCCGGCCCCGGAGCCGACCCCGATCAAGGAAAGCATCCCGGAAACGGCGCCCGACACGGCGCCGGTCTCGACGTCGACCTGACCTACGGCAGCGCCTTCTTGACGAAGGCCTCTTCCTCGTCGGCCAATTGCTGCCACTTGGCGCGGTAGTCCGGATCGTAGCGCTGGTCCATCAGATCGGCCAGGGCCGCGCGGCGCGCGACCAGTTCGGCCAGCACCGGGCGAAGTTCGTCATAAGCTTCGCGCAGGATCCGCAGCGCCGCCGCTTCACGGTCCCACAGGCCGCCGAAGGAACCGTCGAACTCCGACGCCGATTGCGGCTCGTCGCGCTCGCCAGGATGGTAGATGTCCTCCGGCGGCGGACGCTCCCCGAGGAGACGCGGCGCGATGTAGATATTGGCCAGCATGCCCTCGCGGTAGCGGCGCCGCGCACCCTGGTCGTCGCCCTCCAGGCACAGGGCCAGGCCCCAGGCGAAGGACAGCCATGCGTTGGGCATGTCGCCGGGATAACGCGATTCGTAGTGACGGAAAAAAAGCGACGCCTCCTCGTGCTCGCCGGCCAAGAGGAGAAAAAGGGGAACGTAAAAACGCGCACCGAGATGGTCCGCCGGATCCGTCTCGAGCAGATCCTGCCCGAGATCCGCGGCGTCCGCCGCGCGGCCGAGGTGCCACTGGCAGAGCATCTGCCCGAAGATGGCGCGCAGCAACGGACGCGTGGTGCGGTCCGTCCACCACTGCATCCCGCGCTTGCGCCGGAGCGCACCGTCGAGTTCCGCGACGCGCGCGGCCAGTTCGAGGCTGCGTTCGTAATGTCCGGCGTGGAATTCCGTCTCGGCCAGTTCGACCCAGGCCGCGCTGCACGAGGGATCGACTTCCACCGCTTTTTCCAGCGTGGCTCGCCGCCGGTGCGGCGAGCGCAGGCGCGCCAGGTTGCGCACGAGGCCCGCGGCCACCGCCGATTTCGGCGGGGACGGCGCGCGCTCCGCGGCACGGTAACCCTGCACCGCCAGTTCGGAATGCATCTTCGTCTCGTGCGGCGGCGGGTTGACCATTTTCACCTTCGTCTTCCAGTCGCGGCCGAAATATTTCCAGTCCTCCGCCACCCACTCCGGCGCTTTCCAAACCTGCAGCACATCGGGCGCGCCGAGTTCGTCGAACTGCCGCGCCACCCAGTCCTCCGCGCGGATCTGGTCGAGTTCGGGAAAGACCTCCGGCGCGGCCAACGGTTCGAAGGACGGCCCGACCAGCAGCAAAATCACCGGCAGGAAAAAGTCGTCCTCCACGGCCAGCGGTTCGGGCACGTCCACCCAGCACAGCGACCAGACGGACGGCTCGCTTTTCAGCGGCTGGATCATGCCGCCGCGCGCTCCCGCGCCGGTTCGCCCCAGGCCACGGGCACGCGTTGCCTGCGTCCGAGCCGGTCCTGGTAGAACACCTCGCCGTTCGCCATGCCGTGCTCGTGCACGAGGCGCGTCACCTTCACGTCGAAACAGCAATACCGCGCGACGTCGAGCTTGCGCCCCTGGCGCCACCATTTGATCGCGTCGAGGCCGTCGGCCGTCTTGCCGCAGCCGACCGTCGACTGCGCCACGGTGTCGAGTCCGACTCGGTGGCCGATGCGCTTCTCCAGATCCACCATGAGGTCGAGCGTCGGCACGCTGTGCGCGAGGTCGATGACCGTGTAGCCCATGAGGACCTCGTAATCGAAATTGACCACATTGAAACCGACCACGAGGTCGGCCCGTTGCAATTGCGCCACCAAATCGTGCACGCGCTCCTCGCCGTAGACCGCGTAGCGCCCGGTGCCCGTGCTGTAGGTGGCGCCCACCGTCATGCCCATGGCCGCCTTCTTGTCCCACCCGCCCGCATCATTCGCCGTCCGCTGCGTTTCCAGATCGAAATAAACAATATCCATGCCTGTGGCCGACCTTTCTATCCGCGCCGCCGCCCCGCGGCAATCGCCGCCTGCGCCGCGACGCCCCGCCAATCGCCGCTTGAGATACGCCGTCCGCTGGGGTTTATTGGATCTTCGCTGCGCGCCCGTAGCTCAACCGGATAGAGTGTCGGCCTCCGAAGCCGAAGGTTGTGGGTTCGACTCCCGCCGGGCGCACCACCCTCCGAACCACCCGCAGCCCGGGGAGCCACGGGATTTTTGCCGCGGACCGGATTTTTTTACCCCCTCAGACAGTGGATGTCCCACCCCCTGTGTTGAGGTGGGGGCGTGAAAAATAAAAATCCCAATCCCAACCACAATATCTGGAACAACAACGGCACCTGGTGGTGCCACTACACGGTCCACAAGGACGATTACACCAAAGAGCGCGTCCGGGTGTCCCTCGGCACGAACGACGTCCAGATCGCCCGCGCCCTCCGGGACTTCATCATGGACGCCACCCCGAAGATTGCGGGCAACATCCCCCGCGTGCGGGGTCAGGCCATGCCGGACGTCGGTCCCGAGATCCGCGAAAGCCGTGCGGTCGCCAGACCGCACCAATACAGGGCAGGAGCTATGACGCATTAGGCGTTTGAACGGATTGCTCTTTTGGTGTATCTATATACCAAGCATCAAGAACGTCCTGCCATAAAGGGCAGGGCTGCCAACCGAGGAGGAGAACCCACGGTGGCTTGGTGCGGGAGAGCGAGACTCTTCCGTGCCAATGCGCTGGTCGATCGGATCGACCGGAAAGCAAAATCTCCCTTGGTGCGTTTGAGGAAACGCACAAATGAGCAAAACAACCACCGCCGCGCTCGCGGCGTTGCCCGA
>Ga0172372_10007135_pt1 | contig 15068 bp, 14 predicted proteins | sample LakKiv5m_2_FD_114544 | JGI IMG/M metagenome (GOLD analysis project Ga0172372, IMG submission 114544) | Freshwater microbial communities from Kabuno Bay, South-Kivu, Congo - kab_092012_9.5m | ecosystem: Environmental > Aquatic > Freshwater > Lake | place: Democratic Republic of the Congo...
CGCATGAGGGCCTCTTGGGTTCGTTGACCTGCCTCACTCGGGTGACACATGGAACTGAAGTCCACCATGCTGGCGCCGATGAGCAACAGCGCCACCGCCAACCCTGAATACCGGAAAATCACCTTGCGGTCAGCCATCGGAGAGCGTTCTTGAAATGTCCAAACGAATCGCGGAAATGCCCGGGATGGCCGCGGCCAAGAGCCCTACGAAGATAGCACCGCAAGCCAAATACACCTCTCCCCACATCACCCCCATCCCCGCCAGGTCATAATGAAACGTCTGCTCCACGAATTGCGCCATCACCCAGAGCCCCAATCGGCTCAAAACCAAACCAAAAACGGCCCCTGCACCGCTCAGCAACCCACCCTCCCAAAGCAACGACCCGTATATACCCCCTCGGGACGCCCCCAAGGTCCGGAGCAAGGCCAACTCATACCGCCGAACCAGCAGGCTGTCATAAACGGAGATGAAAATGCTCGCGAAGCTCAGGGCGATGATGAGCCAAGCAATGCCCCGCAAGGTTCCCATGCCGATGCCGAAGTTCTGCGTCAGCCGGTTCACTTCGATGGCTGGAAGGGCGACCTGCATGTTCGTCTCCTTCAACAAGTTGGGCAGCGTGAGGACTGCAAGGGGATTCCGCTTTTTGAGCAGGACGGCAGTGATTTCCCGGTTCCCGTCACGGTTTGGGGCTGTGGCCCCGGGTCCGCCGACTGACCCCATGACCACGCCGCCCGGGCCGATGCGGGGCAGGGGCTTGCGCACGGTGTCTAGCGTTTCTGCAGGGGTCGATTCCGGGATCCCGGCGGAGGCGGCGGACCCGGCGCCCGTGGAGGCCGTTGGCGAATCCCCGTGCACGGCCCAGATCGACTCCAAGTTGCACAGAAGCAACTGATCCACAACACATTGCCCCTCTTCGAAAACACCTACCACCTTGAATGCCAAATCCCCATGCACATCCGTCTCATCCACCAATCCGTGCGCGCTGAAAAAGGTGTCTCCCACCCGGAGACCCGATTCCTTCGCCACCCGCGCTCCGATGGTGGCTTCGAAAGGCGCAGACCACAGCCGCCCCTCGGCCAGCTCCATGCCGTAATGCGCCGGGTACGAAGGCTCTGTGCCCACAATGCGGAACCGCTGGAAATTGTCCCCGTAGGCGAGTGGGATGGCCGATTCGATGTAGGGATGCTCCATGACCTGCCGGGCATCGGCCAGCCGGATGTTGCCCGTGGGCGCATCGATGTGGTAGACATTGGCCAGAATCAACTGCAGCGGACTGCCTTTCGCCCCGAGCACGAGGTCGATGTCCCGGATGTTGCGGCGAAACGTCTCGTCCAATTGTCGTTCTGTGAGCATCAGCAGGCTGACCAAACCGACCCCAAAAGCCAGCAAGGCGGTGCTGAGCCCGGTGGAGAGCGGCTTGGCCAGGAGGTTGCGCCAGGCGATGCGGATCCAGCTCATGATCAAGGGGTTACCGGAGTGAGGGGGGCCAGGGTAACCGTACGGGGATAGCGGTCCCGAAGTCGGTTGTCGTGGGTGACGATGAGGAGGCTGGCGCCCGCTTGGGCCGAATGGTGCTCAAGGAGGGACACCACCGCCTCGGTGGACCGGTCGTCCAGGGCGCTCGTGGGCTCATCCGCGAACACCACGGTGGGCCGGTGGACGAGCGCCCTGGCGATGCCTGCCCGTTGTTGCTCCCCCACACTCAGGTCCCGTGGGCGGGACGAGCCCTTGTCCCCGATGCCCAACGCCTCGAGCAGCGACGTCACCCGCGCCGCGTCCGGACGAAGCCCCGCCAAGAAAAGGGGGAGTGCCACGTTCTCCGCGACCGTCAGGCTCTGGACGAAATGAGGTCGCTGGAATACGATGCCCACGTGCCGCCCTCGGAAGCGGTCCGCCTCCGCGCCCGACAGCGTGGACCAGTCTGTGTTGGCGAGCCGGATTTGGCCTGACAACGGCTTCAGCAACCCGCTCATGAGATGCAACAAAGTCGTTTTGCCAGAGCCGGATGCGCCCAGGAGCAACAGGCGCTCGCCCGCGGCACAGTGCACATCGGGGAACGACCAAGCAGGGCCAAGGGTGCCATACCGGAAGCGCAGGTCGGTGGTTTCGATCATGGGAGGCAACGGTTGGGCCAAATTTACATCTCCCACCCGCGCTTCGCAGGCGCAGGGGTCACGTACTTTGGCACCATGAATTTCAGGCAGCGCTTGTTTCGGTTTGGCATTGGAATTTTCATCGGCACCGTGCTGGCGTATTTGTTCTTTCAGGGGCGCAGCTGCAACGACTGGCTCCCTGAACGCAGGATTCGGGCATCGCTGGAGTCCGGTGGACTGGTATGGGGAAGCCAAGCAGAGTGCATCTGGAACTGCCTGAGCGCCCGGGAAACGTTGCCCGAACCGGTGGCGTCCTTTGTCTATGCGGGCGACATCGACTGGGGGAAGAGCGGTCCGCGCGAAAAGCCCAGGCGATACGTTTTCCGCTACGAATCTGGCCCCGTTCGGGAGGCCACCTTCTTGCTAACCGAGGAGCGGTCCTTCCTCGACCGGCTGGAGCTGGCATCCGGTCAGCCGCCATGTGACTGTCCTCACACCCGGCCCTGACCGGTGGCCGTAATTTGGACCCATGGAACCCTTTGACCCCCGCTCCATTCCGGAAGGACTGGACATTCCCAGCTACTGGGAGCGCGCGATGCCCCTCGCTGACTTTTTGGAGGATTTGCAAGGCCAACCCCCCGCGCCCGATGCACCTTACGCATCCTACATCCCGTTGAACCAACAGCGGGCGCGTCGGGTGGCGAAGACGTTGGTGCTCCGGGAGGAGGTGGTCGCGGGGATGGCTGGGGTGATGGAGGGGATGCGCTGGTTGATCTTGACCGAGCATTGGTGCGGGGACGGAGCGCAGATCCTCCCGGTTTTGGCGGCGATGGCCCAAGCTTCCGGGGGCCGGCTGGAAGCCCGGGTTTTGTTTCGCGATGCGAACCTCCCCTTGATGGATGCCTTCTTGACGGCAGGGGGCCGCAGCATTCCGATGGTGATCCTGCTGGATCCGGATGGGGGGGTGGTGGGCCGCTGGGGGCCCCGGCCGGAGGCAGCCATGGCCCTGGTTCGGGAACTGAAGTCCCGGCCCGAGACCGCGGCGAACTACGGCGAGGGCTTGCACCGTTGGTACGCCGAGAACCGGCAGGTCGACATCCAACGGTCCGTGCTGGCCGCGATGCAGGCCGCAGGCGCCCTCGGCGTTTAGGGCCGGGCGGCCGATCGGACGGAGCCCCGGGCCTGGGCGCGTCGACGCAATTCGGCGCGCAACCGGTCGAGTTCGCGTGAGGTTTGGCCTGCCACAGACGTATTCTCCTCCGCGCGGCGAATGAGGTACGGAATGGCCTCGTGCATGGGCCCGTAAGGCACGTACTTCGCGACATTGAAGCCCAAGGCCGCCAAGTTGAAGCTGATCGGATCGCTCATCCCCAGCAGTTGGGCGAACCAAACCCGCTCATCCCCGGGGGCCATACCGGCCGCCGCCATGCCTGCGCACACCCGCAACTGGCTGTCCTCGTTGTGGCTGCCCGAGCAGAACGCCACATGTTCCCGGTGGGCCAAACACCAATCACAAGCCGCGTCGTAATCCCGGTCCGTAGCGGCTTTGTCGGGCTGGATGGGGGAGGGGAGACCGGCAGCGGCCGCGCGGGCTCGTTCTTTCTCCATGTAAGCGCCCCGCACCAGTTTCACTCCGACCTGAAAACCCGCGTCCTGGGCGCGTGCCGTCAACCCCTGGAGGTATGCCAGCCGATCGTGTCGGTACAGCTGGACGGTCGTGAACACCACGGTCCGACCGCGGTTGAGCCGGGCCATTTGGTCCTCCGCCAGTTCGTCGATGGCGGGCTGCAGCCAAGACTCCTCCGCATCGATGAAGATCCGGACGCCTCCTTCGGCCGCCGCCGCACACAGATCGGCCACCCGCAGCTGCGCCCGCTCCCAAGCCAGGCGGTCCGTGGACGACAACGCTTCCCCCGCAGAAACCCGTTCCAACAGCTGCGAGGATGCCACCCCGCTCACCTTGAAGACACTGAATCCGTGCCGGGCATCCCCGCAGGCCGCCCGGATGGCTGCTTTCACCTCGTCCCGTGCCGCGTCCAATTCAGCCTCCTCCTCCTTCCCCTCGGCGCTGTAATCCAAGATCGTCTTCACCCCCCGCGCCGCCAACCGGGCGACCGTCCGGTCCGCCTCCGCAATGGACTCGCCCCCGCAAAAATGGGCGTAGATCGTGGGCTTGAGGGCCCACCCCACCGGAATGCGGAGCGCTTGGGCCCACCCCAACAGGATCTTGCCCACCCGCACCCATCCCGCACGGCCCACCATCCGAAAAAGCCAGGTCGCCTTCCGCAACTCGGCATCCGAGAGGTGCGAAAAGGCCTGCTGCGTGTTGGCAAAATCCGGTCGTTGGACATCCATGGCGAAGGCGGGGCAAAAGTGCAGCGCGAAGATAGGAGGCGGGAAGCATCGTAAATTGCTCCCATGAACATCCAAGACCATTTGGCCACCCACCGGGAGCGGTTTGTTTCTGAGCTTTTTGAGCTGTTGCGCATCCCATCCATCTCCGCGGATCCGGCCTATGCTGGCGACATGCAGCGGTGTGCAGAGGCCGTGGCCGACCACCTGCGCAAAGCAGGGGCCACGGGCGTGGAACTCATTCCCACAGCCGGTTATCCCGTGGTGTACGGCGAGGTTCATGTCTCTGACCACGTGCCCACGGTCTTGGTCTACGGACACTACGATGTGCAACCTGCGGATCCGCTGGAACTTTGGTCGACACCGGCCTTCGAGCCTGAGATCCGCACGACCGCCATCCATCCCGATGGGGCCATCTTTGCGCGCGGTGCCTGCGATGACAAAGGCCAATTCTTCATGCACGTCAAGGCCCTGGAGTGCATGGTGGCCACAGGCGGCTGCGCCTGCAACATCAAGTTCATGATTGAAGGAGAAGAGGAAGTGGGTTCCGCGCATTTGGAGGACTTCTTGCGCACCCACAAGTCGCGACTGGCTGCCGATGTGGTCCTGGTCAGCGACACGGGCATTCTGGCGAACGATGTCCCCTCCATCACGGTCGGGCTCCGGGGTCTCAGTTATGTCGAGGTCGAGGTTACAGGGCCCAACCGTGATTTGCACAGCGGCTTGTACGGAGGCGCGGCCCCCAACCCCATCAACATCTTGTGCGAGCTCATCGCCTCCCTGAAGGACGAAGACCAGCGCATTCGGGTGGAGGGATTCTATGACGATGTGGTGGAGTTGGATGCTGCAGAACGGGCTGCCATGGCGGAGGCGCCTTTCGACGAGGCGGCCTACCGCAAGAGCATCGGCATCGGCGCCATAGAGGGGGAAGCAGGTTATTCCGCACCCGAACGCATGAGCATCCGGCCCACCTTGGACGTGAACGGAATATGGGGCGGTTACACGGGCGAGGGTGCCAAGACGGTGATCGCAAGCAAGGCCTGGGCGAAGATTTCGATGCGTCTGGTTCCCCACCAGGACCCCGACGTCATCACGGAACGGTTCCGCGCCCATTTCGAGCGCATTGCGCCCCCCTCAGTCCAGGTCCGGGTCACGGCCATGCACGGTGGCCAGCCGGTGGTTACCCCGACAGACTCCCCCGCCTACCGCGCCGCCGCCGCCGCCATGGAGGCCACCTTCGGCCGCCCCCCCATTCCGGTCCGGAGCGGTGGCTCCATCCCGGTCATCGCCAGTTTCGAACAGATTCTCGGGCTCAAAACGGTGCTGATGGGCTTTGGTTTGGACAGCGATGCCATCCACTCGCCAGACGAGCACTTCGGGCTGTTCAATTACTTCCGGGGCATCGAGACCATCCCCCTCTTCCACCAGCACTTCGCGGCCCTGCACGCAGCTGCGCAATGATGCAGTCGGTCGGCAAGTGCACCATCTTGACCCCATGGGCTGCGGTTTGCGTCCTGGTTGCCACCGTCCTGCTGGCTACCGGTTGCGGGTTCTACCAGGACGTCACCGTGCAAGAAGTTGAGGGACTCAAGGGTCTGAAATTCAATTCAGAAGGTGTATCAGGCCAAATTCGTGTCCGCCTGCACAACCCCAACCGCTACACCCTCCAGGTGGTGGAGGCGGACCTGGGGTTGTGGGTGGAATCGGACCGGCTGGCCACCATCGCCCTGCCCCAGTCCCAAGCGTTGCCGCCGCGCTCGGATGCCACCCTTTCACTCGCCGTACAAACCGAGCCGGGTGCCTTGGGTGCCTTGTTCCGGAAGCATGCCATGGATTTGTTGCTGGGCAGACCGCTTCCGCTGCGGATGGAGGGCAACGTGGTGGGCAAGGTCGGATGGGTTCGGATGAAGGTACCCGTGAACGCGGAATACCTCTGGCGGGAGTAAAACCGCGTCAGTCTGCCGGTTTTAAGTTCCAGGTCAGCATGGCTTGGACCGCCAGGTTCATCATGAAATTGTCCCATTGAATGATCGGTTGGTCCGGCCGGGGACTGATGGGCAGCAACGACTGCGAAATCCGAACCGAGAAATCCCACTGCGGAGCGACGTGGATACCGGCCCCCAGGGTTCCCCCCAGGTCCCAAGGCTTCAACCGCAAGTAGGAGAGGGGTGCATAGCCCGTCTGGTTGAAGTCCTCCGCGGCACCGAGCAAGTAGGAAGCCTGAATCCCGCCCGAGAACCAACCCCAGTCCCCCACGTCCTGCACGTACGACACCGGAAGGTCCAGGTAAGTAAACCGGTACCGCCAGGTGAAATAATCACCACTTCGGGGATTGGGAACACGCCGGCTGCCCTTCTGGGTATAGATCATGCCCAGTTCCCATCCCCGGTTGGGGCGCACGCGCACCTGAACCCACGGACCCACAGTCAGCCCCAACTTGTTGAATCCCGAAACCCCGTCCCCGTGCACCTGCGCGGCACAGACGCCTGCAGCGAGTCCGCCCCGGAAACGCCAGGGCCGCACCGGGTCTGCTGCGACCAGCCTGCCCCAAGGTGCCAAGGCCCAGATACCAAGCCCCAACAGGGCCACCCGTCGCCAAGGTCTCATTCCCCGAGTTCCAGTTCAACCACGTTCAAGACCGTTCCATCGGGACCCGTGAGCACAGCGACCAGGGCAGACTGCTCGAGGACCCACGCATCGTTCCAGTTGTATGTGAACGACAGCTGTGCCGTTTCTCCCGGAGATGCCCCGTTGGAAGCCGTTCCGAAGCCCGTTCCCAGCGCACCGTTGAGCGAACCACGCAAAACATGCTTGAATTCGTAGTCCGGAACCACCTCGGGTGTGCTGCTGTAATCGATTTGGTAGTCCACCATCCCCGATTCCAGCACCAGCACCGCCAGATTCAGCGGACCCGTGACATCCGCGAAAAATTTGCCGTGCACGTGGACATTCAAATGCCCCGCTGCCGGAATGAAATCACTTTGCATGGCCAAATCCACCACCGCACTCCCCCCCAGTACCCCGTTCACCTCTGCTTCCCACTGCGCCGGGGCGAAGAAATTGCCCGGCCCCCCGGAGCGGTTGACCCGGCCCAGGGGATTGGCCTGAAAATCCAACTGATTCCAGAAAACATCTCCCTCCACCGTCGTCCAATCGGTGTCGAAATGGTCGTCGTCGGTCAAGGCCAAATTCCCCGCATGGATGGCGCAAACCACCAACTCCGGTCGGGTCGCCGCCAATTCCTCGGCGATGCGGGCCGCTGCCGGGCAATTGCCACATTGATGCGCCGTGAAGTCCTCCAAGAGGGCCCGTTGCACCGGTGTCGTCACATCCGGAAAGGACGGTGGAGGCCCGTACAGATCCTCGCGGTACCCGGTCCGGGTGGGAACGACGGGATCCTCAATGACATCGCAACCCACCGCCACCAGAACGGCCCAAATCCCCACCCACAACCCTTGTTTCCACCTCATGATTTCAAGAATGTCGCCACCCGAACGCGGTTTCCATGGGCCACCCGCACCACATAGCGTCCCGAAGGAAGCGCGGTTGTGGGCACGGACCAGGTCTGTGTCCCACCCGACACGGCGGTGGCCAGCCCCTGTTCGTAACACAGGACGCCCCGGGCATCCAGCACCTGCACCCAACCCGCCTCCCCAGCTGCCGCCTCCCCATCCAGCAGCTGCAACACCAGCAAGCCGTCCGTTACCGGGTTGGGGAACAAGTTCAGCCCCCCGTGGGCCACAGCGCTCGTTGGCTCCCGTGCATCAGGCACACCGACCACCAACGACTCCACGTGAAGACCCTTCGATTTCTCGGCAAAGGCCCCTGAACCGTTGTGCTGGAAGATGTCCGCAAAGACCCAACCGCCGTCCAAATGGGAAGTCACGCTGCAACTGCCCGTCATGCCGTCCCCATAGCTGTCCAGCAGGTGGAACGAATAGCAACCGGTCGAAGGAAGGTTGACCCACCAGGTATAGGACGTGTTGGCGGCCAAACCCGTCGGCGAAGCGGCCACCTCGTTGCCCGCTGCATCCCGGAAGGCCCAGCGGGTCTCCCCCGGGAACGCATCGGTGAGCAGGGAGACCTGGAACAACGTGGTCGCTGCCAAGGCGTTCACATTCATGGTGGCCGTGAGGCTGTTGTTCGCCGGGTTTCCGTCGGGACTCGTGAGCTCCACGAAGAAGAAACCCGTGCTGTTAAAGGTTGCAGTACCCAAGTCGATGGTGGCGGTTTCGTACGTATCCAGAGAACCCGTCCAATCGTGCGTCAACAAGGTTCCGCTCAAGTTGCTGACCTCGATGGTGCAGGCCGTGAGCGGGTCGGTTCCCAAGTTCATGATTTGGACGGCCATGGGCGTGGCTTCGCCGGGGCAAGACAACGTCGAACCTGCGTAAGACATCAGCCAAACATCGGTGGGCTGGCTCGCAGGGGCGCAATTGGGGTTCTGGATGATGGCTTCGTGCGATGCGAAGGAGGTTTGGCCTGATTCACGGGTCAATCCATGGGGACACACCGTGTAAATCGTCGGGAAGTAGTTTCCTTCATAAGCGTCGAAAATCGCGCCTCCGTTGTCGATGATGGGGTAAGGCGTCCCTTCGACCCAGTTGCCCGCCGTCCCCGGGCCGATGCCATGGAGGTTGTCGAGGGTGGTGTTGTCGTCGCCTTCGATGAAAAAGACGCGCAGGGTATTGGTCCCATCAGGGCCATGGGCTTCATAAAGTTGCTCCAAGATTCCGAGCTGGTGGTAGTTCCAGCAAGGGCCACACCAGGTGGCGGAAAAGTCGATGATGACCGTGTACCCGGAGTCTAAGTAGGCCTGCAGGTGGTGGGACTGGCCGTTGATGTCCACAGCGGTCCAGTCCGGAGCGGGACTGTAATCGGGCAATTGGGCCGTTAGGGAGGATGCGCACCCCAAGGCCAGCAGCCCCAGGGCCGCACGAAGTAGATTCTTCATCTCGCTAAGATGCGAAAAATCGGAGGGGGGCGCAACCGCTGCGACCCTCCTGCCCAGCGGAGCAAAAAAAGGGGCCACCTTTTCAGGCAGCCCCTTTTGAATCCGAGTCAGAATCGCTTATTGCTTGGTCACGCGCAACGTCGTCACAGCATTGCCTGCTTGGATCGACACCACGTAAACACCAGCGTTGAGCGAAGAGAAATCAACCAGTTCACGCTGCTCGCCAGCAGGGCGAACGCCCAAGTCGGTTGCAAGAACGCGCGCGCCCAAGGTGTTGTGCACCGTGATGGAAACGGGCTGGCTCTGCGCCAAAGAGAACGAAAGCGCAGCTTGGTCGGCGATGGGGTTCGGGAACACCAAAGCGGAGGAAACCACATCCAGTTCTGCTACATCGACCGTGATGCCCGTAACATTCGCACCAGCAGACTCCACAGCGAAGTCGTAGGTTCCATTGTAGGAGAAGATGGTCGAGAATTGGCCCTGGTTGTCATTGTAAGAATACACGTTGGCAAAGCCGTTCACCGATCCTCCGCCCCACTGGCTGCCGAACAAGCCATCACCATAAGCATCGTTGATGGTGAAGCTGTAGCAACCGGTCGCAGGTACATTGACCCACCAGTTGTATTCGGTCACATCGGACAAGGTGTTTGCAGCCACCTGCTGGATGACCTGCCCTGCCGAGTTCTTGATGCTCCAAGAGGTCTCTTCGCCCCAGTTGTCCGTCTTGATGTTCACGCGAATCAAGCTCATGGCCTCGGTCGAAGGCGCGATGGTGGCTGCGGCCGATGACGCCCAAGAGGAACCATTCACAGAAACCAGCTGAACATTCACAGAACCGGTGCCCGTATAGTCACCCAAGTCGACCGAAGTATTTCCGTTGGTGGCAACCGAACCCGTCCAGTTGACATCGGGTTGCGCAACTCCGTTGACCGTCACTTGGAAGGTCGCAGAGGTGACAACAGAAGAACCATAATTGGTCATCAAAACACTGGCATTCCAACCGCCGTCACAAGCCGTAGCGTCGCCGTTGTAGGCGATGATGGGCGCCGCACCCGAGATGCTGTTGGCGCAGTCGCCGAAAGCCATTTCCAAGTGCGACGTGAAAGAAGACTGGCCCGATTCCACGAGGATGCCGTCGGGGCAAATCGTGTAAATCGTTGGGTAGTAGGCTCCCGCGTAATCATCGAAGATGTCACCGGTGTTGTCCACAATCGGGTACGTCGTACCGGTGATCCAGTCGCCTTGGGTGGCCCCACCGGTTCCCTGCAAGTCCTGCAAGGTGGTGGTGTTGTCTCCCTCAAAGAAGAAAACCATCAAGTCGTCTGTTCCGTTGGGTCCGAAGGCATCATACAAATCGCCCAAGATGTGGGTGTTGTGGTATCCCCAGCAAGGGCCGCACCAGGTGGCAGAGAAGTCGATGATGACCGTCTTGCCCTCGTCCAGCAAGGACTGCAGGTGCCAGGTGTTTCCATTCAAGTCCGTGACCGTCCAGTCAGGAGCCACACTGCCGTCGGGCAGCTGTGCAAAAGAGGTCACCGAGATCATCAAGGCAACCAGGAGCGTGTAAAAGTGCTTCATGTAAGAAACAGGTGATTGGTTTTCAATTCAAGAGGCCAAATTTAGCCCCAACAGGCCACGCGAATGTAGCGAAACCCACACGTTTCTCACAACGAAATGTGCAGGAAATCCGCGGAATTAGAAACTGCTCGTGAAGGTGACCTCGAACCCGTTGGAGGCGGGAACGGCCCGACAAACCCCTCCAATGCAAAAAATTCCCTCCCGGCGCTTTCCGTAACCCACCGCCAAGCGGTGCGGACCATCTGTGTAGCCCACGGCTCCGTATAGATAATGCACCCGCGCCCCGGCATCCGAATTCCCGTAGTTGTACTGGTCCATCACGCTCGCAAACCAGTGCGGACTCCAAGTGTACTCCACCAGGGCCGTGGCCCAGTCCCCCTTGTCCTGTTCGGTGAACAACCCTTGCACCTCTGCCCGCAGACTTTGCTTGGGGGCCGTCTTCCATTGCGCCTCGAGGACGTGGATGTCGGCATACACGAGCCCCTTGAACGTCGTGGTCACCGGTGTGGCCAACGTATTGAACTCCAAGTAGAAATACGCGTATTTCAGCTTGAGATCGGCGTTGACCTTCCGCTCCAACAGCACGTTGACATCGCGGACAAACTTCGACGGGCCAAACCCCCAACTGTTCCGTTGGAATCCCATCGTGGCGCCCTCCACCCCTTGCAACCTTGTGGTATCCAGCCCGTTCGCCGCCGCCACGTTCAAGGTCACCCGGGTCCCGTACCGTCCCCCCAACCAAGTTTCCTTGGGCACCGTGTAGTACAATTCCCCCCCGATGCTCGATTCGCCGGCCACCACCGTCGCGTAGGGGTACAGCGTGGCCGCGAGGTTGTAGGTATGTTGCTTGGTAATCGCCGGGATGTAGTTGATGGGCAGGTCGAAGAGCAACACATTGCGGTCCGAGCGGAAGCTCATGTTGTCCACCGTTTTTGCATTGAGCACCCATCCAAAGCCACGTTGTGCGTAGGCCAAATCCACCAGCAACGCCTCCCCTTTCCGATACACGTACTGGTTGTCGGCGCTGGGGTCATTGATTTTCGTTGCGTACTCCACGTTGCCCGACCAGCGGCCGCGCTGGACGCCGAGGCGGTAGGACCAAGCGGCAACGTTCTGGGGCAGCGTCAGGACGAGGGTGTCCTTGGCGATGGTGGAACCCGCTTGGAACCGGCTCACGAAGTTGCCGCCGACGTTGACCCGCAGGTCGCGGACGGACCAGGCTTCCCGCAGGTCGTTCAGGGAGAGCTGAGCGTCCACCGCCCGCACCAGTCCGGGACCCAGGATGAGGCCGTCGTTGAAATCGAGACGCTGCTTTCCGATGAGGGCCTTGAGTTCGAGGCCGGGAACCGGCGTCAAGATGAGCCGAAATCCATCGAGGGCGTTGTCGATTCCCAGGGCACGTTCCTCGTAACTGCGCAACACGATGCCGCTTCCGAACTGTTCGTAGAAATTCCCCAGGGTGATGTCCAGTCCCACTTCGGGATCACTGTAGCGGGCAAAGCGGTACCCCACGCCGGTCCCCTTGAACCGTCCCGGGAAACCGACCACGGCATTCAGGTACGACTCGTAGCGCATGCCCGCCGAGAAGTTGCCGCGGGTGTAAATGAGGTTCCCGTAGGCGTTCAGTGCCGACTTTTCAGGGGGCACCACCGCGCCGATGAGCGAGTCGGGCGCATAGGATTGCCACAGGAGCTGGACGTTGCCCGTGATGCGCCCGGGCGCTCCCTCCTCGGCGGGTGCACCCTCCTCTTGGGCGACGACAACCCCCGCGGGGCCCACGAGCAGCCCCACGAGCAGCCCTGCGCAGCAGGCCCCCCACCGGGTCGCCCTCATTTGCGTCCGTACTTCAGGAGCTGCTGGAACACCTCGTCCTCGTCCCCGTCCGCGTAATTGTTGTGTTGCCAAACGATTTGGCCTTTTCCATCCACCAGGAAGGTGTGGGGCACGTTGATGACCTGCATGGCCCGCGCAAATTCCTTGTTGGGATCGAGCAAAACCTGATAATCCCAATCAACACTCGACACATAAGGAGCCACCCGCGAGGTGCTCCGGGCATCGTCGATGCTCACAGCCACAATCCGCACCCCGGTGCGCTTCTGCCACTCGGCATAGTGCTCCATGTAGGCGTTGAGTTCACGCTTGCAAGGGCTGCACCAGGTGGCCCAGAAACAGACCAGGGTGGGGGCGCCGTTTTGGGCCAAACTCGCCGTATTCACACTTTTCCCATTCAAGTCGCGCAAGGTGACCGACGGCAATTTTTGCCCCCAGGAGGGAAGGGTCAGCAAGAAAAGGGCGCTCAGAGCGAGTCCTGCGCGCAAGGTGTTGGAGAGGGCGTTCATCGGTCTCATGGGAATCTCGAAAGGGGCGAATTTAAGGGAACTGTGAGTGTTTTCAGTGGATTTTCAGCGGACCGGGCCGCTGGGGTATATTTGTCTGCATGAACCGTACCAAAGTTTTTGCCGTCATCGCGGCTTGTGGATGGGCTGCGTGTGGGGTTGTCCTGGCACAACCGACCCTGGTGGATCCCGTGGATGCTGTAGAGGGCACGCTGAGTGACCCCGAGTTCGATGAGGTGTCCGTGCACTGGGACGTGCTCAACGGCACCAATGCGGACCTGACGTTGATGGTCACCCGGACGCTGGTGCAAGCGGTTTCGCCCTACAACCAGCCATACTCCGCGGGGGCTCCCGGCGCCTATGACCGGTTCTGCTGGGGCCCGCTCTGCTACAACTTCGGAACGGCATCGAGCTCCACCAATGCTTCGCTCTTGGTGACCATTCCCCCGGGCATCGCGAACACGACCTTCGTTGGGGACTACTACCACAATGGAGTCGCGGGCATGACGGCCATCGACTACTGCTTTCATCCCGTCGGCGCGCTCGAAGCGGGCGCTTGCCACGTGGTCAGCTATTGCATGGATGCGGAGAACTGCGTTCTGGGGGTCGGTTCAGCTGCCGGTTTGGCCGCAGGTCCGCGCATCGTTGCGGTGGCCCCCCAGCCCCTCGTGGAACTGGGATCCTTGACCTTCGACCTTGCAGGAGCGGGCAAGGGCCGCCTCCGGTTGGTCAACGCCGCCGGGATGCAGGCTGCGGCATGGGACCTCGATGCCGACCGAGGCACTTTGTTCGTTTCGGCTTCTGACTTCGCGCCCGGCATGTACATTGCTGTCCTCGAAGTGGAAGGGGTAACCCGCCACACGGCGCGTTGCTGGGTCGGTCGCTGATGGACAGTCGGCTGTGACTGCGCTCGTGTCTGTCCGGGCCCAGATGCCATCACAAAAAGTGTTGCACACCCGGACAGATTTGCTGACTTTTGCGCGCTTATGATGCATCCATCGAACAAACAGGAGGCGCTGGACTACCACGCAAGGGGCCGGCGGGGCAAGATCGAGGTGGTGCCCACGAAGCCCTACAGTTCCCAGCGGGATCTCTCTCTGGCCTACAGTCCGGGGGTGGCAGAACCCTGCAAGGCCATCGCTGCGAATCCGGAGGATGTTTACAAGTATACAGCCAAGGGCAACCTCGTGGCCGTCATCACCAACGGCACGGCAGTGTTGGGGTTGGGGGACATCGGACCCGCCGCAGGCAAGCCCGTCATGGAGGGGAAGGGGGTATTGTTCAAGGTCTTCGCAGACATCGATGTTTTTGACATCGAAGTGGATGCGTCGGATGTGGATCTTTTTGTTGCCACGGTGAAAGCCATCTCGCCCACCTTCGGCGGCATCAATTTGGAGGACATCAAGGCGCCCGAGGCCTTCGAAATCGAGCGGCGGTTGAAGGAGGAGCTTGACATCCCTGTGATGCATGACGACCAGCATGGGACGGCCATCATCTCAGCGGCTGCGCTGTTGAATGCGCTTGAGTTGGCAGGAAAATCTTTAGACCAAATCCGCGTCGTCATTTCGGGTGCCGGTGCGGCGGCGATGTCCTGCGTGGACATCTATGAGCAGCTGGGGCTGCAGGTGTCCCATGTGGCGATGTTTGATTCCAAGGGCCACATCCACCGGGGGCGCACCGACTTGGACGAGCGCAAATCCCGCTATGCCTCGGATGTGGCTTATGCCGACCTGGGAGCTGCGTTGCAAGGCGCCG
>Ga0172372_10007137_pt1 | contig 15065 bp, 11 predicted proteins | sample LakKiv5m_2_FD_114544 | JGI IMG/M metagenome (GOLD analysis project Ga0172372, IMG submission 114544) | Freshwater microbial communities from Kabuno Bay, South-Kivu, Congo - kab_092012_9.5m | ecosystem: Environmental > Aquatic > Freshwater > Lake | place: Democratic Republic of the Congo...
CCAAGGCATCGAGGTGAAGCGAGGGGATTTGGAAGCGGCATTGGTCGTCGTCCAGTCCTTGGATCCGGCGGGAATTGGGGCGCGGGACCTGCAGGAATGTCTGGTGCTGCAGATGGAGCGACGGGTTCGGGAACCCGAGCCGGATGTGGAGCCCGAGCGCTGGGCGGCCCAACGCGATGCCTTGAAGGTGTTGTCTCAGTGTTTTGAGCCGTTTTCCAAGAAGCATTACGACCGAATTCAACGCCGCTTTGACTGGGACGAAGCGCGGCTCAAATCCGCTTTGGATGAGATCATGCGGCTCAATCCCAAGCCGGGAAACTCTGGCAACGAGGGCGGGCGGGTGGGTAGTTCTGCGGTGATTATTCCGGATTTTCTGTTGGCCGTTGAAGAGGATGAGATTCGGTTGCAACTGAACCAAAGGAACGCCCCGGAACTGCGGGTTAGTCCTGTATACAAGGACATGCTCCGGACCTATGCCGAGGGGGCGAAGACAGATGCCCAACAACGCGAGGCCTTGGCCTTCGTGAAGCAGAAAATCGAGGCAGCTCGCTGGTTTGTGGATGCCATCCTTCAACGACAGCAGACGTTGCTGATGACCATGCAGGCCATTGTCGAAATCCAGCGGGCCTACTTCTTGTCAGGGGATGAAGTGGATCTCAAGCCCATGATTCTCAAGGATGTTGCGGAAAGGGTGGGAATGGACATCAGCACCGTGAGTCGGGTGGCGAACAGCAAGTACATCTCGACCCCTTACGGTACCTTCCTGCTCAAGCAGTTCTTCTCGGAGCGAATGACCACCGAAACCGGGGAAGAGGTCAGCTCCCGAGAGATCAAGAAAATCCTGGAGGAGGCCATCGCAGGGGAAGACAAGCGGAAACCTTTGCCGGACGACCGATTGTGCCAACTTCTCAACGAGAAGGGCTACAACATTGCCCGACGTACGGTGGCCAAATACCGCGAGCAGCTGGGCATTCCTGTCGCCCGGATGCGGAAATCATTGTAGCGCTGTGGACAGGTCTGAACATCGGGTTTCTTCCCTTCCGCGCCCTTTCTGGGCAAGGCTGTTCTCTACTTGTTTTCACCCCTTGCTGATGCCCTTGGTCCTGTTGGTAGGACTTTATGGATTTGCACCTGGTTTGTGGGGGTATCCGGGCGCATTTTACTACTTGCTCATCTTGTTGATTGTCAATACGCTGGCCCCAACCATTTCGCTCTATTTGCTGTATCGCAGGGGGGTAATCTCCGACTTGGAGATTCGAAATCCGAGGCAGCGTATGGTTCCCTTTGCGCTGGTGGGGGCGTATTACGTTCTGACCTATGGGTGGGTGCATTTTGGAGATTTGGCTTCCGTCATCCCGCTTCCCTACCACCGCATGCTCTTGGGACTGGCGGGCAGCATTTTTCTGGGGGTGCTGATCACCCGGTGGTTCAAAATCAGCATGCACATGTTGGCGGTGGGGGGAGTGCTGGGGGCTTGGGCTGGTTCTGGTGTTTTCGAGCCCCTGGTCAGGTCCTGGCAGGGGTCCGCTTGGCTGGGAGCTGTTGGAGCAGAGGGGGGCGAGGTATGGGCGAACGGCACGCTGCTCCTCCTCGCTGGTGGCTTGTTGGTTTCAGGGACTGTAGGGTCTGCCCGCATGGCCTTGCAAGTTCATCGACCATCCGAGGTCTACATTGGATGGTGGGTCGGGATGGCTTGGATGGCTTGGAACATGTATGCCGCGTACTAACGTTCAGCTTCTTTTGTGCTGGATGATGTAGTAGTTCGTCGTGATGAAGAAGTTCCGGACCCAAGGCCATCCGGAAAGCCAGGCAGGAGCCAGTCTCGGTTTCAGGCCAAACTTAACCTCATAATTGGGGTTGATGAGGTACAACCTGCGTTCTACCGTTTCATAGCCTGTCCGCCGCTTGATGCGCTCAAATCCTTCGATGGTGATCCGGGTTTCTTGGATCTCCAGCAAGGCATCCACGGTCTGTGGGGTTTCCCCGAAGGCACGCATCTATCGGGCATACAAGGGCCGGGGAAGCAGGTGAAAGTAGGGCAGCTTGGACAACAAACGACTCCTGCACATCTGCTGGTGCCCACCGAAGGGGTTTTGCCAAGGAGGGAATCCCAAGTAGAACTTTCCAGTGGGTTTCAGAAAGGAATGAACGAAGGCCATGAACCGCGCCTGGTCGTGGATGTGTTCCAGGGTGTCGCGCATGAAAATCAGATCGAAGGTTCCCCAATCCGTGGGACTGGCATCGTAAATGTTGCAGATTTCCAACCGGGGTGCAGAGCGTTCCGTTTGGGGTTGGTTCGCCAACCAGTTCTGAAAAAATGTCTGCCCGTTTTTGATCTTATCTCTCGCTAGGTCCATGCCGATGACCTCTCGGCAGCCCCGCTCAACAAATGGCACCAAGTTGCCTCCTTCACCACAACCAATCTCCAGTACCCTGGTCTCAGGGCCGATCACCATGTGGCGCTCAATGAAAGGGAGGACGTGTTTTCTGGTGGTTGCCGCTTGTTCGGAGAAGTAGGTCTCACGTTGGGTATGTCGGAGTTGCATGGAGTGCCTTTTCAGAAGCAATTGAAACCAATATGCAACAAATGGGTTCAGGGTTTGGGCAGGGCGCACTGCCATCGCCATGCGTCCGCCAGTGCCTGCTCCAAACTTCGCTTGGCGCGCCAACCCCAGGCTGCAGAGGCCTTGCTGTTGTCTGCGTAGATGGCGGTCACATCGCCAGGCCTTCGCGGGCCGATGCAATGGGGAGCTGGGATTTGGGTCGCCGACTCGAAAGCTTCAACGACCTCCTTGACGGAATGCCCCTGCCCCGTGCCCAGATTGAAGACATCCCAACCTTCCGAAGGGAGGTGTTGGAGGGCGGCTACGTGGGCTTCAGCCAGATCCATGACGTGGATGTAATCCCGGATGCAGGTGCCATCGGGGGTCGGATAGTCGTCTCCAAAGATGGTCAACGGTTCGCGCCAACCGGCAGCGGCTTGGGTCAAGAAGGGAACCAAGTTGTTGGGGCGGCCGATGGGCAATTCCCCCAACAATCCAGAGGGATGGGCCCCGATGGGATTGAAGTACCTGAGCAGTGCGCAGCGAAACGAGGGTTGGGACGCAGTGAAATCCCGGATCAATTGCTCACAGACTTGCTTCGTGTATCCGTAGGGCGATTGGGCCGGGAGGATGGGGGCGCTTTCGTTGACCGGTATTTGCTCCGGTTCACCATAGACTGTGCAGCTGCTGGAAAAAACGAAGGAGTCAACCCCATGGGTCTTCATGGCCTCCAAGAGCACTGCGGTCGAACCGATGTTGTTGCGGTAGTAAGCGGCTGGCTCGGCCACGCTTTCGCCAACTGCTTTGAATGCGGCAAAATGGATGACCCCCTGCAAACCAGGGTGGGCCAGGAACACGGAGTTCAATGCCGCGGCATCGGTGCAGTCCACCCGGTGAAACGGGATCCTCTGCCCGGACAGGGTTTCCAGGGCATTCAACATCCGCGCTTCTGACCTTGACAGATCGTCCACAATCACGGGCGCGAAACCAGCTTCCAACAATGCCAGTACGGTGTGCGACCCGATGTAGCCCGCTCCACCGGTTACCAAAACTTCTGTACCAAACATGGTTCCAATTTAAGCCAACCTGCATGCCGGATTTGGCCTAAATTCGAAGGATATGGAGAGGCATTTGGAAGCGGGATCGGATGGACTGGCCACCCGAGGATGGACGCAGGAAGTGGTTGCGTTCCAACAGCATGCGTTGCAGCACCCCCCAGCGGCACGGAATGTGGTGCGGGCTTGCGTATTGGGAGATGGCGTTGTTTCGCTGTCTGCCTCTGATGTTGAACGTTGGGCTGAACGCTGGCGTTCTGTGGCGGATGTCTGCGGACCGATTGTCGCATTTGTTCCGGCTTCGGGTGCAGCCACCCGCATGTTCCAGGACTTTGCTCCGCCGATTCGCCCGGAGGTTGCTGAACGGTTGTCAACTTGTTGGTCAGATTTCGCTTTTGCCGACCTTACCGATTGGCAACAAGGGTTGGATGCCCTCTGGAAACCTGGAGGTTGGGCGATGTTGCCCAAAGGCATGGTTCCCTTCTTTCGGTTGGCTAATGGGAAAACACAAACGGCCATCGAAGCGCATCTTTCCGAGTGGCGTTGGCACCCAGATGATGCAGGGAGGCACCCCATCGTCTTTACCGTTCCGCCCAATTTTCAAAGTGAATTGAAATCTAAGTGGAAGGAGTCTGAGAATTCTGTTGCGTTTGAGATCCAGCAGCCTGAAACAGACACCTTGGCTTGGGATTTGGATGCGGATGACTGGCTTCGTGACGAGTCAGGTGATTTGGTTTTTAGACCCGGAGGCCACGGGGCGCTCTTGCGAAACCTCAACGAACAGGATGCGCATTGGGCATTCCTGAGAAATGTGGACAATGTCGTGACTCCGGGCAGCGAATGGTGGAAGGGAAGAATCCACTGGCGGGCGGCCTTGGGTGGATTGTTGGCGGATTGGGTGGAGCAACGCACGGCCCTCGCGACTGCATTGTTGGAAGGAGAAGCAGGGGCAGAGCAACGAATTCAGGATTGGTTGGCTGGGGTGTGGGAACCGGTGGCATGGCCCCGTGACGTGGCGGGGTGGTTGGGCCTCCTGAACCGTCCCATGCGCGTTGCAGCGGTGGTTCGAAACGAGGGACAACCCGGAGGTGGGCCTTTTTGGGTGGAGGACGATGAGGGCATCCGACCCCAAGTTGTGGAGTCTGCAGAATTGCCGAAGGGTTGGCAAGGCGCCGGAACCCACTTCAACCCAGTGGACATGGTCTGTTATCTCAGAGGGGTGGGTTCGGAACGGTTGGACCTTTTTTCGTTCCAAGACCCAGGGGCCTTTTTTACGGCAGAGAAAGTGGTGCAGGGTCGTCGTGTGCGCATTTTGGAGCGACCCGGGCTTTGGAATGGTGGGATGGCGGGTTGGCTGACCCGGTTTGTGGAAGTCCCTTCATGGACCTTTTCACCGGTGAAAACAGCCTGGGACTTGCTGCGTTTCAACACAAAATGAAAATAGAAAGGGGCCACTGGTCGCGTGGCCCCTTCGCATCAAGTGATAGAAAGTCTGTGGTCGGTTCTTTACTGCTTCATCACAGTCATGTGTGAAACCGTCTGCCCATTCGTGATGCGGATCGCATACACACCGGGAAGAATGTCACTACCGGTTACCAGCCGGATGCGGTCACCACGGGCGATGTCCGTGTGGGTTTCACTGGCCACCACGGTGCCACCAAGGTCGCTGATGGTGATTTCCGTTCTTCCCCGGAGGCTCCGGTTGAAATCAAGGGTGATGCTGTCAAAGAAGGGGTTGGGGAACGATTTGGCCAAATTCACCACATGTTTCGCACCTGCATCGTCAGCATCGGGATTTTTGGCAGCAGCCTGGATGCCGACGGCCATGGTGATGTTGCCGGAAAGCTGCCATCCATTGAGGAAGAGGGATTCTTCGGGGTGGTGGATCCGCTTGCCAGCCATCTTGATTTCGGTTCCCTGGTTCACAGCAAAACGAACGTGGTAACGTTGGTTTTCATTGACGGGGACTGCGGTTTTCAATTTGAGCAGGCCGTTGAAGCCGTCGGTCAACATCACGGAGTTCACGAACAGGACCTGATCGTCCGCGTCGAGGATGTAGTAGCGAATGACGCCATGTCCGATGGCTTCCAGGACATCGATGTAAACGGCTTCCATTTCGCCTGTAGCGCAAGCGGTGAAAGTTTGTTCGGCAGCTCCACCAGGGAGGTAAATGGTCTCCAATCCGATGGGAGAGGCGTGCAAGCAATCATGCTTGAGTTCGGAGAAAACACCAGATTCTGTCGTGAATCCTTGGCTGTTCTGAGCCTGAGCTACCGCAACGGCAGCAACCAAAACCGCCACTGCGACGGCCGAGGTGATGAGTTGATTTTTGTTCATGGGTAGAGAGATTTCGATTGACTATACCAAGTCAAACGACGCTCGTTCCCAAAAGGTTACATTTTTTGAACACGACCCTGGTGTTGAAACGGAGTTTATTTCACAAATCCCAGATTTGATGCGGGGTCAGATGGTCATCTTGTCTGTGGTTGGAACAAACCAGGGTTGTGGTCTTTGCCATGGCAGCTTGCAGGATGCCATGGTACCATTGGATGCCTGCGGCATCGAGGTTGGCACTGGGTTCGTCGAGCACCACCAGGGCCGATTGGGTGCACAGGCCCAAGGCCAGTTTCACGCGCTGGCGCATCCCCGAACTGAAGCTGCGAATCGGCTTGTCGTGGTGTGCGGTCAAACCAGTGGGCTCCAACACGAGCCATGGTTGCAATTCGGGCCAGAAAGGACGAAAGTGCTCGTGGAACGCGATGGTTTCCTTCAGGGTGAGATCGGGGTGGAGGGACATTCCAGGGCCGACGAGTAGGGTTTCAAGCGGGGAGGGTGTGTCGACGTGGAGGGCATCAGGGGTCGAGGACCAACCCGCAAAGCCTTCAGTCGGTGTCAGGGTTCCTGCGAGGATGCGGGCCAGGGTGGACTTTCCGCTGCCGTTCGCACCCCGGATGAGGAGGTGGGAATTGGGTTCGATTTGGCCTGAAAGGCCGCGAAAAACCCAACGGTTTCGAAAGCGATGTCCACAATTCTGGAGCACGAACCTGCGGGCAGTCGCTTCGGGTTGCATAGACTCAGAACGGTCCCCGAATGATGCCTTTGTCTGAGGCTCGGATAAAGGCCAGAATGACATCTTTTTCCTCAGAGACAGGGAGTTCCACGTCAGCCACCTTGATGGCTTGGGTCATGTTGCCATTCTGGACGTACAAGGTTCGGTAGATGTCCTCGACGCGCAAGATGCGGTCGTTGTCGAATCCCCTGCGGCGCAATCCGATGCTGTTCACGCCGATGTAACTCAAGGGCTCCCGAGCGGCTTTGATGTAGGGGGGGATGTTCTTGCGCACCAAGGAACCGCCGGCCACGAAGGCATGCTGACCAATGGTGACGAATTGTTGAACGCCGACCATGCCCTCGATGATGACCCAGTCTTCAATCGTAACGTGGCCTGCGATGTTGCCCGAATTGGCGATGATGACATGGTCGCCCACCCACGCATCATGTGCCAGGTGGGTGTAGGCCATGAGCAGGCAGTCTGAACCCACTTTGGTGCTCATTCGGTCCCGGGTCCCTCGGTTGATGGTGACGCACTCGCGAACCACGGTGCGGTCACCCACTTCCGCGGTGGAATTCTCGCCTGCGTATTTGAGGTCCTGTGGAAGGCCACCAATCACCGCTCCTGGGAATACTTTGCAGTCAGCTCCGATTCGGGAACCATCCAGGACGGTGGCATGGGGTCCAATCCAGCTGCCCGCCCCGATGACCACATCGGAAGCGATGAACGCAAACGGCTCAACGGCAACACCTTCACCGAGGCGGGCTTCCGGAGCAACATAGGCAAGAGGCGAAATCACGATGTGAAAGTTAGGCAATGTTGCAGGCCAGCCACGATTTATGCAGGTTGTTTCGCTACTTGGGCGAGCATCTCAGCTTCTGAAACCAACTGCCCCCGGACAAACCCCCTTCCGCGCATGTGGACCAGTCCTCTGCGGATGGGTGAGATGAGTTCCAGGAAAAACAGAACGGTGTCTCCTGGCAGGACCTTTTGTTTGAAGCGCACATTGTCGATCTTCATGAAGTAGGTCGTGTATTCTTCGGGGTTTTCCACGCTGTTGAGGGCAAAGATGCCACCGACTTGGGCCATGGCCTCGATTTGCAATACCCCTGGCATGACAGGGTTGCCGGGAAAATGCCCTTGGAAAAAGGGCTCATTCATGGTGACATTCTTCACCCCGGTGATGCTGTTGTCGGTGATTTCCAGAATCCGATCCACCAAGAGAAACGGATAGCGGTGGGGCAACAATCGGCTGATCTGGTTGATGTCCAGCAGTGATGGGCGTTCAGGATTCAGGTCCGGCAGACCGGTTTCAACCCGGATTCGTTGCTTCAACAACCGGGCAAAAGAAACGTTGCCCGCGTGTCCGGGTCTGGCGGCGAGGATATGACCCTTGATGAAATGCCCGGTCAAGGCCAAATCGCCCACAATGTCAAGCAGCTTGTGCCGGGCGGGTTCGTTTGCGAAACGCAGGGGACTGGTGTTCAAGACCCCCTTAGACTCCACATGCACCGAAAGATGGGATTTCCCGACCAGCGCACCGATCTCACCCAATTCCTCCTCGCTGTAAGGGCGTTCGACCAAGACCACTGCATTCTCGACGTCCCCCCCTTTGATGAGCCCTTGGCGCGCGAGTTCAGCTACTTCCCGGAGAAAAACAAAAGTTCGACAGGGGGAAATTTCATCAGCGAATTCGCTCATTTTGTACATGCTGGCATGTTGGGTGCCGAGCACAGGGCTCCGGTAATCGACCATTACCGTGAGTCTGAATTCCCCATCCGGTTCGGGCACGGCCAGCATTTCCACGTCCTTCTCCGGATCTTCGAAGCTGATGTTTTCTCGAAGGATGTAGAACTTGCGGGGTGCGGTTTGGTCTTGGAATCCTGCTTGCAGGATGGCCTCCACGTAGGGGCGAGAACTTCCGTCGAGGATTGGAATTTCCGGACCTTCCAGGGTGATAAGGGCATTGTCAACCTCACAACCGTACAGGGCTGCGAGGATGTGTTCGGTGGTATGCACCCGAGCGCCATGTTGCTCCAAGGTGGTTCCCCGCGTCGTTCCCACCACCCGGTCTACATCTGCATCGATCAAGGGCTGACCCGGCAGGTCGATGCGTTGGAATTTGTAACCATGGTTTTCCGGTGCAGGATGAATCGTCAACCGGTTTTGTTCTCCGGTATGCAAGCCGATTCCCGCGAATGACACAGGTTGGCTCAGGGTTCTTTGGTGCGAGAGCATGCGTTGGGACTACTGCTTTTCTGTTCGTTTTTCAAGGAAGGCCAAACGACCCAAAACATCCCCTTGACTCAGTTGCTTCAAGATAATTTGCCTGCGCTGGAATTCCTTCAATGGGGCAGCGGGGGTGCCTTGATAGATGGTTCCTGGCGTTTTGATGCTGGCGCCGATGCCCGTTTGGGCCGCGATTTTGACTCCGTCAGCGATGTGCAAATGTCCTGCAATGCCCACCTGACCTCCGATCATGCAATGGGCGCCGATGCTGGTTGAACCAGCGATGCCCGTCAGGGCGGCGATGACGGTGTGGTCGCCGATGGTCACATTGTGGCCGATCTGGATGAGGTTGTCCAGTTTGACGCCGGTCCCGATGCGTGTAGATCCCAGCGTGGCGCGGTCGATGGTCGTTCCTGCGCCGATTTCACAACGGTCGCCAATGACCACGTTCCCTGTCTGGGGAATTTTCCGATACGTGGCATCCTGTTGGGGTGCAAACCCGAACCCATCGGAACCCACCACAGCGCGTGTGTGCACCACGCAATCTCGCCCCACCACGCACCCATCTTGGATGTGGACCCCTACATGCAACGTAGTATTGGCGCCGATTTGGGCTTCTCTCCCGACCACAACATGGGGCCGCAAATCGCAACCTTCGGCCACCACCGCACCGGCTTCGATGACCACGTAGGCGCCAATGCGGCAGCCCGTTGCCACCTCTGCCCCCGGCTCGATTGTGGCCGTGGGGTGCACCCCCTCCGGCCGTTGCCGAACCTGCTCCACCCATTCCAACAACCGCCCGAATGCAGCATACGGCTCCTCCACCCGAATCAATGTCAACCCAGCCGGCAACGACCGCGCAGCCTGGAACGTCCGGGCGACAATGGCCGCCGTTGCCCCCGTCTGATACAAGTGCCCCTCGTAATCCGGGTTCGCCAGGAACGTCAAGCTCCCCGGCCCCCCCTCCTCGATTTTAGACAAGCGGTTCACCAGCGCATCCGGCGACCCGTCCACTGTGCCCCCCAAAAAAGCAGCCAGTTCTGCGGCGGTTTTTTGCATGCCCCAAAATTAGTTAGTTAGGCCCCAATCCCCTGCGTTTCGGGTCGCTTCCCAAGCGCGCGAAAAGTCCTCAAATCTGACTGCGCAATCCCACACCGGTTTTCCCAAGCCGTCCAATAGCACTTCCAAAACCTGCCCCTCTTTGTTCTTTTTGTCTTTCAACATCCAAGGCCAAACCCGTTCAGCCTCCCACGCAGGTGCAGAAGCAGGATGCAGCCAGTGCCGCAACCGCTCTGCCGCCCGACGTGCTACCTCCCGCTCCATGCCGCGAAGGGCCACCGACATGCGAAGGGCCGTCTCCATTCCCCAGGCCACAGCGATTCCATGTGGCAAGGGAGTCCCTGTAGTGGTTCCCAAGGCCTCCAGAGCGTGGCCCACCGTGTGTCCGAAGTTGAGCACCTTGCGCAATCCGAGTTCCGCAGGGTCTTCACTGACAATTTGCCATTTGTAGGATGCAGAATGCGGGATCCAACGTGCGAAGGCATCCAAATTGGGTTCGTCTTCCTTCAAAAATGCTTCTGCAACCGCAGGGCTTTCTGTGAAGGCGTGTTTGGCCATTTCAATCCAACCTGAAAGTCGTTCTGCACGCCCCAAGGTTTCCAGCCACCGGTATTCGATGACAATGTGTTGGGGGTGGTGGAGCATGCCCAGTTGGTTCTTGGCGCCTCTCCAATTGATGCCATTCTTGCCGCCAATGGAGGCATCCACCATGGCCAAAGCCGTCGTAGGCGCATACACCACAGGCAATCCGCGGTGATAGGTTCCAGCCGCGAACCCTACCAAATCGCACAAGCTTCCGCCTCCGATACATATTATATAGCTGTCCTTGTCAGCTTGTGCCTGGCTGAAGGCTTCCCAAAGCAGAACCAAGGACTCCAGGTTCTTGCAAGACTCACCCGCAGCCAGAGGTAGCTTGCTGAGAACGGTCCAGTCTTGGGCGAAGTTGGGCAGGTGGTCTGCCACGGATGGGGTTTGGTCGTGGACGATGATGCATCGGGGTCGTTCCCCCGAAACGGTGACGGGAACAATCCAGTGGTTGGTGAATGGGCCCGGGTTGGGAAAAGTGGTAGCAAACATGGCTGGGCTCGCAGGGAAGGAGGCATAAAAAAGGCCCGCGTTCGCGGGCCTTTGTGGTACTACCGGGATTCGAACCTGGGACACACGGATTTTCAATCCGTTGCTCTACCAACTGAGCTATAGTACCATCCAACAGGCCGCAAAGATAGCAGATAGCGGCGCTCCGACAAGCGGGCCGGGTCCTTTTTTCCGCCCCCTTGCTACAGTCCCTTGTCGTTGTTGATTTTTCAGACGAAAACCAAAATTTTAATGATGAAACCTTTGAAAAGTTCTTGGAATTGGAGGTATGCCGCCCTACATTCGCTTCGCTCTGTATTTGGGTCATTGGCTCAAGCCGGAGTTGGGTGTTGAATGAAAAGAAACCAAATCACTTGCGTCATGCGTAAACTGTTATGCTTTGTGGCGACGGCTCTTGCCTTTCTGGGGGCGGGTCGGGCCCAATCCATGGCTTATAACCCGGCAAATTCCGCGAATTATGTTCCGCCCGGTTACTGGCTGCAGATCGAACCCCATGTTGTCCATTCGGGCTCAGTGGGTGGAGTAGATCTCACAGGTCACACGACGTACCGCATTTATCTGAATACCCTGAACGAAGGGGACTTTCTTTCTGCGGTAGCAGGGGAGGAGTTGCACCCTTTCTTCTTGAATTCTACGGCTACGCCAGCATGGTTCAACGATGCTTTGGGAGTGGATTTGGCGATCAACTTGAACCCGATGTTCGTGGCGTTTGTGCCGAGTTTGGCCTACGACAGCTGGTTGACGCTCGGCGCGGAGAACTCCGCCGTTCCATCGGGCTTCAACTACAGCACGGTCATTGGAGACATCAATCCTTTTGACGCATTCAATGCGGAGCAGAATGTGCTGGTGAATGACCCGACCGGTTTTGCCATCTATACCACCTGGCCCGGAGCTTATAGCGCACCCAACCCTGCCTTCGCTGGAGCTGATCTGAGAATTTTGGTCGGTCAGATTACGACCACCGGAACCATTACGGGGCAGTTTTATGTTCAGGTGTTCCAGAATGCGGACCAAGACCAGGAATTCCGTGGTTTGCTTCCATTGTTGACCGAGGACCCATTCGCCCCACCGGTGGAGGGTTGCACGGATGTCCTTGCCTGTAACTACGACGCAGATGCCACGTTGGACAATGGTTCTTGTGATTTCCCCGAGGTAGGACTCGACTGTGACGGAAACTGTCTCTCCGACTTGGACGGAGATGGCGTGTGCGATCCTTTTGAAATTGCGGGTTGCCGTGATGTGTTGGCCTGCAATTTTAACCCCGCTGCGACAGATGACGGTGCAGACTGCGTTTACGCATCTGGTTTGTGTGAGGCATGTGCCGGAGGGGCAGTGGTTGTGCAGGATGTAGACGGAGATGGGGTATGTGATGGTGACGAGGTGGCGGGCTGTCAAGACGCTGCAGCATGTAATTACGATTCCGATGCGACGGATTCAGATGGCACCTGTATATATGTAACGGCAGCGTGTGAAATCTGTTCAGGAGGAGGGGTTGTGCTTCAGGACGGGGATGGGGACGGAGTTTGTGATGGAGATGAGGTAGCTGGTTGCCAGGACGGAAGTGCCTGCAACTACGATGCCGCTGCCACGGACAGCAATGGTTCTTGTGTGTATGCCACAGGCAACTGTGAGGTATGTTCGGGTGGGGCGGTAGCAGTCTTGGACGCTGATGGTGACGGTGTTTGCGACGCCGATGAGGTGGCCGGCTGCCAGGACGCAAGCGCCTGCAACTACGATGCCGCTGCCACGGACAGCAATGGGTCCTGCGTGTATGCCACGGGCAACTGTGAGGTTTGCTCGGGTGGAGCTGTAGCGGTCCAAGATGCTGATGGAGATGGCGTCTGTGACGGAGACGAGGTGGCAGGTTGCCAAGACGCAAGTGCATGCAACTACGATGCTTCGGCTACGGACGGTGATGGTTCTTGTGTGTATGCCACAGGCAACTGTGAGGTATGTTCGGGCGGATCCGTAGTGGTGTTGGACGCTGACGGGGATGGTGTTTGCGACGCGGATGAGGTAGCCGGCTGCCAGGACGCAAGTGCCTGCAACTACGATGCCGCTGCCACGGAGAGCAATGGGTCCTGTGTGTATGCCACGGGCAACTGTGAGGTATGTTCAGGTGGGGCGGTAGCGGTCCAGGATGCTGATGGAGATGGCGTCTGTGACGGAGACGAGGTGGCAGGTTGCCAAGACGCAAGTGCATGCAACTACGATGCTTCCGCTACGGACGGTGATGGTTCTTGTGTGTATGCTACAGGCAACTGTGAGGTTTGTGCAGGCGGAACGGTAGTGGTGTTGGATGCCGATGGTGACGGAGTTTGCGATGCGGATGAGGTCTTGGGTTGCCAGGACGTTCTGGCCTGCAACTTCGATCAATTCGCTACTGAGTCGGATGCTTCTTGTGTTTTTGCTTCTGGAAATTGTGAGGTATGCCATGCCGGTGGGGTCATCGTCCAGGATGCAGATGGAGATGGTGTCTGTGATGGCGAGGAGCTTCTGGGCTGCACCGATGACGAAGCGTGTAATTTTGACGTGCTGGCTACTGAAGACGACGGAAACTGCCTCTTTGCTTCCGGTGCATGTGAGGCTTGCGTCGGGGGAGCTGTCGTTGTTCAAGATGCGGATGGCGATGGAGTCTGCAATGCTGATGAAGTGTCGGGTTGTCAGGATGCGACTGCCTGCAATTACAACGCTGACGCAACAGATTCCGACGGTTCTTGCGCCTATGCTACCACCGGATGTGAAGCTTGTGTTGGTGGAGCGGTGGTTGAACTGGATGCCGACGGAGATGGCATTTGTGATGGGGACGAAGTGGCCGGGTGCACGGATGCAGATGCCTGCAATTTCAATGTTTCGGCTACGGACGATGATGGAACTTGTGCTTTCCCTGATCCAGGTTACGATTGCGATGGCAACCTCGGTTGCTTCGGGTGTGACATCGTTTTCAATCCCGCCATTGTGGACCAAACCGTGGCCTGCGTGGATGAATTGCCGGGTTGTAACCCCGCCGTTGCTGCCACAAATGAATGTTACGGCGGGAATTTGCCTGTTTCATGTATTGTGGGTGCAGCGAGTGAATCGGTCCAAGTGCTCAATGCGACTACAGCCTATGGTGCGGGACAAGATGGTGCTTTCCGGATTTATGGTTTGACCGCCCTCGGTCATGCGAATTCGGATTACTTCCTTGAGGATGGCCCGCTCACGCTGACGATGTATGGAAATGGCACGGCAGTGATGGAAGGTTCGATTCGCAATGCGGTCAACCCCAATCAGCGATTTGATGTTTTTGTCACATTCGAAAACCGGTTGGTTGGAGATGATTGGTTGGCCCAGAATCCGTTGAATGATTACTTGCTTGCATTTGGTTGTGAGTCCAGTGCGGACATTGACTATGTGTTCACCATGAAGAATGACCAGAGTTACCTCGTGGGTCAGGGCGAATACTCGGGCGTACTCCAGCTGTCCCACATGCCCATGAATTTGCACAAGCGATTCCAGTTGGGTGTAGGTGGCAATAGCCACAATTGTGGATACGGTTTCGGTGGTTGGTTTGCATGGGAAGGAAACTTGAACGGATATGATGTTCAGGGCATGGCTGGGGACATCATCGTGGATGTTCCACCATACAATCCTTCGAGCAATGAAGTGGCTTGTGGGGATGAGTTCCATCACATTTACTATACAGCCTTTGACGCGGCTTGCAACCAAGTGTCGACGGTGATGCAGGAAGTCCTAAGGGATGACACGTCTGCTCCTGTTTTTGATGTAGCCCCTTCGGATGCGGTTGTGTCTTGCGACGCAGTCCCTGCGGTGGTTTCATTGCAGGATCTTTTGGCCCAGGGCCTGTTGTCCGCATCTGACAATTGTGGTGACTCAGACGAGCCATTGACTTATGCCTATCTCGGCGAGCAAATTCTTTCTACGTCCTGCGTGGGAGAGTATGAAATCGTTCGCCGGTGGTCGGCAACGGATTGTTCTGGCAACGTGACGATTCACAGCCAAGAGATCACGGTAGAAGACACGACGGCTCCG
>Ga0172372_10007139_pt1 | contig 15062 bp, 11 predicted proteins | sample LakKiv5m_2_FD_114544 | JGI IMG/M metagenome (GOLD analysis project Ga0172372, IMG submission 114544) | Freshwater microbial communities from Kabuno Bay, South-Kivu, Congo - kab_092012_9.5m | ecosystem: Environmental > Aquatic > Freshwater > Lake | place: Democratic Republic of the Congo...
TAAGTTACGTATCAACAAGGAGTACAAGAACTATGTTGGTTCAGGGGAGAATGGCGGAAAACCGATGTATTCTTGGTCAATGGATGAAATTGCAACGGTAACTGCATCGGAAAATCAATTGAAGGAAGCCTTGAAGATGATCAATGTGGTGCCAAATCCATATTACGCATTCTCCGACTATGAGCGCAATAGATTGGATACACGCGTGAAGATTACGAACTTACCGACAAAGTGTACCATCAAGATTTACACGATAAGTGGAAAGTTGGTAAAGACCTTCAATAAAGATTCCGAGGTTACTTCACAGGATTGGAATCTCACTAATCATGCAAATATTCCTATCGCATCAGGAATTTATCTGATACATATCGATGTTCCAGAAATTGGCGAAAGGGTGCTTAAAGCTCTTATCTCCATGCGAATGGTCGATCTTCAAGATCTTTAACAAAAAAGGTCCGTTCGCTCATTTTTTCTTGCTCCCAGATTGCGTAACTTTGTTAAAATTCTTTGTCATGAAAATTATTGCCCTTTCTACCTTCTTTATTTCTTTCATTACCTTATCGATTGCTCAACAATACTCGTTGCCGTCTTTACGTTTTGAATATAGCGCGTATGAGCCGCACATTGATGCTCAGACGATGGAAATTCATTTAACTAAGCACCATCAAGCTTATATTAATAATTTAAATAAAGCTATAAGTGGCACTAAGTTGGAGAGTTTTTCCTTAAATCAACTGCTTCTAAATGCTGGAATGCGTTCAGATGCCGTTAGAAATAATGCAGGTGGGCATTATAATCACTCACTATTTTGGCAAATTTTAGCGCCAGAGAATAAACAAGGGTCTATTTCTGCCGAATTGAAAAGCGCGATTGAGCAAGAATTTAAATCACTTGATACCTTAAAATCTAAACTGGGTGCGGCAGCAGCTAAACATTTTGGTTCGGGTTGGGCATGGTTGATTGTTACACCAGACAAAAAACTCAAAGTGACCAGTACTTCGAACCAAGACAACCCAATAATGGATGTGGCAAAAGAACGTGGAATTCCAATTTTAGGTGTAGATGTTTGGGAACACGCATATTATTTAAAGTATCAAAACAAACGCGGCGACTATTTAAACAGTATTTGGAAATTGATTGACTGGCAGATGGTTTCAACAAACTTTTTAACTGCACTCAATGATCCGCTACTTAAAGAAATTGCAGATGATACTTGGCCAGAAATTAAAGAATTTCATAAAGTGATGTCTCAAACTTTTCATCCTGCTGAAAAGGACGATCTTTTACCTCTTCAGGCCAGAAGTGGTGAAATGTTAGCAAAAGCAATTCTATTGAAAGAGTCTGTTATTCCAGTAAATTATCAAAAACCTGAAATAAAAGCTGCCATATTGAAACTAGTTAAGGATTGTGATGAGTTGGATAAATTGGTTAAAAAGAACGCAAAAAAAATAGTGCTAAAGACAAAGATCATACAAGCGCATGACACGTTTCATGTGATACAAGGATTGTGTAAAGATTAACATTGTGTGATTTTTGGAACTTAATCCAGAATATTACGTTTCTTTTATTAAACTTTTGCCATGCGGTTTGAGCTAACTCATGACTTCTTGGATATACTGCGCCAAAAGGTGGCAGAACAAGACACTTCTTGGATTCAAGAACATGTGTTAGAATTGCACTATGCCGATATTGCTGAAATCATCGATAAACTAAACAATGACGAAGCAAAGTTCATTTATTTCTTAGTTGAAGAGGAAGTACAGGCAGATATATTGATGGAGCTCGACGAAGACGTGAGAGACCGTTTTCTTTCTTCCTTATCCACGAAAGAAATAGCTGATCAGCTTGAAAATTTAGATTCAGATGATGCTGCCGATATTCTTGGAGAATTATCTGACGACAAGATTCAAGAAGTTATTTCTCAAATGGAGGATGATGAGGCTGCTGAAGATATTGTTGACTTATTGAATTACGACGAGGACACTGCCGGTGGTCTCATGCAAAAAGAGTTCTTCCAAGCAGAAGTAGATTGGACGGTTACGCGCGCACTTGTAGAGCTCAGAAAGCAGGCTGAAGACGTAGAAAAGGTGTACAACATTTTTGTGGTGAATGAAACCAATCACTTACTCGGGGTATTGTCTCTCAAACGACTATTATTTGCAAATGTGAAGACTAAAATTGCAAACTTATATCAGTCCAAAAATATAATTTCCGTTAAAACTAGTGATTCGGCAGAGGAAGTTGCCAAAGTGATGGAAAAATACGATTTAGTCTCTGTTCCTGTTGTAGATTATCAAAATAAGTTAGTGGGACGGATTACACTCGATGACGTCGTTGATTATATCAAAGAGGAGGCCGATAAAGACTTCCAGCTTGCGACAGGTATTTCAGACCCAATCGAACCCGATGCGAGTATTTGGCGAATATCTTCTGCTCGATTGCCATGGTTAGTAATTGGTATGATGGGGGGAATTTTAGGTGCAAAGGTTATATCTGGATTTGAAGATAGTATTACCCGAATTCCTGCATTGGCATTTTTTATTCCGTTAATTACTGCGATGGGTGGAAATGTTGGGGTTCAATCTTCTGCGATTGTTGTTCAGTCATTGGCAAGAGGAGACAAGGATTTTGGTAAAATAATGCCAAAACTAGTTCGTGAAGCAGGCGTTGGATTACTCAACGGCCTATTGTTAGCGAGTTTAATTTTTGGAATTGCCTACGTGTTTGAGAATGCCCAACTTGGTTTTGTGGTAAGTATCTCTCTCTTTACAGTCATTTTGTTCGCAGCTATTTTTGGAACATTAATTCCGTTGATGTTAAATAAATATAAGATTGACCCCGCCTTAGCAACAGGACCCTTTATTACCACCTTAAATGATGTAGCCGGGTTATTTATTTATTTTACAATTGGAATGTTATTACTCAGAAATTAAAATAATACCTTTTAAATTTAGACCCATTAAAAATGAACTCGTCCATAAATTACATTGATTTAACAGAGAAATTTGGTACGCCACTGTATTGTTATGATGGAGATAAAATCATTCAACAATATCATAATCTGAAAAATGCGTTTTCAGTTCCCAAGGTTCGGTTGTTTTACGCAATGAAAGCACTAAATAATTCAAATATTCTGAAATTATTGCGAAAAGAAGGTTCAGGATTGGACGCTGTTTCAATTGAAGAAGTACTCTTGGGACTAAGAGTAGGTTTTGACCCTAAAGACATAATGTACACCCCAAATTGTGTGGATTTTTCGGAAATTGAGCAGGCGGTTAATTTAGGTGTCAGAATTAACATTGATAATATTCCTTTTTTAGAAAAGTTTGGAGCCTTGTATGGTAGCCAAGTAAAGTGTTGTATAAGACTAAATCCGCATATTTTTGCTGGAGGAAACTCCAATATATCTGTTGGTCACATAGATTCAAAATTTGGTATTTCGATATATCAACTTAAGCATATTGAACGAGTTGTAAAAAATTACAATATCATTATCAATGGTCTTCACATGCATACAGGAAGTGATATAATTGATGCTGATGTATTTCTTAGAGGTGCTGAATTGCTTTTTGAATCCGCTAAGTCCTTTCCAGATTTAGAGTTTATGGATTTTGGAAGTGGGTTTAAGGTGGGCTATAAACAAGGGGATATAGTGACAGATATCAATTCAATTGGTTCGAAAATTAGTAAGGCTTTCCGGAACTTTTGTTCTGAATATGGAAGAGAACTGGAATTATGGTTTGAACCAGGGAAGTTTATTGTCAGCGAATCAGGTGTCTTACTCGTGAAAGCTAATTTGATAAAACAAACCACATCCACAGTTTTCGTTGGCGTAAATAGCGGTCAAAACCACTTGATTCGCCCTATGTTTTACCAGGCATATCATGAAATTACCAATATCAGCAACCTTGCAGGAGAGCAGCGCCTATATTCAATCGTAGGATACATTTGTGAAAGCGATACATTTGGGTTTGATAGAATGCTGAATGAGGTTCGTGAAGGCGACATATTAGCCATATCAAACGCCGGAGCATATGGGTTCTCCATGAGTAATCAATATAATTCTCGTCTCAGACCAGCTGAAGTTTTAATTTTGAATGAAGAATCCTTTTTGATTCGTAAAAGAGAAACCTTGGAAGATTTATATAGAAACGAAATTGAAGTTATTTAATGCCCGAAAAAATTAAATGCCATTCCATTAAACAAAACGAATTAGCTCTCATAGATTTAGTTCGGTTGATATTAAAGTAAGTCATTAGCCAAGTTTGCTAGTTCTGAGCGTTCACCTTTCTCTAGTTTTACATGTGTAAAAAGCTTTTGACCTTTCAAGCGATCAATTAAATACGCTAAGCCATTGGAGTTTTCGTCCAAATATGGTGTGTCTATTTGATGTACATCACCCGTAAAAACAATTTTCGTGTTTTCCCCTGCACGCGTTATAACCGTCTTTACCTCATGAGGAGTCAAGTTCTGTGCTTCGTCAATAATGAACATTATGTTGGATAAACTTCTTCCCCTAATAAATGCCAAAGGTGTTATGATGATCTTCCCAGATTCTTGCATTTCAAGAATTGCCTTGTGTTTTTTCTCATTCTCGCCAAATTGGGATTTTATAAATTTTAGATTATCCCATAAAGGTTCCATATAAGGCCCTATTTTATCGTTAGCATCGCCAGGCAAGAAACCAATATCTTTATTGGAAAGGGGTACAATAGGTCGTGCCAGAATTGTTTGATTGAATAGTTTGTGCTGTTCTAAGGCCGAAGCCAAAGCCAATAATGTCTTACCTGTTCCCGCAACACCTTGTAGCGCAACCAATTTAACTTCAGGATTCATTAAGGCATGTAGCGCAAATGCTTGTTCTGCATTTTTTGGTTTTATACCATACACAAATTCCTTCTCAATACGCTGGATCTGATCAGTTAAGTGATTATAGAAAGCCAAAGAAGAAGACTTTCCATTTTTTAAGATATAATAGCCATTTACTGCTTTTTTGTTTCCTAAAAGTCCTTGCTCTTCGATATGACCTTTAGTAAATATCTCGCGTATTACCTCAGAATCCACTCCGTCAATGGCATAAGAGCTCATGTCTTGATCGTGAATAGTAACCTTTCCCGTTTCGTAATCTTCTGCGGTTACTCCTAAGGCTTTTGCTTTTATTCTTAAATTGATGTCTTTGGTAACTAATACGACCGTTTTTTTAGGCTCTTGCTCCATCAAATGAAGGGCAGCATTAATTATTTTATGGTCATTTTTTCCCGAGGAATAAATTTGTTCGGCGTTTAACTGCTTCGGATCAGTCTCCATAATAACACGGAGCTTTCCAAGTCCTTTTCCAATTGAAATCCATTCTTGAAGTGAACCACTGCCCGATAATTTATCAATAAAGCGAATTACTTCTCGCGCACTGAAATTCTTGGTGTCATTTCCTAGTTTGAATTTATCCAATTCTTCCAATACCGTAATAGGTATTCCCACAAAATTATCTTCAAAATTAGTGATTGCGTCGTGATCGTGTAAAAGCACGGATGTGTCTAACACAAAAATTTTATCTTTCTTCCCCATTCATAATGTTTAGTTGAAAGATACACACTTTTAACTCCGTAAAACATTATTTTATTCAAAGTTTTTAACCGATTAAGTGTTAGTTTCTTGCTGTTATTTTTTAGCTTAATAATTGTTTAACCGCCTCTTGAATTTTAGGATACCTAAAATTAAAGCCCGTGGCTTTTATCTTCTCATTTGAGGCGTTCACACTTCCCAATATTAACACTGACATTTCACCGTACAGCCATTTAAAAAGTTGTGCGGGAACCTTAGGCATGAAAAAAGGTCTATGCATTGCTTTCGCTAGTGCGCGCATTACCTCCTTATTTGGATCACAGGAAGCAACTGCATTGTAAGTGCCATTCAACTTGTTTTCGATACAGTGGATAATCATCTCGCATAAATCTTCTACATGAATCCAGGGCATTAATTGTTCACCACTCCCCATTGGAGATCCTAAACCAAACCATACAGGCAGCTTCATTTTTGAAATTACACCCCCATTTTTATCTAATACAGAAGCAATTCGCAAAATAGAAGCCGGATAATGCTGCTGGAACAACGTTGAACTCTCTTCCCATGATTTTACCAATTGAGATAAGTAATCCGGACCATAAGGATCAGACTCCACATGAGGTGAAGAAACGGGTTCCATTCCATAACAGTTGATTCCTGAAGCCCCGATATAGTACTCAAGATTCGGAAAATTAGTTCGCATATTGAATAAATAGCGTGTGGTGTTCACCCTAGATTCAATTAATTCTTTCTTCCTTTTGTCGGTCCATTTTTTTTCACCAATGTTTGCTCCAACAAGATTGATGATAATATTTATTTTACTGAGATTCCTCCCCTCTATCGTTTGAACATAAGGATTCCAATAAATATGTCCTCGTTTTTTTGCTTTACGCGTTAACTTGTAAACCTTGTACCCTTTTTCATTGAGTAGGTTGGAAAGAGTACTGCCAATTAAACCGGTGCCCCCGGCAATAAGCACTGTTTTCATAGTGAGTAGGTGGTGATTGAAAAACGAATGTATGAAAAAAATGTTTTAATCACACGCTTTTTCACGCGCAATCATTTCTTCTCCAGTCATTTGCTCATAAGGCTTACAAATTCGCCTTTTTTCTGAAACAAGTTTTTTTAACTCTTCGAGAATAACTTCTCTTTTCTCAGGGCTTTCAATTAGTGTTTTGTTTTTCTCATTCAAAGACTTGCTTATAGAAAGGCACTCACAAAATTGAGGGTCTTTGTTATTTTCTTCACACGAAAAAAAAAGGAAGCCCGTAGAAATCAAAATGAATAACTTACTTTTGAACATACACAAAGGTAATGATTCTTAGAAATGTCACTTATTGGTTTTTTTTGATTCAAGCAATTAGCCTTTGGAGCGTGGTACACGGTCAAAAATTATGTGGTTCACATAAACCTATTTATTTACGTTCCAGTGATGAATTGCTCGACGTTCATTGCATGCAAGAAGATATCAAAGAAATTAAAGAGAAATTAGTTTCAATTCATCCAAACGCATCTTATTACACCCGAAAAGAACAAGTAGACAGTCTTTTTGAGGTTGCCCTTATTAAATGTAAAAAACCGCAAAAAACAATTGATTTTGTTGAAATTTTAAGTCATTTATTGCAAGGACTTCGCGATTCTCACACAAACATTAGCCCTCTGGTGCTGACACAATTTTCCGATGTGAAAAAAGTTTTTCCCTTTTTCTTAGAGCAGATTAATGGACGGTACTACATGCAAAAATGTTATCGAGATATCGTTCCTCGTGGAATGGAATGCTTAAGTGTCGGAGATATTCCTTTGTCCGTTTTACATGAAAAAGCGAAGTTATTTGCTTTCCAAGAAGGAATGGCGTTAGAGGCAAATCATCAAATGGCCCTAAAACTTATTTCTCGCATTTTCAGCGCATACAATTTACAAAACAAGGAATACTTTACTATGCAGCTTGTTGACTTTTCTGGCGACACCATTCAGAAGAAACTTCAAAGTGCTCCTTTACGCACTGTACTTTTTGACAAAGAGTGGAATCAAAGAGAATCTGTTTCATATTGGTTTGATTCCTCTGGTACAGCGTGTTTACAACTTGGTTCTTTTTCGGCAAAAAGCAACAATGGAATGAGGCGTTTTCTGGATGAATTTTTTAGTGAGGTAAGAGAAAAAAAATCTCCACATATTTTTATTGATTTGCGCGGAAATTCGGGCGGTTATGTTTCTGTAAAGAATTATTTGATTAATTATTTGGACACAGCTTCTAGCGACAAAAGAGAGCGCTACGATTTCATTCGTTCAGAAAAAGATCGATTTTCATCAATCGGTTGGTGGACAAAATACCGCTACCGTAATTACTTAAAGCGTTTCCCAAGTGATACTTTAGTTGCCAAAGAATGGGCGTATATTGAAAGCCCGAATGGCACCAATTGTCAGCTTTTTTACGACAACAATGCCCGCTTTTCGCTTAGAACTTATCGCGGAAAAGTGAGTGTTGCCATAAATGGATTGTCCATGTCTGCATCGGTTATGTTTAGCTCTTGGATACAGACCTCAAAAAGGGGTTCGCTCTATGGGGAAATGTGTATGGGAGGACATAGGGGTACTTTTGGTGACGCGGTTCAATTGAAACTGAAACACACAAGAATTCCGATTAACCTTTCAACTGTTAAAATTACTCCATTGGCTACTGCTCATTTTTCATCAGATGGAGTTGTCCCTGATGTCCCTGTTAAAACGAATGTGCATCAACTGAAGGAAGGGGTTGATCCGATCAAAATATTGCTTGGATTTCAAAAGAAAAACATCACCAAAAACAAGTAGCGAAGGAATTTTCCAATTAGGATAAAAGCAAAACAAATCAACCAATTCGCGCGAAAAAAACCTAGTGCAACACCAATTACGTCTCCAATAATTGGCAACCAAGAAAAGAGAGCTAGCAAACTCCCGAATCTCTTAATTTTATCCTCCCATCTCGAAATTTGTTCTTGCTTAACTCCAATTTTTTTTAGCCAGTTTGGATTACCTATACGTCCAATAAAGTAATTGAGCCATCCTCCAAGTGTATTTCCTGTAGTGGCTACAATTAAGCACGTTACAGGATCATAGCCGAATGCTAACATGGAACCTAAAAACAACTCCGATGTAATGGGTAAAATAGTCGCTGCTAAAAAGCACGTAACGAATAACCCTGCATAACCGATTTCAAAATCAAGCATAAAAAAACCCCGCTGGTGAGCGGGGTTGAAATTAAAAACTATTATTTACTTTTTTACAAGTTTCATTGTTTTTGTAGCTCCTTGGAAGTCAACATTTACAAAGTATACTCCAGAATTTAAGTTTTCAGTTGCAAGATTAATTGTATTCTCTCCTGCAAATAATGAAGCTTTTGCAACACTCACTTGTTTTCCAGACATATCTGTAATAGTAACTACAGCCTGCCCAGCTGATTTAACTTCCATTTTTAGTGTTGCCGCTGCATCTGTTGGATTTGGAGACAAATTGTATGTGCCATCCACTATATTATTGACTAATGAAACCGTAGGGTCAAAATTCATTCGAACTACTGGAGTTGAAGTCGTATAGTACCAAGTATTGTCTGTCAAATCTAAGAAGAAAGATGTTTGAGGCTCAGAAGACCCTGCGTTTGACACACGCAAGGTTCCATCATAAGAACCAACAACAGCAAGATAGGTATTATTAGCCATTAAGTTTACTGGACTCAAAAAAGGTATAGTCAAAAGTGTATTCAAATTATTGGATGCCACAATAAACGGTGCGGACTCCTCAATGAACTCTAGATTTGCATCATATAGCTTTACAAAAATTTCTGTACCAACAGTAGTTCCTGTTGACCCTCCAGCGAGTCTTACCGTTAAACCATTTAAAGTTTGATCATTCCAGATATCAAAAAGATTTCCTACTTCAAAACCATCTGTCCCGTTTGATGTATTTCCAGCAAATGTGTTGTTATCTCTTGCATATGTGTAATTTGTAACTGCAAAATTCAAATCAGCAATTGTATTATTAGTAGGAAGTTCGTCTGTAATCTCCGTATTATTTGTTACTGTAGCAACCGTGTAAGTGGCAGAACCTCCAGCAATAGAGAGAACATCTCCAGCCGTATAACCAGTTCCTGAATTATTTAACACAACACCAGTAATTGTTCCACCAGAAATAGCATCTACAGTTAACGTTGCGTCGCTATTTCCTCCAGAAATTGATAATACATCCCCAATTTGATAACCACTTCCACCAGCAGCTATTGTTGCTGTTACGATGTCCCCCGTTCCCATATTTGTAACAATGTCTAGAGTTAAGCCAGTGCCCGTTCCACCGGTTGTAGCAACGCCTGTTGCATCTGCATAACCTGTCCCAGCTGCTGAAATAGTTCCTGTTGAAACCACGCCATTTGCCGATGCTGTAATGTCTAAAGTTGCTCCCGAACCAGAGCCACCGGTTAAGCCAATACCTGATGAAGTGGAATAACCTGAACCTCCGTCAGTAAGAGAACCTGTCAAAACTTGACCATTCGGCAAATAGCCCAAAATTAACTTTCTTTTAAGTGTATAATTAGCTGCATTTGCAGGCGGTGTAAAAGAAGTAGAAACGTCGAGTGTCGCTGTATCAAGAGACGGAACCAAGGTGCCTGGGCTCATCCCTGTAAAAACATTTGTTGCTCCTTGAAACACCTCGGCCTTTAACATTGCTCCAGTAAGTGTTGTTAAACCTCCATTTAATACGTTAGTCGAAAAGTCAATTGGTGCTACTTGAGTGGTTGGAATTTGATAATAATTCAAACCCGCTGTTCCCCAATAATTGGAGTTAATTGATAAATCATAATCTGGGTTTGTAATGATTTTTACATCGTCAATGTACCAACCGTAAGTAATCCATACATTTGCGTTTGCCGCAGATCCTGGAAAATTTGTTGTCCATCTAAAACGAATCCATACAGAAGTAGGATTAGCACTTAGAAATGTTGCCAAATTAATGGTCTTGGTGTCAGGATTAGGGTAAGCAGCTCCACCAGCAGCAGAAAGAACTTCTTTGTCCAAATTATCTCCAACTGTAGTAAAGTTCGTTCCGTCCGTAGAGATTTGGATTTCCTGTAAGTCATTGAAGCGGGCACCGTATTGCTTAAATTGAAGTGAAACCTGATTGTTTCCTCCAAGTGCAGCAATATCAATTGGCGTAGCCGTTGTCATGGTATAAACTACATCCAAAGCCTGAGTTGCAGGACTCAAGGTTGGATTTCCATTTACTAATTCCGCATTATTGCCTCCTGAAGAACCACTTGTGCTCATTCCAGTTGGGTTACTTGCAGACCACCAGCCCTCTTTAGTAGCGTTAATATTCCATCCAAATGTTGCTCCTGTTTGTCCACTATTGTCTATTGTCCATGTTGCGGGATTAGAAAAATTATCAAGCCACAATGTCTCTATCGTTTTTTCATTCGCGATAGGCAACGTATTTGTTTGTTTGACATCCTTCGTTATCAACTCATTTGAATTGTAGACTCGTGCATTTTTTTGAGCAAAAGCAGCTGTTGCAACAATAACAGAAAATGAAAGTATAATTTTTTTCATAAGATTTTTTTTACATGCCAAATATACAAAGAACAAATTTAATTTTACCTGTCCTTTAAAAAAGGTAAATTATTTCTAATTGATTCTAATTCGCTGAAATTTAAGTTGCTATAAACTATCCCCTCTGAAGAATTTGCTGCGCTAATTTCTTTGCCCAAGGCATCATAGACTAAAGAATCACCGCTGTATTCTAAATTATTTGCATCTACACCTATTCTATTTGCTCCAATCACATAACATTGATTTTCAATAGCCCTAGCTTTAAGAAGCGATTTCCAGTGCTCTACTCGCTTTTCCGGCCAATTCGCTACGTAAATCAACACGTCATAGGCAGCCGTTTCATTGATAATTCTATTTCTTATAAGTTCGGGAAACCTCAAGTCATAACAAATTTGAAAATTCAGGTTCCAACCTAAATAATTTACGATAGTTTCTGTATTACCTGTTGTATAATGTTTGTCTTCACCTCCAAGTCCAAACGCTTTTCTTTTGTCATATATTCTAGCCGTACCATTTGGTTCAATAAAAATTCCCCTGTTGTAATAAGCTCCTTCATGTGTAACCATACATGACGTATAAATCGCTATTTGATATTGAGCAGCTATTTTATGAAGAAAACGAACAGAAGGGTTATCGTTTCCCCATTCTTCTGCTAATGAAGTGCTCATGGAAAACCCAGTATCGAACATTTCAGGTAGTATTAGCACATCTGAGGATTGAAGTGTTTTAAGAATGACTTCTATTTTCTGCCAATTGGCATGTCTATTTTCCCAAACTTGATCAAATTGTAATAGGGCAATTTTTAAATCTTGCATAGTATTTCTGTTGCTGAACTTAAAGTTTCGTCGGTTTTTGCAAAACAAAATCGAATGTGTTTTCTGTCCAACTTGTTCTCATTAAAAACAGAGACAGGTATAGCTGCTAGACCAAATTCTTTCACCAATTTAATAGTAAAGTCAACATCGCTCTCGGTTGAAATTTCTTCATAGGAGGCCAATTGGAAATAGGTGCCTTGACACGGTAGCAACTTAAATCTGCTATTTTTCATTCCCGATTTAAAAAGATCTCTTTTATGCTGATAAAAGCCAGATAAATCAAGCAATTGTGTTTTTTCTAAATACGAAGAAAGTGTGTGTTGCGCAACGCTATTGACACAAAACACTAAAAACTGGTGAACTTTTTTTATTTCGTCCATAAGACGATTGGGCGCAACCACATAGCCTATTTTCCAACCGGTAATATGAAATGTTTTTCCAAAAGAAGAAACTATTACGGAGCGCTCACGAAGCAAAGGGGTGGAATTTGCTGAAATATGCTTTTGCTCAAATGTTATATATTCGTAGACTTCGTCGGAAAGATGCAATAACTTAGGAAACTTTAATAATAGCTGTTCCAATTTTTCCCAATCTTCTTTGCTCCATATGGTTCCGCTTGGATTGTGTGGGTTATTGGTGATAATCATTTTTGTTTTTGTATTGACTTTATCAAAAATCAAGTTCCAATCTGGTGCGTAGTTGTCTCCTAAGGAAAGGTGAATTGGATTAGCCCCTACTAACCTTATCGGAGCGTCATAACAATCATAACATGGGTCGAGTACAATAACTTCATCACCGGGATGAACAAGTGCCTGAATGGCCGTGAAAATCCCTTGTGTAGCACCAGCTGTAATTAATAGTTCATTTTCAATATCTATTTTTCTTTGATACCGTACTTCAATTTTATTTGCAACTTGCTGCATTAGAATCGGCAAGCCAGACATTGGACAGTACTGATGAGTGTTTTCTTTGGCCTTTTGCTCTAAAATATTCACCAATACAGGGTCGATAGGAAAATTAGGAAATCCTTGTGATAAATTTATTGCACCATAATCAGTCGCCATTTTCGACATGACTGTAAAAATAGTAGTGCCCACATGCGGAAGTTTCGAGTTCATTTGGTAAAGATAAAAAAAGGGCGCTCAGATTAAAAGCGCCCTATAAATTTTGACTCAGCTAAATTTATTTAATCCAAGGTTTTACTTGAATCGTATTTAAATTCTCAAGAACCAACCAATATGCTCCTTTTTCGTAGGAACTTACAGGAATGATAAATTCCTCGGTACTGCTTTGCAAATTGTATTGTGCCAAAATTCTTCCACTTGCATCCATCACTTTTAGTGCAGAGACCTCTCCACTCCAACTTACATTTATAAACTCTGAAGCTGGATTTGGATAAAGTTTAATGTCTTGCATTTGTTGTTCTGCAATTCCTGACCAAACACAATCCTGAATTACAATTAACGCATTAGAAGTATCAGGTGCGCATACACCGTTGGCTACAATATAGTCATAGTTAAACTGTCCAGGGAAATTGCCTGTTACAATTGAAGAAGACGCAAGGGCTTGATTATTTGGGTCATACCAAGTTCCTCCTTGATTAACATCTCCACCTAATGCATTAAAAAGGTCAAAAGGTTGACCTTTGCATAAGGTCGCAACGCTATCACTTCCAGCATTTGAAAGTGAAAACAATTCAACAGTCGCAACTGCAGATGCCGATTGACAAACATTATTAACCAAAAATTGAATAGCATAGGTTCCTTCAGCAATACTGTCTAAGTAAAGTATATTTCCGTCGATAGCCCCTTGATTAGAAGGTAAATCCCACGTTCCAATGCTTTGTCCAATATTAAGGACAGTTGATAAATCAAGAGTATTGCTAGATGCACAAACTTGGACGCTATCATCACTTATCGAAGAACTTGAACAAGAACCAACACAAATCTGATCTAAATAAAGTACCCACCCGTCAAGTCCTCCAGGAGGAATATGAAATGCAATATAAACTGAACCTGTAAATGCACTTAGGTTCACACTAGTATCGGCATAAACAGTATTAGCAATCGAGTCTAATGAAAGTAATGTAGTCGTAAAATCTGCCGGCGCATTTCCTGTCGTTGAAATTTTAACTTTCAAATCGTTTGGCTCAAATTCACTAATCACTTTGAAGTTAAAGCTCAATAACTCTGATCCTGTCAAAACTAATTGAGGCGAAATAAGCCAATCGTCATTGGCACCTGCGTTGAAATCAGTAGAAATAGAAGCGCAATTGTTGCCATTTAATTGATTAAATTCAGTATTGGTATCCCAAGAAGAAAAATCCCCATTAACGTTTAGTACGGACCAACATTGTTCAGAAGACGATGTATTATCAAATCCTTCACACCAACCTAATGCTGCAATACTTCCGCAAGCTGTAGTAAATGTATTCGTGGCTGACCACGAGCTAGTTGAGCCTCCGCAAACTGCTTGGTAATAAAAATCATAATTTGTCGTAGCGGTTAATCCGGTAAATGAAAATGATGCGGTATCATTCACAACCGTCACCGTCTGATTTGTCAATAAGGTTCCCGTTCCAGGTGTAAATCCTTGTGGTCCATATTCAATGTTAAATACACTTGAGCTTGAACAGTTTAAGGCCCAACTTACAGATGCCGTTGTTTGCGTAGAAGTGTAGCCTGTCATGAGTCCTGCTGATGGACAAGCAGGTGGTGCTGCAATGGTGATTTGATAATCCTCTGTTTCACCATAACCATACTCGATACAAGGGTCAATTTGATCACCATCAATAAAATAGGCGCCTCTGATTCTAAGTCGATGACTTCCTGCTGGAGGTGTACATGCCAAACTAATCACAAAAGAAGAAGAAGCATTAATTTGACCATCTGTAAATCCAGTTCCTATTGTACCATTTGTGTATCCAATTCGTTCTGAAAGATCAAAAATACCATCGTCGTTGTAGTCAATCCAAGCAGCATAACCCTGACTTCCCCATTCTCCTGTAGAGACATTCAAGTTGTAAGAATTTGAAGGCACAAGTGTCGCGGTATAATTTGGCTGTCCCGTAAAAAATGTATAAGATGGACCGCCAGCCACAAAACCTGTA
>Ga0172372_10007142_pt1 | contig 15052 bp, 12 predicted proteins | sample LakKiv5m_2_FD_114544 | JGI IMG/M metagenome (GOLD analysis project Ga0172372, IMG submission 114544) | Freshwater microbial communities from Kabuno Bay, South-Kivu, Congo - kab_092012_9.5m | ecosystem: Environmental > Aquatic > Freshwater > Lake | place: Democratic Republic of the Congo...
CGACCAGTGCGTGCCCGGGGTGAAGTTGGTCGCCGCCTGTCGCGAGACGCTGTCGAGAACGTGGGCATGGGTGTGCACGCGCGTCGTGCGGGGCCAGCCACTGATGCCGGCGAGACTGCCCCAGTCGCGCAGTCCGCTGGTGTGCTGCAGCATCTGGCGAATGGTGACCGGGGGAGTCGTGGTCGGTACCTCCGGGATGTACTTCGTGATGGGCTCGTCGAGCCGCAGCCGTCCGTCGGCCTCGAGCAGCAGCACGGCAGCCGCCGTGAACTGCTTCGAGACAGACCCGGCCTCGAAGATGGTCTCCGGCGTGATGGGGACGTCATGCTCGAGATCGGCCATCCCGTATCCGCGTTGCAGCGCCATGGCACCGTCGACACTCACACCCACGGCGCATCCGGGCGTCTGCGACGTATAGCCCGAGAAGATGGCATCAACATCGGCCTGCAGGGAGGCTGGCGCGACGGCCGGCTGTGCCCAGGTGCTCGATGACAGGCCGAGCGAGACACTGCACAGCAGTGCGCCGACAAGGTGGGGCAGGGACGAGGGGAGCGGAGCCGTTCGTGTCATGCCGGATTCCTTTCCATTACAGCCGTCCCTGACGCCGACGCACTTCGTCGGCCGTGACGGCGAGAATGATGACCGCACCGATGATGATCTTCTGCACGAAGGGCGACACCTGCAGCAGGTTGCCGCCATTGGCCAGGACGCCCATGATGAGCGCGCCGACCAGGGTACCGGCCACAGTGCCCTGGCCCCCGGTCAGGCTGCCGCCGCCGATGACCACGGCGGCGATGACGTTGAGTTCGTAGGTTTCCCCGGCGTTGGGTTGCCCGGTCACAGTGCGCGCCAGGTCGAGCGCGCCCGCCAGACCGCACAGCACGCCGAGCAGGGCATAGCCCATCTGTCGCGTGCGTTCGACGTTGACACCTGCGTAGCGTGCGGCCTCGGCACTGCTGCCAGCCGCGTAGCTGTGCCGGCCGAGTGTGGTCTGCGTCAGCAGCACATGCATGACGAGTGACACGCCGACGACCAGCAGCAGCGGCACCGGCAGCGCGCCAGCCACATGAGCCTCGGCGAGCCATCCGGCTCCAGGTGGAAGGCCGGTGACAGCCGTGCCCCCCGACAGCAGCAGTGCGACACCCCGGTAGATGCCCATGGTGCCCAGCGTCACGATGAACGGAGGGATGCGCAGCCACGTCGTGGCCATCCCGTTGAGCCATCCGCACAAGGCCCCGACCGCGAGCGCGACAGCCATGCCCATGGCCACCGAGCCCTGCACCATGGCGAGCGATCCGCTGACGGCAGCCACGCCCACGACCGAACCCACCGAGAGGTCGACCCCGCCGGCCACCATCACCATGGTCATGCCGACGGCCATAATCGTGATCGTCGCCGTCTGCCGGATGATGGCTGCGAAGTTGGCCGGGGTGAGGAACCGTGATTCGTGCCCGAGCCAGAGCCACTCGGCCACGGGAATCAGTACGCAGAGCGCCAGCAGGCTGGTCACCGGCCACAGGCGCTGCATCCACCGGAGCGTCATGACGCCACCTCACCGACCGACGCCAGCGAGAGCAGTTGCTGTTCTGTGATGGCATCAGGACGGAATTCACCGACGAGCGCGCCGCGGCGCATCACCAGCACCCGATCGGCCAGCCCGAGCAGTTCACGGAAGTCGGAGGACTGCACGAGCAGCGCCGCCCCATCATCAGCAAGGGCCCGCCATTGGCGATACAAATCGGTGCGGGCACCGACGTCCACACCGCGCGTCGGCTCGCTGAGCAGAAGAATGCGGCTCCCTGCGGCCAGCCAGCGCGCGAGCAGAGCCTTCTGCTGATTGCCTCCGCTGAAGTGGGTCATGGGCTGCTCCGGAGCCGCCGGCCTGATGTCGCACCGGGCCATGCCTTCTGCTGTCATCGCGTCCTCCGCGCGACGAAGCGCCCGGCCGTGTTGCGGCTGCAGCGCCAGGGCTGCCAGACTGATGTTTTCGCGCAGGGGCCGCTCGAGGCAGAGCCCGCGCGAGAGTCGGTCATCCGTCAGCAGCGCCATGCCGGCAGCGAGCGACGCCCGTGGCGTACGAGGGGCGAGTGTGTGCCCATCGATCTCGACCGTGCCCGATGAGGTGCTCTGGCTGCTGAACACGCACTCAAGGACGTCACGGCAGCCGGCGTCAGGCAGTCCGGCGAGTCCGACGATTTCGCCGGCATGCACGTCGATGCTGATCGGTGCGAAGCGACCCGGTGCGCTCAGGTGACAGACACGCAGGCGCACACGCGCCGTGCTTGCGCCTCGCGCCGGAAACTCATCCGTCGGCGGACGACCGACGATGTGCTGCACCATGGCTGCGTGCGACAGGCCATGTGCGGTGCCGGCATGTGCCACGCGCCCGTCACGCAGGATGGTGACGTGCGTGGCCACGCGCGCCACCTCATCGAGGCGGTGTGTGACATAGACCAGCGCGAGGCCCTGGTGCTGCAGCCTGGCGATCGTGGCGAACAGGTCATCTGTTTCCTTCGGGCTGAGCGCGGCCGTGGGTTCATCCAGCAGCACGACCCGCCGCGCTGCGGCCACGGCCCGTGCGATGTCGACCATCTGGCGCTGGGCCATGCTGAGGTACGCGACTGGCGTGCGCACGTCGATCGGGAATCCCACACGTCGCAGTGCGTCAGTGGCAAAGGTCTCGAGCCGGCTCTGATCAATGAACGGCAGCCAGGCGGCGCGTCGCGGCTCGCGCCCGAGGCTGATGTTTTCGGCTACCGTGAGGTGCGGGGCCAGGGCGGGTTCCTGATGCACCAGGGCCACCCCTCCTCGCAGGGCCTCGGCCGGCGAGCGGAACCTCGCCGGACGGCCGTCCACACGGATGATGCCGCTGTCGGGGGCAATCGAGCCGGCGAGGATCTTCAGCAGCGTCGACTTGCCCGCACCATTCCCGCCGAGCAGCGCATGCACCTCACCGCCGTGCACCGCGAGGCTCACATCAGACAGCACCGGCTGCGCTGCGTAGCGCTTACAGACGGCGTGCACGTTGAGCACGGGAAGGTGCGTCGCCATGGAGGCTCAGGGCGTGCGGGTCAGCCGCTGCAGCTCGGGTCGGTCGATGGACTCGCGTGTGAGCAGGGCCACACCCGTGTCGATGCGTCGCGCCGGTGTGCGCCCGGCCCGCGCGTCGACGATGGTGCGCACACCGTCATAGCCCATCCGATAGGGATCCTGCAGGACCAGCGCATCGATCGCGCCCTCGCGCACTTCCTGCACGAGATCAGGTGTGGCGTCAAAGCCAATCAGCACGACTGCCCCGTGGCGCTGCCGCTGCCGGAGCGCGCGCACGGCCCCCACGGTCGACGTTTCATTCGACGCGAAGATGCCCTGCACCTCCGGATGGGCCGTCAGGATGTCTTCGGCCACCGAGAGCGAGCGCGTGGCGCTGGCATCGCCGTACAGCCACTGCACGACCGTGATGTCCGGGAAGCGTTGCGCGAGGGTGTCGGCAAACCCCTGTTCACGTTCATCGGTCGAGACCGAGCCCTTCTTCACGCCGAGGATGGCGACGGTGCCCCGACCATTTAGCCGCGTGGCCATGCGTTCGGCGGCCTGCACGCCTCCTGCGCGGTTGTCGGTGGCGACGTACGACACATAGGCCTCGCTCGACAGCCCCGAGTCAAAGACCGTCACGGGAATCTGCTGGCGCGCGGCCCGCTCGACCATTGGCACCAGCGCCTCGCCGTGCGAGGGGGCGAGCACGATGCCTGCGACGCCGCGGCTGATGGCGTCTTCCACGATGTTGATCTGGGTCGTGATGTCGGTCTCCGCAGCCGGGCCCTTCCAGTCGATCGTCACGTCAAACTCGGCCCCTGCCGCGTCGGCACCCGCTTTCACCATCTGCCAGAAGGTATGCGACACACCTTTAGGAATGACGGCAATGACCGGTTGCGACGGGGGCGGTGGTGCCGAGCAGCCCGCCACGAACAGCAGTGCAATCAGGAGACATCCGAGGCGGCGAGAGACGGCTGAAGTCGGCACGATGGACTCCGATTCTAGCGATCTCGCCCCGCCTTCGGCTATCGCCGGTTTGCTACCATGCCGGCATCATGTCGGATCAGTCTGCGCCCGGCCACTCGCGTGCTCCTCTGTCCATCGAGTCATGGCTTGTATCAGCCGGCCGTGACCATCGTCCCGGCTCTCCGCTGAATGTGCCGATGAGCCCGGCCTCCAACTTTGTGCTGGGCGATACCCGAGCCTATTCCCGTGACGCTGGCACGCCGGGGTGGGAGGCACTTGAGGCTGCCGTTGGCGGGCTGGAAGGCGGTCATGCGGTGGCCTTTGCCTCCGGCATGGCCGGCATCGCGGCCATCGTCGATCAGGTGTCGGTAGGGGGGCTGATTGTCATTCCTGATGACTGTTACCAGGGAGTGACGGGGCTGGTGCGGGCGGGTGAGCGGAAGGGGCGCTGGCGTGTGCGTACCCTGTCGGCGACAGAGACTGCGGCGTGGGTCGAGGCATGCGGCGAGGCCGACCTGATCTGGCTCGAGTCACCATCGAATCCGCTGCTGGTGGTGGCGGACGTCGACATCATCTGTGCCGCGCCCCGGAAACCCGGAGCCACGCTCGCCGTGGACAACACGTTTGCGACGCCGCTCAATCAGCGGCCACTGGCTCTCGGGGCCGATGTCGTGGTGCACTCGGCGACCAAGAGCCTGGGCGGTCACTCTGACCTGCTGGCCGGCATCGTCGTGGCGCGAGACGAGGATCGCCTGCATGCCCTCCGGCACGGTCGCAAACTCGCCGGGGCGACGCCCGGCACGCTCGAGGTGTTCCTCGCCCTGCGCGGGCTGCGCACACTGGCGCTTCGAATCGAACGCTCGCAGCGCACGGCACACGAACTGGCCGAGCGCCTGGTCACGCACCCGGCAGTGACGACGGTGCGCTATCCGGGACTGACGAGCCATCCCACCCATGCGGCAGCCATCCGCCAGATGCCGGCGTACGGCTCGGTGATCTCGTTCGATGTCAGGGGCAGCGCGGACGTGGCCGACGCCGTCTGCCGTCACGTGACGTTGATTCAGCACGCCACAAGTCTCGGCGCCGTGGAGTCGACGATGGAGCGGCGGGCCGCCGTGCCGGGGCAGGGGCACCTGCCGCCGACGTTGTTGCGCCTGAGCGTCGGCATCGAGTCGATCGACGATCTGTGGCGTGACCTCGACGCGGCGCTGCGAACGTCGCAGGGCTGACTGCGGATCAGTGCGCTGCGGCTGCCATCCGTCGTACGGCCTCGGCGCGCAGGCGCTCCGAGACGTTTGAAAAGCGCAGCAGCAACGCGTGTCTTGCGGAGCGTCGCTGCCCACGGGATGGTCGTGTCGTAGCTCGGTCGCAACCGCTGTCTCCGCCGCTCGTTGACGTCACAGTCGTCGCCCCCGCCGGCCCCCGTCGTCTCCGGGTCTGGGAACCGACCTTCCGTGCACTGGGAGGCCGCCACTGCGGCCAATCGTCATTGGCTGTTTCCGGCAGGAGGCGTCAGCGTTCTCGTAGCCGCACCAGAGGTCGCTGACCGACTGCGGTCAAAAGGTTACTGCTGCGCTTGATCCGATCTGATGGACGGTTTAGTTACGCTGCGCCAGTCATCGTTCGTACGCCGCCGGACTGATCCGCCCTGCGGAGGAATGCCGACGCCGTTGGTGATGGAACTCTTCGAGGTCGTCAAACAACTTGGCGTTACCATGGCGCTCGAATCCCTCGCTGATTTCGCTCGTGACCGTCGAGAAGAACGCGTGCATGGCGGCGTTGTCATAGCAATCGCCGCCGCGGCTCATGCTGCAGGTGATGCCGTGCGTCGCCCAGACCTCGCGATAGTCCTCGCTGGCGTACGTCGATCCACGATCGGGGTGGTGGAGTAACCTGGTGCGCGGTCACCGGCGCCTGAGCGCCATCTCGAGTGCGTTGATGATGAGATGACGAACATTGACCGCGCTGATCGCCCAGCCGACCACAAATCGCGAAAACAAATCGACGATCGCCGCCAGGTACGTTTTCCCCTGGTCGCCGATGCGCAGCTCGGTGGTGTCGCCAACCGAGCGCTGATGAGGCGCCTGGGCGGTGAAGTCCTGCCGCAGTACGTTGTCGGCGATCGGGTGTTCGTAATCGCTGGCGGTGGTGACCGTGAATCGCGTGACCACCCGGGACATGGGGCCTTCTTCCTGTGTGAGCCGAATGATCCGCTTCCGACTCACACGCTCGCCCCACTCGAGGAAGTCATCGTGAATGCGGGGACTGCCGTAATACCCGCGCCCGCCCGTAAACGAGGCATGCAGCAGCACGTTGAGCCGACGGTCTTCTTGCGCACGCGCGCCAATTCCTCGCGCTCCTCCCGCATCAGCCCGCTCTTGCCCTTGGTGCGCTCGGCCTGTGCCTGTCGGACCCACAACGCCAGCGCGGAGAGCGTCAAATCCAGGTCGCGGGCCACCGCGCCGACCGTCTGGTCTTCGTCCAAGACCAGGCGCACGGCGCCCTCCTTGAACTCCTCAGAGAACTGCTGGCGCGGACGCCGGCCATCTGTCTGTTGTGCCATTCGGGATATCGTTTCCGCCTTTCGGGACGTGTCTACGGGATCGAATCAAGCGAAGTTCGCGCCCCATGACGCGCCAGCATCGTAGCGCATCCGCGACGTGTCCGCGAGCGGGAAGGCTGAGGGAATCTTGCCTGCGTCGGCCTGGTCATGCGCGGGCTGTCTTCGTCATGGGCCCGGCCGGGCCGCATCGTGCCGGTCGGCCGTCGGAATCGGCTGCAGCAGGTCTGCTGCGACGCGCGTCGGCCCCCCGTGGGACGAGACCGGTTGCGGGCGATGCGCGACGGCACGGCCGTGCTGGCGCGGTGCGATCGGCGCGGTGATTCGTGTAACGCGAGGCACTCGTCAGTAGGCCACAGCGTAACAGTCGCGACGCGGGTCGGCGCCGGCCAGGCGGCTCTTCGTGTTCGGATCAATCATCACTGTCGTCGCGCAGCCTGACATGCCGAAGGTGCGCAGGCGGCTCACATCGTGTCCGCGCGCCTTCAGCTCGTTGAACACCGGATCGGGAATGGTGGCTTCGAGATTGAGCTTGTTGAAGCCGGCCTCGTGCGGCCAGAACGAACCGTGGAAGTGCAGCGTCTGGAACCGCGGCCACTCGAGGGCGCTGTGGAGGTTGGGATACCAGCGGTCGCGGAACTCGACGATGTTCAGGAAGGCCTGCAGAATCGTCTGGTCCTGATTGTCGCCGCCCGGGGTGCCGAGCGCCATGAGCGGATGGCCGTCCCTGAACACCAGACTCGGCGTGAGGGTATAGCGCGGCCGCGACCGCGGGCGAATCTGCGCGGCGCGGGACTTGTCGAGCCAGAACTGCTCGCCCCGGACGCTCATCCCGATGCCGGTGTCGCCCAGGATCACGGCGCCCGTGATCCACCCGCCGCTCGGCGTCGAATCGAAGACATTGCCGGCCTTGTCGATGATAGCCATGTGCGTCGTGTCTTTCGACACGCCGGCAGAGTCGAGCCCGCGCGACAGCAGGTCCCTGTCCGGGCCTGCGGCCGCGGCCGGCGGCGCACCTGCCGAAGCCGTGCCGTCTGCCACGTGGAATTTTGCGAATGGCCATGTCTTCACCTTCGAGTCATGCGGCAGCGGGTCACCGGCGATGAACGACTTCGATGCCTGTCGGGGGTTGATGAGCGCCGCGCGCTCTTTCGCATACGCCTTCGAGAGCAGGCCTTCGGCGGGCACCTGCACAAACGCCGTGTCGGCATAGTACGTGTCGCGGTCGGCGTACGCGAGCTTCATCGCTTCAGTCACGGTATGCACGTAGTCAGCGCTGTCGTGTGTCATCGCCGCCACATCGAACTGCTCGAGAATATTGAGGGTCTGCAGCAGCACCGGTCCCTGGCTCGTGAAGCCGTGCTTGTAGACCGTCAGGCCGCGATAGGTCGTGGAGGCCGGTTCTTCAAGGCGCGCGGTGTACTCGGCGAAGTCACTCAGGTCGAACGGCGCCTTGTGCTGTTGAAGGAACGCCACCATTTCCCTCGCGATGTCACCCTTGTAGAAGCGGTCACGCGCCGCCACGATGCCGGCCGCCCGGCCCCTCCCTTTCGCCGCGCGTTCGGCCTCGACCATGCGCGTGAGGGTACGCGCCAGGTCCGGCAGCCTGATGGTGTCGCCAGCGGCGTATAGCGAGCCGTCGGGCTTGAGCCAGGTGCGTTCGTTCCCCGGCCACTGGCGCATGAACTCGCGCTGGCGGCGAATCGTATCGGCGGTGCTCTGGCGAAGCGGGAAGCCATCGCGCGCGTACTCGATCGCCCGGGCCGCCACGGTCTCGAAGCTCTGCGTGCCCCACAACTCGAGCACCGTGAGCGTGGCGTGCAGTGTGCCGGGGACCACGGCGGGATCGAGTCCTGCGCCTGCCACGGTCTTGCCGCGCGAGAGATACCAGTCGACATCCACGGCCTTGGGCGCCCACCCCTGCCCGTTGATGCTCGTGACCTTTTTCTCGCGCACGGGATAGACGAGCACCAGGCCTTCGCCGCCGAGACTGTACAGGTCCTGCTCGACCACACCACCCACGAGCATCGACGCGGCGCCGGCATCGAACGCGTTGCCCCCCTTCAGCAGCACCTCGAGTGCCGCTGACGTCACGAGCGGATGGCCGGTCGCCACGCCCCCGTTCGGTCCTGCCACGAGCGGCCGCAGCGCCGAGGGCGGCGCGGCGCCACGCGTGGGCGGCTCGGGGTCGGGTCCCCGCTGCTGCGCCACCACTCCCGCACCGAGGGCGCACGCGCACAGGATCAGAACGACGAACGACGGGCGGACAACACGCATGGACATCCTCCGGAAGCTCACGTGAGTGTAGATCGTCCGCTGGGCCCGTGCACCCTCCACGACGTGTGCGTCGTGGCGGTGCAGCCGAAGACGTGTCCCGTCAGGCGGCATCACATACCGTCACAGGGCATTGGGGGCTGCACCGGGTCGGCGAGGGAGTAGGCCGGCAGAGGAAGGTTGGAGCGCGCTCCTCGTGATGTGAGAGGCAGATGCCCCCGTCGACTGTTGGACGTATACTTGGTCCGGTGGGGTTTGAGCCTCACCGATTGAGATATCTGACGGCAGGTGTGCTTATCGACGATGCAGCTTCCTGCTCGCCCTCGTCCTCGTCTGAGGGCACGCGGCGAGATGAATGCGAGCAGGTAGATGTCGGGCATTCGTCAGGCCGGTTGCGCTGCTGTCTCTGGTGGATGCGGGAGCACACAGCAGATACTGAACCCGGTCCTTCACGCTCTGATTGACCAGGAAAGGCAGTGATGCCCACGCAAGGACAAACCATCACGAACCCCATCAATGGCGACTCGTATCATTTCGTGGAAACGGCGCACGACAGCCAGGGCGCGCGCGTGGTGATGAAGGCCGTCATCCGCAGCAAGGGGCAGCTTGTGCCCCACCATTTTCACGTCTATCAGGACGAGACCTTTGAGGTACTCTCCGGACAGCTCACGGTAGTCTACGAGGGCACCTCCCGGGTGCTTTCGGCAGGCGAACAGATCACCCTGCCGAAGAACGCAGCACACAATCACTTCAACAATGCCGATAGTCCGGTGACCTATATCCACTCGGTATCGCCGGCGCTGGACTTTGACTACCTGATCGAAAATCTGGTGGGCCTGGCTGCGGATGGCAAGAGCAGGAACGGGAAGTATGGCCTCGTGCAGGAGCTCGTGGCGCTGAAGTATCTGGACAGCAAGGCGTATCTGGCCGACATTCCAGTCGGGGTGCAACGCCTGCTGATGAACATCGTGGCGCCCATCGGCAGACTGCTGGGCTACCGGGCCGTCTACAAGAAGTATTCGGGCATAGACAAGTAAGGGTTTGTTTCACGGTCCGCTCGCGGCGATGCTGTGACCTCAGCAGTACCTGTGCATCCGGTCTGTCGTCGACGCGGCGCGGGTAGGCCGGTTCGGAGATCATCCGACGGCTGCGCGCTGGACGCGTCGCGCCGTGAGCCGTCTGCACCGGCGGCTTGAGTCGCTGTCCCCGCCAGGCATCCCTCGAAGACGACGATCGCCTGACTGGAAACCCGCACGTGAACGCCCTGCACCTCTCTGTCCATGAATCCGAACCGCTCGGATGATTGAAATGACTTCAGCGTGTGGCGGCCAAGCCTGTCCGCCCAGGAGCCTGTCAGGACCACGTGCTGCGTCGCAACACCTGGCAATACCGTCCGGGCTCCGAAACCCCCTGGCCTGGCAGCAGAGATGGCGGCCTGACATTCCGTCGTGCCGACGGAGCCGTGCGGAGGAGAGCCGTGGGCAGCAGCGCTGCGAACGTCGCAGGGCTGACTGCGGATCAGTGCGCGGCGGCCGCCATCCGGCGTACGGCCTCGGCGAGCAGGCGCTCCGAGACGTTTGAAAAGCGCAGCAGGTACTCGTGGGCAGGTGCGGCGGCGGGGTCGGCGTAGCATGCGGCCGTGCTGATCAGGGTGACGCCGCGCCGGCGTGCCTGTTCCGCGATACGACCCGTGGCGAACCGTACGACCACGTGCAGGCCGCTCGAGGCATCAGCGACGGTGACATGCGCGCCGAGGTGTGTGTGCAGCGCGTCGAGCAGCACGTCGCGGCGGCGGCGATAGACGCGGCGCATCCGCCGGATGTGTCGGGCCAGGTGCCCCCGGGCCATGAACTCGGCCAGTGCGCCCTGTTCAAGATGCGGTGTGTGACGGTCGGTGTGCCACTTTGCCTGCAGAAACGGCGTGACCAGCGGCCGCGGCACGACGAGGTATCCGATGCGCAGGGCTGGGAACATCGACAGCGAGAACGTGCCTGCATACACCACGCGAGAGGCGTCGCCGAGTCCCTGCAGGGCCGGCAGCGGACTGCCGTCATAGCGGAATTCGCTGTCGTAGTCGTTCTCGATGATCAGACGATCGGGCGCATGCGCCCACTGCAGCAGATCGAGCCGGCGGGTCAGCGACAGCGCCATGCCGAGCGGGTACTGGTGCGACGGCGTCACAATGGCCAGCCGGGCGCGTGCGGGAAGGCGGCTGACACGAAGGCCGTCGGCGTCCACGGGCACAGGCATCACCCGCGCGCCGACAGCGCCGAAGAGGCGTCGCGCCTCGGGATAGCCAGGATTTTCGAGGGCCACCTCGTCCCCGGGATCGACGAGCACACGCGCGCACAGGTCGAGTGCCTGCTGTGAGCCGGTGACGACCACCACCTGCTCGGGGGCACAGCTGACACCGCGGGCGTAACGCAGATAGCTGGCAATGGTGTCGCGCAGCGGGGCGAGCCCGCCGATGTCTTCGTGCGAAGGAGGCCGGCCCAGCGGCCGTCGCCGCATCTGCTGCCGCAACAGCCGGCTCCACTCGGCGAGCGGAAACAGGCGCAGGTCGGGCTCGCGCGACGAGAGGTCGATGACGGCGTGCGGCGCTGGTGCCGGCGGGCGCCATTCGCCCAGGCGGGTCACAAACCCGGAGACGCGCACAGGAGGCCGGCCCGCGGCCGCGCTCGCAGCCTCGGCCCGAGGCGCGGCGAGGTGAGGCAGGTGTGCCGGGACGAAGGTGCCAGCGCCTCGCCGGCTTTCGAGGTAGCCCTCGCTCAGCAGCTGCTCGTAGGCCGTGGTGACCGTGGTGCGCGAGACGCCGAGCAGCAGCGCGGCATCGCGTGTCGAGGGCACGCGGACTCCCGGGGCCAGCCTGCGGTCGGCGATCAGGGCCTTGAACTGCTGCACCAGCTGCCCGTGCAGGGGCAGGGACCGACGGCGGTCGACGACCGCCGGCACCGCAAAAGTGGACTGGTTAATTGAGGTCAAAGTGGACCTTTTCATACAGTCCACAGTCTGCCACGATGCGCCCCATGTCGATTCCCGATTCCCCGCCCCCCTCACGCCGCGATGTGCTGGCGACCCTGCTCGCCGGCCTGGCAGGCAGCACGCTGTCACTCGATGCAGAGGCGCAGTCGGCCGAGCCGGCTGACCCGTCGGTCTACATTCCGAAAGCCCATCTCGTGCAGGATCGCGCGTTCCTGCACGCGTTCATGCGCGAGTTCAGCTTCATCGAACTGGTGACCACCACGCCGACACTGCGCATCACTCACATTCCGAGCGTGCTCGCGCCGTCGCAGGGCAAGTACGGCACCATCTTCGGGCACATCTCGGCCCAGAACGATCAGGTGAAGGCCATTCGCGCTGGCGCGCGGGCGCTGGCCGTGTTCCGTGGTCCGCATGGCTACGTCTCGCCGGGCTGGCTCGTCACCGACTTCAGCCGGCAGGGCGTGCCCACCTGGAATGTTGCGGTTGTGCATGCCGCCGGGCGCCTGGTGCCCATCGATGATCCCGAGCGGAAGTACGAGTTGCTGGCCACCCTCATCGACCAGTACGAGCAGGGCATCGGTGGCACCGACTATCGGTTCCGCGGTCTGCCGAAAGACGACGTGATGAAGCGCGCGACGGGCATTCAGCCGTTCGAAATCGAAATCGAGCAGATCGAGGGCAAGTTCAAGCTGTTCCAGGAACGGCCCGAGCCTGACAAGGTGGCCGCCTTGCCCAAACTCGATACGTATCAGGAACGATCGCTCAAGGCCTACACGGAGCACTTCTACAAAGCCGCACCAAAGTAGCGGCAGGGCATCGTCGGGGCGGACTTAACGTTCCTTACGATTGGTATACTTCGGCCCGTGAATTCACGTTCCGTCCAGCGGAATGCGCTTATCGGGCTGTCGGTGCTCTTCTTCTTCTCCGGCCTCAGCGCCCTGATTTATCAGGTGCTGTGGCTGCGGATGCTGGGCTGGGTCTTCGGCGTGACCGTCTACGCCGCCAGCGCGGTCTGGGCCACGTTCATGGGCGGGCTGGCGGTCGGCAGTGTCGTCTCGGGGCGACTCGCCGACCGCATCCGTCAGCCGCTCAAGTGGTTTGCTGCCGCCGAGTCGCTCATCGCCGTCACGGCCCTCGCCACGCCCGTCATTCTCGCGGCGCTGCAGCAGGCCTATGTGGCGCTCTATCCGCATCTGCCGCACTCGCCGGTCATGCTGACCGTCGCGCGGCTGTGCATCGGGGTCGTGGTGCTCATCGTGCCTACCGCGCTGATGGGGGCCACGTTGCCGTTCGTCCTCAAGGCCTCGATCTTCCAGCGCGGCTCTCTCGCCGCACAGGTCGGTGTGCTCTACGGCAGCAATGCCGCCGGCGCCATCGTTGGCACAGTGGTATCGGGGCTCGCGCTGATTCCCCAGCTGGGGCTGCAACGCACCTTCTGGGTCGCCGCGGCGTGCAATCTCGGGGTGGCGCTGGCTGCGCTGGCCCTGAACTCGCGCGTGCAGCAGGTCGGCACGGTCGAGGCGGACGCACGGACGTCCGAGGCGACCGACGCTTATGACACGATGTCGCTGTCAGCGTCGACGCTGCGCACCATCCTGTGGGTGTTTGCACTCTCTGGCGCCATTTCCATGGCGATGGAAGTGGTGTGGTTCCGGGTGATCACGATGATTGTGCGCCCGACGGTTTACAGCTTCGCGATGATGCTGGCGACGCTGCTGGCGGGCATCGCCATCGGCAGCTATGCCATTGCGCCCCTGCTGGCGCGCCGCGTGTCGTGGCTCGGCGTGCTGGCCGCGCTCGAAGTGCTGCTGTCGGTGCTGCTGGTGTCGTCGTTCCGGCCCTTGCAGTGGCTGCCGCAGGCGACCGAGTCGCTGGGCTGGATGTCGGCGATCATGCCGGCCTATCTCATTCATCCGCTCGCGGCGAGCCTGCTGACGATTCTGCCGGCCGCGATCGTGATGGGCGTGGCCTTTCCCATCGGGCTGCGGCTGTGGACGGTGGGCGGGGACCCCGCGCTGGCCGCAACGCGGGTCGGGGTGTTCTACTCGCTCAACGTGGGCGGATCGATTGTCGGGTCGCTGCTGGCGGGCTTTGTGCTGCTGCCGTGGCTCGGCAGCCGCACCACGCTCGTCGCCAGCGCGTCGGTGACGCTCGCGGCAGCCCTGGCGCTGGTGGCGGTGAGCGGCTGGAAATCACGCCAGCGGTTCGCGGTGGCGGCAGCGGCCGTGATGGTCTTTGGCGTGGCGGCACAGACGATGCCCGACCCCTACGACCAGTTCATCGCGCAGCGCTATCCGCAGATGGACCCGGTCTGGAAAGAAGAGGGCACCGAGGCCACAGTAAGCGTGCATGAGTTCGGCACGCCGCAGCGGCGCATCCGCATGATGACGATCAACGGCAATCATCAGGCGGGCACCGACGGACCGACGACGATCATCCACCGGCGCATTGGTCATCTGCCGATGCTGGTGCATCCCGATGCACGACGAGCCCTCGTCATTGGCATGGGCGGTGGTGCCACGCCCGGTGCCGTCAGCATCCACGACGGCGTCGAGGTCGATGTCGTCGAACTGGCCGAGGGCGTCGTGAATGCAGCCCCCTGGTTTTCGAGCATCAACTACGACATCGCCATGCGGCCGAACGTGAAGATTCGGGTCGACGATGGGCGCAACTTCCTGCTGCTGACGCGTGATCGGTTCGATGTGGTGACGGCGGACGTCATCCAGCCCGTCTTTGCGGGCGCCGGCAACATCTACTCGCGCGAGTACTTCGAACTGGTGCGGAACGTCCTCAAGGACGATGGCCTGGTGATGCAGTGGATTCCTGGCACCGAGGCCGAGTTCAAGCTGATCGGGCGCACGTTCCTCAGTGTGTTTCCGCACACCACCGCGTGGGCCGAAGGCAATCTGTTCATCGGTTCGAAACAGCCGCTGCGCCTGTCGCGCGAGAACTTTGACGGCCGCGCGTTTTACGCGGGACGCCGGCAGGCGATGGCCGACACCGGCATCGACTCCTTCGATGCCCTGCTCAGGACATTTGTCGCGGGACCCGATCAGCTGCGTGTCTATCTGGGCGAGGGGCCGCTGCTGACCGATGATCGGCCGATGGCTGAGTATTTCCTGAGCCTGCCACGCGATCGTCAGGCCGATTTCAATCAGATTCCCCGAGGCGACGTGCGTCAGTTCATCGTCGATGGGACGGGTGTTCCGCTGACCGCGAGGCGCTGAGCGGGGCGGC
>Ga0172372_10007144_pt1 | contig 15051 bp, 12 predicted proteins | sample LakKiv5m_2_FD_114544 | JGI IMG/M metagenome (GOLD analysis project Ga0172372, IMG submission 114544) | Freshwater microbial communities from Kabuno Bay, South-Kivu, Congo - kab_092012_9.5m | ecosystem: Environmental > Aquatic > Freshwater > Lake | place: Democratic Republic of the Congo...
GCGGCCACGCTAGCCGGGCGCCAGCCCGACGCGCGGCCAGACGCGCACGGCGCGGAACTCGACGCGGTCGGTCCAGTCGCCGTCGCGCACGGGCTCCTCGTGCATGAGGTCGGTCGAGAGGTACTTCTTGTTCGAGTCGCAGAAGACGGTCGCGGCGCTCGCGTGCGGGCCGTGGCGACGCGCGGCGAGCAGGGCCCCGAGCAGGTTCGCGCCCGAGGAGATGCCGAGGCCGAGCCCGAGCTCGCGCGCCAGGCGCCGGGCCATGCGGATCGCGTCGCCGTCGCGCACATCGACGATCTCGTCGAGCTGATCGAGCCTCACGAGCGGCGGGATGAACTCGTCCGAGATGCCCTGGATGCGGTGCTTGCCGACCTTCTTGCCGGTGCGCAGCGTCGGCGAGTCGGAGGGCTCGAGCGGATGCACGGTCAGGCCAGGGAAGGCGCTCGCGAGCGTCGGGCCGATGCCCATGACCGTGCCACCCGTGCCGACCCCGGCCACGAAGGCCTGCGGCGTCGCGCCGAGGCGGCGCAGCTGCAGCACGAGTTCGCGCGCCGTGCCGCGCTCGTGGGCGCGCGCGTTGGCGAGGTTGGCGAACTGGTGCGGCAGGAAGCGCTCGCCCGGCTGCTCGGCCGCGAAGGCGTCGGCCAGCGCGATGCTGCCGAGAAAGCCACCCTGCGCGGCCGAGACGGGCACGATCTCGGCCCCGAGGCTCTGGATCAGGAGCTTGCGCTCCTGGCTCATCCAGTCGGGCATGTAGATCCGCACGGGATGCCCGAGCGCGCGCCCCAGGGCCGCGAAGGCGATGCCCGTGTTCCCGCTGGTCGCCTCGATCAGCATCGTGCCCTCGTGCACGACGCCCGCCTCCCAGGCCTCGCGCAGGATGCCGAGCGCCATGCGGTCCTTGATCGACCCGGTCAGGTTCAGGGTCTCGTGCTTGGCGAAGACGCGCAGCGGCATGCCATCCAGCGCGCAATCGAGTTCCACGAGCGGCGTGTCCCCGATCAGCGCCGCGAGCGAGCGGAAGTGGCCCTGGATGCGTTCGGGGATGCGAACGGAAGCTGCGCTCGTCATCCAGGCGAGGATAGGAGCCCCGCGCGCGACCCGCCGAGGACCTTCGTGCGTAGGAGCAGCGGGTCGAGATGCGTAGGGCGTGGCGCGGCGGTGTTACGCTCGGGCCTTCCCCCAGGAGTTCCCATGGCTCAGTACATCGACGCGTTCGTCGTGCCCGTCCCGAAGAAGAAGGTCCAGGCCTACATCAAGCTGTCGAAGGCGTGCAGCAAGATCTGGCGCGAGTTCGGCGCGCTGGAGTACCGCGAGTGCCTCGGCGACCAGCTCGACAACCCGGGCATGCTCTCGTTCCCGAAGGGCATCAAGGCCAGGAAAGGCGAGGCGATCTTCTTCTCGTGGATCGTCTACCGCTCGCGCGCGCACCGCGACAAGGTCAACGCGAAGATCATGAAGGATCCGCGCATCGCCGCGCTGTGCCAGGGCGCCGCGATGCCCTTCGACCTGAAGCGCATGCTCTACGGCGGCTTCAAGGTCGCGGTCGACGCCTGACCACGCGTTCCCGCGCGGGGTAGGGTTCCGGCAAGGAACAGGCGGGCCTCTGCCGCCGGTCGGAACATGTTTCGGGGTCACCATCGGGCGCACGGGGTCCGCGCCGGGCTGATGCTCTCGTTGCTCCTCGCCGCCTGCGGCGGGGGAGGCGGGGGTGGCGGCGTCGTCGCCGAGCCGCTGGTCGCGGACTTCGCACTGGATGTCGGTGCGGGGCGCGCGCCGCTCGTCGTGTCGTTCGAGGACCGCTCGCGCGGCGCGGTCACGAGCTGGAGCTGGGACTTCGGCGATGGCAGCGGCTCGGACGAGCGCGCGCCCGAGCACACGTACGGCACGGCCGGCCGCTTCGACGTGCGCCTGACGGTGCGCGCTGGAGGCGTCGAGCACACGCTCGCGCGCAGCGGGCTCGTCACCGTCGAGCGTCCGCTCGCAAACGCGCTCGAGTACGGCCTCAACCCGAGCCCCGCGCGCTGGGCCGGGCGCGAGCTCGTCTTCGCCGATGCGATGCGGCGCGCGTCGGAGTTCCTGATCGTGCGCGGGCGCGAGCTCACGCTGGAGCGCGCGCCGCTCGTGCCGCTCGACGCCGTGCCGCTGCGCGCGGGCGCAGGCTGGCCCGACTTCCGCGCACTTGCGCCGGGCGATTCGGCCGGGGCGTGGCTCTTCGGGCCCATGGACGGCACGTTGCCCGACGGGCGCAGCGAGCCGTGGGTTCTGACCTGGGAGGGCAACGGCCTGTGCAGCCTGATCGGCACGGCGGTCGTCGCGAACGAGCGCGCGGGCCTGCGGCGTCGGCACGTGCGCGTCGATCCCGAGGTCGGTCGCGGCAACGGCACGGTCGCGCTGTGGATCGAGCTGTCGGCACCGAACGATCCCGTGCGCAACGTGCGCGTGTGGCTGCCGGGCACGGAATTGACGCAGCCGCTCTTCTGGCAGCCGTACCTGGACAAGGTGCGCGCGCTGAACGGCGGGGCCGGACCGCACACCTGGCGCGCGCTCGACTGGAGCGCGGTCAACGAGTACGGCACGCAGGATCCGCTCACCGCCTTCCGCTTCGACCTCGCCGGCCGGATCCGTCCGGACAGCCCGAGCCAGGGCACGCGCCGCGGCCTGTGTCCGGAGTTCCAGGCCGCCTTCGCCAGCGAGCTCGATTGCGCGCTGCACTTCCAGGTGCCGCACCGCACCGACGACCTCACGCGCGACGAGTACGAGCTCTTCCTGCGCGACACGTTCCGGCGCCTGCGCGACGGCTCGGCGGGCTTTCCCGGGCTCGAGCGCGAGCGGCGCCTGACGCTCGAGCTCTCGAACGAGCTGTGGAACTCGGTCTTCCCCGCGCAGCGTTGGTTCGCGCGCGAGGCCGCGCGCCGCGGCCGGACACTGCACGAGGCGATCGCGGCGGAGCTCCTCTTCGTGTGGCACATCGCCGACGAGGTCTTCAGCGGCACGCGCGTCGTGCGCCGCTACGTCGGCGGCTGGATGGCCGAGCCGGACTTCGCGCGCCGGATCCTGGCGGCCCTGCCGCCCGGCACGCGCGTCGATGCGCTCGGCTGCGCGGCCTACGTGCGCCCGACACCCGAGGCGATCGCGGTGTGGAACCGTGGCGTGGTGGGCGACTCCTGCCCGGCCTGTCCGACGCCCGAGGCCGTGCTCGCCTCCGCCTGGGACAGCCTGCCGCGCCTGCGCGAGGGCCTGCGCGCGCACCGCGCGCTCGCCGACGCGTGGACGAACCCCGACGGCTCGCATCCCGCGCTCGAGCTCTACGAGTGCGGCCAGGCCTTCGACGCCCAGGGCGCGCCGTGGGGCGAGGCCGCGCGCGCGGCGCAGACGCTGCCCGGCATGTACACGCTGCTCGTCGACGGCCTCGTGCCGCTGTGCGTCGAGGAAGGGGTCGAGCTCATGAACTGGTACAGCTTCATGACCGACCAGGAGCCCACGAGCGGCGTCAGCGTCGGCTTCGGCCTGTGGAACGACATGCACCAGACGATCACGCTGCCGGTGCCCGACGTCTACCTCGACGAAGGCGCGCCGAAGGCCGTAGCGGTCTACCGCGGCCCGCCGCGGCGCTGAAGCGCCGTTCGCGCGTCACACGGCGCGATGCTACTCGGGCGCTGCAACGGTCGGCGATACGACGGGAGCAGCAAGCGGACCGAGCAGCGCATCGAGGCGCGCGTCGAGCCCACGCGTGCGGCCGTCCTCGGACATGGCGACGGTCCAGTCCATCGTGAAGCGCGCGTTGATCTCGCTGAGCGGGTTGAGAACCTCGCCGTGCGCGCTGCGGTGGCGGAAGGCGTCGATGCCGAAGGGGCCGAAGTAGCCGGCCGCGTGCAGGGCGACGCCGGCCGCGGCGACGGCCTCCTCGAGGCGCCGGTCGTCCTCGTGGCGCACGAGCGCGAGCTCGGCCCGCTCGGTGCGCGTCCACGCGCCGCTCGCGGTCGTCTCCTGGAAGCACGGCGCCGAGATCACGACCTCGCCGGTGCGCGCGAGCCAGGCCGAGCGCGTGTACTCGCGTGTCACCTCGACCCAGGGCTCCACCAGCAGCGGTCCGAGGCGCAGGCTGGCGACGAGCCAGGCGCGCTCGCCCGCGTCGGGCTGACCCGCGTGCAGGCGGCGTCGGCCGCGTCCCGCGGCGCCGAACGTGCGGCGCACGAGCCAGCCGAGCGCCGCCGGGCGCGCGACGAGTGCGAGCACCTCGTCGAGCGTCGTGGCGCAGTCCTTGGTGAAGCTCCCGCGCGCGAGCGGCGCGCGCACCGCGGCCGCGAAGGGCCGCGCATTCACTGCGCGTAGCACGCCGACCTCGGGTGTGGGCGCGAGGGCGAGTCCGGCCGCGCGTAGGCGCGCGAGGGCGCGCGGGGTCGGGCTCCAGGCGAGGCCTTCGAGCCCGGCGAGGCGCGCGCGCTCGGCTTCGCTCGGCTCGCCGGGCCCGAGCACGAGGTCGCCCGGCCGCACCAGCGTGCCGACGAGCCGCCGGCTCTCGCGCGCGACGATCGCGGCGAGCTCCTTCGTCGGCGCGTAGGCGCGCGCGGCCTCGAGCTCGTGCTCGGCATCGAGGTTGAGCAACCAGACGCGCGGCGGACGCTCGCCGGTGCTCATCGCGGGCTCCGTCGCGTGGCCAGGGGCTCGTCCGCGAGGCGCGCGAGGAAGGCGTCGTCGAGTCCGGCGCGCGTGCGCGCCTCTCGATTGAGCGGCAGTCCGCGCAAGACGCTCGGGGTCAGCGGTGCCGGCAGGGCCGCGCACCAGCGGTCGTAGTCGAGCGGGGCGCCGCTCCAGCGCTCGAACCAGTGCTTCGCGAAGGCGACGTGGCCGACCTCGTCGCGCTCCACGCGCTCCAGGATGGCCGCGCCGTGCGCGTCGCCCGCGGCGGCGAAGGCGGCCGCGAAGCGCGCGGCGTGCTCGAGGTTCGCGCCCTCGAGCCCGAGGCCCTGCAGCGCCACGAACTCGAGTGGCGTCGCCACGCGCCCGACGCGCTCCCAGAACCAGTCACGCACGGGGAAGTCGCCCACGGCGTGGCCGAGCGTCGCGAGGTGCGCGCGGTAGAGCGCGAGGTGCGCGAGCTCCTCGCGGCACAGGCGCAGGCAGCCCGCGCGGAACTCGCGCGGCGTCTCCGGGAAGGCCAGGATCGCCCAGGCGAACAGCTCGGCCGCCTGCAGCTCGTGGTGCAGGAAGGTGTGCACGAGCCGGGCGCGGGACAGCGCCGAATCGAGGGCGCGCGGCGTGCGCGGCGCGCGCTCGGCCGGCACGAGCGCGCCCGGACGCCCCGGCAGCAGCCGCTCGGCCTGCGCCGGATCCTCCCAGCGCTCGGGCGGCGGCGGAGGCGCGAGCTTGGCCTCGAGCTCGGTGCCTTGCACGAAGGCCCGGCACCAGGCCTCGATCGTCGGCGCGGCGGACATGCGAACCAGCCTAACCGAGTGGTTTGCGCGCGACGCGCACGTGCAGCGGCCAGCGCACGGGGCGGCGCTCGGCGGGGCCCCAGGCCTGCTGCAGGGCCGGTGCGAGCGCGAGCAGCGGGTCGACGCCGGTGCGGCGGCGGTGGGCGTGCACGCCCGACCAGGTCGCGAGGTAGCCGAGCGTCGCGGCGCAGGTCAGCTCGGCCTCGAGCGCGAAGGCGGGGAAGGGCTCCTCTTGATAGGGCAGTGGCAGCGAGCGGTAGCCGTCGAGCACGTGCGCGCGCGGCGGCGGCCAGTCGGCGGCGAGGGTCACGTCGTGCAGCTCGCGCACGAGCGCGTCGAAGCCCGGCTCGACCTCGAGCAGGCTGTAGCACCAGGTCGCGAAGAGGCCGCCGGGCGCGAGCACGCGTCGCACGGTCGCGTAGAACGGCTCGAGCTCGAACCAGTGCAGGGCCTGGGCCACGGTGACGAGCTCGAAGCGTCCGTCGACGAGGTCGCGCGGCTCCTCGACGAGGTGGCGGTAGGTCACGCGTTCGTGGGGCTTCGCCGCGTCGAGCTGCTGCGCGTCCGGATCGCTGGCGAGCACGTGGCGGAAGTGCGCCGCGAGGCCGACCGCAGCCTGGCCCGAGCCGGTGCCGCAGTCCCAGGCCTCGTCCAGCGCCGGGGCGCGGCGCGCGAGCTCGGCGAAGAGCGCGTCGGGATAGTGCGGGCGGAAGCGGACGTAGTCCGCGGCGTGTCCGCCGAAGAGCCGCTCGTAGCCGCCGGCCACGACGGTCGCCTCAGGCGCGGGGCGCGCGCACGAGCCGGTCGGCGGCGGGCACGCTGGCCCGCAGGCGCCGCGCGTCCCAGTCGAAGGCGCTCCGTGCGCGGAAGGCGACGTTGCCGAGCAGCACCGTCTCGGTCAGCGGGCCCGCGTAGGCGAAGGCGCAGCTCGTCGGTCCGCGCGTCTTCACGGCCTCGAGCCACTCGCGGTGGTGGCCGATCGAATCCGGCAGCCACGGCGCGGGGGGCGTGAAGCCGGCGAACTTCGCCTCCGGGAAGAGCTTCCAGCGGCCGTAGTCGGCCAGCAGCATCCCCTCGCTGCCCTCGAACAGGACGCCCATGCCCCAGCGCTCGACGCGGCCGTCCTCCAGCGCGGGCGGCACGAGCCCGCCGTCGCTCCAGTGCAGCGTGAGCGGCGGCAGCGCGCCGCCCTGCGTCGCGCGGGCCGGGAACTCCCAGCGCGCGCGCATGGCGAGCGGCGCCGTCTCGAGATGCGGCTCGGGCCCCTCGGCCGCGACGCGTGTCGGGTGCTCGAGCTCGAGCGCCCAGAACGCGAGGTCGATCAGGTGGCAGCCCATGTCGCCCAGCGTGCCGCCGCCGAAGTCCCACCAGCGGCGCCAGCTGCCCGGCAGGTAGTCCGGGTGGTACGGCCGGTAGGGCGCGTCGCCGAGCCACAGGTCGTAGTGCAGCCCGGCCGGCACGGGCGGCGTGTCGCCCGGGCGCTCGCCGCCACCCCAGGCCTTGTCGACCCAGGCGTGGGCCGTCTTGATTTCGCCCAGCACGCCCGAGCGCACCAGCTCGACCACGCGCCGGTAGTTTGCCTCGGCGTGGATCTGCGTGCCCATCTGCGTCACCGCGCCGGTCTTGCGCGCGAGTTCGGCCAGGTGCCGGGCCTCCTCGACGGTGTGCGTCAGCGGCTTTTCGCAGTAGACGTCGAGCCCGTGCTCGAGCGCGAAGCGCGCGGCCGGATAGTGCGTGTGGTCGGCGGTGCTGATCACGACCGCGTCGAGCCGCTCGCGTGTGATCAGCTCGCGGTAGTCGACGTACTTGCGCGCGGCGGGGAAGCGCTCGCCGGCGCGCGCGAGGTAGCTCTCGTCCACGTCGCACAGCGCGACCAGGTTCTCGCCCGCGACGGCATCGAGATTGGCCTCGCCGCGGTTCGCGACGCCGATGATGCCCAGCGCGACGCGCTCACCCGGAGCGAAGCTGCGGCGCGCAGGCGTCGTGCGACAGGCGGGGAGCAGTGCGGCGGTGCCGAGCGCGGCTCCGGAAGCGAGGACCCTGCGGCGGGTAGGCATGGGTGCGAGTGTACTCGTGTGCCCGTGCCGGAGGAGTTGGCTCTGCTCGGCCCCGTCATCCGATGTCCCGTCGGAAGGGGGACCGAGCAGGCCCGCCAGGTCTGGCCCTCGCGGGCCCCCAGCGCTCAACATCCCGCAGAGGAGCCAGCACTTTGCGTGCCACGACTGTGGGCCGTCTTCTCGCACTTCCGGCCGGGTTTTCGGGGCTCCATCGCGCTTCCGTCCAGATCGTGGAGCGCGCGTCCAGATCACTCGAGCGAGTTCACCACCGACAGCACCGTCAGGGCACACCAGACGATCAGCGCGAGCGCGAGGTAGCCGACCGCGAACGGCCGCAGGCGCGAGCCGCGTGTCGCGATCAGGGCTGCGCCCGCGAGCACGAGCCCGGACAGCGCGCCCCACGCGGCCAGCGGCAGCACGCTCGCCAGCGTGCAATCCTCGTGGCCGTAGGCGTGGCCGGCCCAGGGGCCGAGCACCGGCGCGAGCAGGCTCGCCGGTGACGGCCGCGTCACCAGACAGAAAGCCAGGGTCGCGACCTCGACCGCCAGCGCGAGGCCTAAGGCGAGGCGCTCGAACGTGCTGAGTTTCTCGGTGGGCACGCCGCGAGCATGACCACTCGGTCCGGAAACGTCGAGGCCCGCGACGACACGTGTCGTCGCGGGCCTCGTGCGGGAAGGTGAAGCCTGCGCTACGGGCAGACCTTGAAGTGCAGGCCGTCGCTGAACGACCAGCCCTGCACGGCATTCGGGTCCTGCACGGCGAACTGGCAGTAGGCGTCGAGGTTCGCGAACGAGCTGGGCAGCTTGGCCGGGACCGTCTTCGTGCCGGCTCCGCCGATACCCGCCGCGCCGTTGAGCACGAAGGGGATCTTCACCGAGAACGCGGGGCTCGTGTTGACCAGCAGCGTGCCGCCGAAGACCGGCACCGAGCGCTGCTGGCCCGAGATCACCAGCACGCCCGTCGCCGCACCGCGGCCGTTCGAGAGCTGCAGGGCGAAGTTCGGGTTGCCGACGCGCGTCGTGCCGCCGGTGGCCGCGAGGTGCGGCACGAAGCCGCCCGTGCCGGCCAGGCCCGCGCCGTAGTTGTTCGGAGCCGGGCAGGAGGGCAAGGAGCCGTCGAGCACGATGTCCGAGGTGACGAGCAGGTTGGCGTTCACGTCCGAGCCCAGCGGCACGCTGTAGCTCGGCGGGCGGAAGGTGACCTCGACCGTGCCGATCGGCACGACGACCGAGTAGGCGCCGGCGGCGTTCGTGTTGTCGGCGAAGCTCGGCACGAGCTCGCCCGAGGTGCGGTAGACGTCCACGTCGGCGTTGACCTGCACGGTCCCGTTGAAGGAGCGCACGATGCCGCTCACCAGGGCACCGTTGTCGAGCGACACGGTCGGGATGACGGTGTTGGCGGCGACGCCGAGCGACGCGACGCGCTTGCCCGCCAGACGCAGCGCGTTCGGTGCGGCGAAGTCGACGTCGTAGGTGCCCGCGGGGAGAATCATCGAGAAGTTGCCGAGCGAGTTCGTGTTGTCGTTGGTCAGCACGATGTTGGCGCCCGTGGCCACGTTCTTGACGTCGATGTCGACGCCCAGCACGGCGAGAGCGTTGCTCGTGCGCTGCACGTGGCCGCTCACGATGTAGCCCTGCTCCATCACGATGTTGCCGACGTTCGTGTTCGTGGTCAGCGACATCGTGTGGGTCTGCGACACCAGCACGAAGGCCGGCTGTGCGCTCGCGCCGTCGTACAGGACGTCGATCGAGTTCTTGGGCACGGCGACCTGGAAGTTGCCGAAGGCGTTCGAGGTGTTCTGCATCAGCGGGACCTCGAAGCCGGTGACGTTGTCGAACACGCGCACGTCGAGGCCGTTGATCGGCGCGCCGCCGGTGGTCTGGAGGTGGCCGCTGAGGATCGCGCCGGCCTGCAGCTGGATCGTGCCGAGGTTCTTCGTGCCCGACACGACCACGTTGCGCATCACGTAGGTGACGTGCGAGGTCGCGGGCGGCGGCGGCGGGAAGAACCAGATGTCGAAGACGTCGCTGCGGCTCAGCGTGGTCGTGAACTGGCCGAGGGCGTTGGTGCCGTCGTTGGACACGTTCTCGTTGTTGCCGTTCGAGACCCGGATGACGTCGATGTTGACGCCGGGCATCGGGCTTCCGTCGGGGGCGAGGACGGTGCCGGTGATGACCTGGGCCGAGGACGCCGAGGCGAGGAGCGCCAGGGCGAGGAGGGGGAGAGTGAAGAGCTTCAAGGCGGGAGTCGGGGTGGTGGACGGGGGGGTGGTGGAGGTGATCCCTGAAGCGAATGCAGTGCCAGACCCGGCCATTCTTGCCCAAAGCGGCTTCCTTGGCCCCGGGAGTGGCCTCCGGAAACCCGCGGAGGCCCTCGGGGACTCCCCCCCGGGCCCCCTCAGTCCAGAAAATACACACGGTGAGGGTAGAAGGGGGACGCCCGGCGTCCCGAGACTCCACGGCCCCCGTTCCCGGCCTGGCAGGCGAGCCCTCCCCTGGTTCGGCGACGCCCGCAGGGGCATTCTGGCAGCCGCAGCCTGACGGACCGGAGGCCCCCCTTGACCGAACAGCGGACCGAAGCACGGATGGAACGCGGCGCCTTCCTGAAGAGGCTCGCACGCTTGCCCGCGGCCGAGGTCCTCTGGCTCTGATGGCGCGACCCGAGCACGGAAACGGCCGTCGCTGGCCGTGGTGGCTGCTGGCCGGGGCGCTGCTGCTCGCTCTCGTGGCGCGCCTGCTGCTGCAGACTCCGGCGCGCGGGCCGGCTCCGACCGGGGTCGCTCCGCTCGAACCTGCGCCCGCACCTCGCCAGGAGGTCGCGCCCGCCGCGTCGCGCGAGCCCGCCCACGAGCCGCGCGCCGAGGCCCCGCTGCCCGCGCCCGCGCCGAGCGGCGTCGGGCGCCTGACCGTGCAGCTGCGGCGCGGGCCGGGCGGCCAGCTCGGGCTCGAGGGCGCGGTCGTCGCGCTCGAGACGAGCGGCGAGCGGCGCAAGCGTGTCGAGCACGCCGATGCCAGCGGGACCTGCGTCTTCACCGGGCTCGCCGCGCGGACCTGGACGCTGACCGCCTACCAAAGCGGCCTGCGCCCGCTCGAGCGCGAGTTCGTCTCCGACGGCAGCGAGCAGACGCTCGAACTCGTGCTCGACGAGCTGTGGCGCGTGGAGCTCTACCTGTTGACGCCCGCGGGCGAGCCGCTCGCGCCGGCCCTGCGCGCGGCCGGGCTCGAACTCCCGCAACCCTTCGCCGCCTCCGCGCGCCCGGGCCCGCGCTGGCGCGAGGCCCAGGGCGTCGGCGCCGAGCGCCTCGGCGTCGGCAACTGGTTCGGCGATGGTCCGTTCCACGACGACTCGCAGCCCGGGCGCTTCGGCGCGCTGGTGATCGAGGCCGCCCCGCCGGTCTTCGCCGGGCTGACGCTGGGCGAGCACGTGCTGTTCACCGAGGAGCTCGGCGGAACGGAGACGAGCGTGCGCTGGACCGTCGATCCGGAGGAGTACGCGGCCCTGCATGCGCGCGTGCGCGGACGCATCGTCTCCGGCGCCGCGCTCTCCGGCAGCGTCGCAGCGGGTGACCCCTACGGCTCGACCACCAGCGCGGAGCGCGTCGTCGGCGCCGACGGCAGCTTCGAGCTGCGTCTGCCGCCCGGCGAGTACCGGCTCTACTTCGCCTTCGAGGGTGCGCCGCCCTGGAGCGAGCTCGTGCACCTCGCGCCGCGCGAGACGCTCGAGCTCGGCGAGCGAAGCCTCGACGACTCACCGCGCCGCAGCGCGCGCGTGCTCGGACCCGACGGCGAGCCGCTCGAGGCGCACTTCCGCATCGGCGTCGTGCGCGGCGAGTCGCGCGAGATCGACTGGACCTCGTACCACTGGCTGCAGAGCCTGCCCGACGGCCACCTCGAGCTGCCGACCCTCGGCAGTCAGCCGCTCTTCTTGCTGGGCAGCGTGCCCCGCGGAGCCGAGTCGCTCGCGGCTCCGCTGGTCGAGCTCGGCACGCGCGCCGAGCCGCGCAGCGTGAGCGAGCTCAGCCTCGTGCGCGCCGCTCCGCTGACCTTCCGCGGCCCGGGCTTGCCGCCCGACGCCACGGTCGAACTCTGCACGCAACCCGCGGGCTGGCGCTTCTCCGTGGCGCGCCTCGGAGTGCGCTACGCCGGTCGCTACGCGCCGGGCGAGTACCTCGCGCTCGTGCGCGATGCGAGCGGGGTCGAGCTCCTGCGGCGGCCGTTCACGCTCGGTCCCGAGGGACTCGAGCTCGTCTTCTGAATCGACGCAGCGGAGCGAGGGAAAAGGAGCCGCCCCCTCTCCGTGCCCTGGATCCCGGAGTCGATCCGCGGGGCGGAGAGGGGGCGGCGAGGGAGCCCTAGAGGTTCAGCTTTTCCGGGCGCACGAAGCCCGGGTGAACCGTGACCGGGTTCGAGAAGCACATCACGCCGTCCAGCGAGGTGCACAGCGCCTGCAGGTGGATCGGCATCTGCACGGCCATCACCGGCGGGACCTGCCACAGCACCGTGGCGCGGTTGCCGTCGGGCAAGTAGGCGCCATAAGCGACGCCCGAGAGCGGCGTGTCGAGGTCGATCAGCCGCGGGAAGTTGATGCCGGGGTAGTACTGCGGAGCGCCGGCCAGCCGGAAGCTGTACTCGAGCTCGTACCAGCCACGGTCGGAGCCGTGCACCGTGATGGCGAGGAAGTCACCCGCGCGCCTGGCCGCGAGGGTGGGCGTCAGCTCGAGCGCACGCTCGAAGGTTCCCTGGCCGTGCGCGAGCTCGAGCGCGTGGAAGCCTGGGAAGCCGGGCGCGGGCTCGATCACGAGCCGCGTGGCGGTCTTGCGCAGGATGGGGAGCTCCACTCCGTCCAGTCGGACGGTGTGGATCAGCCCGAGGTTCTCGCCGAGCACGGCGATGCGACCGGGCGCGATCGCCATGCCGTGACCCACCTCGGTCACGCGCGGCGTCGGCGCCGGCTGCGGACGGGATTCCTGGGGGAAGGACAGCGCCGCGGTCCCGAAGGCCAGGGCCGCGAGCACGGGCAGATGGACGTTCTTCATGACTCAAACTCCATGAGGAGCCGGTCGGGAATCGGAACGACCTCATCCTCGTCCAGGCGCACGCGCCACGAAATCCGGCGCAGGACCGAGTTCGCCGCCGCGAAGTGGGCAGGCGGAGTTCACGCTCGCGCGCGCTGGCGCTCACGCTGCGGACCCGGCGCGCGCGCGCCCTGACGCTCACGGAGCGTACGCCGCCCACAGCCAGACCTTGGTCGTGTCCGTGGCGAAGTCGTCGGCGGCGTAGTCGGCGGCGTTCAGGCCGAGCGTGAGCGACTTCGACAGCGTCCAGCTCACGCTCGCGTCGAGCTCGCTGCCGTACTCGTCCGGGCCGCTGTCGGCCGAGAACTCGTGCCAGGCGAGCTGGTAGTTGAACTCGCCCTGCTTCGCACCCGCCGAGACGTAGGAATCGACGAGTCCGTCGTCGGGCGTCACGAGGAACTTGTCCGCCCAGCCGTTGAAAGCGTGCAGCGTCGCGAGCGGCGTCTGGAAGGCGTCGCCCGCGTCGCCGGAACCGCCCAGCACCTCGTGACCGAGCTTTGCCGTCCAGGCGCCGAACTTCCCGCCGAGCTCTGCCAGCAGGTACTCCTGATCGACCTCGTTCGGGTTGTCGCCCGTGTCGGCCTGGGCCGCGAGCTCGGCACCGTACAGGAGCTCGAAGGAATCGAAGGGGTGCGCGCCGGCGAAGCGCGCGCCGAAGGTGTTCGTCGAGCTCGTGTCGACCGAGTCGTAGTCGAGCAGGTAGGCATAGGCGGCCGCGCGGCCCCAGCCCTCGACGTCGTAGCCGACGTTGACGAGGCTCGAAGCCATGCGGTGGTCGCCGGCCGGCGAGTCGTCGCCGAAGACGCGATTCACGTTGTCGACGAAGGCGTAGAAGACATCGAGCGCCGCCGTCGGCGCCCACAGCAGCGAGGCCGCGTCGAAGGTCTGCTGGTTCTGGCGCCAGCCGACATCGCCGATGAAGCGCTGGTTGTCGAGTGTCATCACCTGGCGCCCGAACTTGAACGTGAGCGCATCCGCGGGCGACCAGGCGAGGTGCACCTGGTTGATTTCGCTGCCCTCGGGGTCGGCCACGGTCGGGTAGGTCGTCTCGCCGTTCGTGGTCGAGTTGTAGAGCTCGTTCCCGATGGCTGACACGTCCTCGAACTCGAGCAGCACGCTCGCGCCATGCCAGCGCGCCGTCTCGTAGCCGAGCACCGTGCGCAGCGTCGAGGCCCACGCGTCGTGGTCGAAGCCGTCCTGATCGACGAACTCGACCCGCGGCCGCAGCTTCAGCCACCAGCGACCGCCGGTGACGGCCTGGTGCAGCTCACCGGGCAGCGTGGCGGGCTTCGGGGCAGGCTCCTGGGCCGAAAGCGAACCGGCGAGCGCGAGGCCCGCGAGGAGAGACTTCTTCATGGGTGGTCTTCAGGGGATACCACGGATCGTCCTCGACGCGCATCCGCGTCGCACTGCGTCGATGTGCGCAGCGTGACCGTGCATGAGACAGAAAGTCCGCGGAGCGGTCCACCTTGGGTCCGCCGCTCGCCCGACTCACCAGTGGTACAGGAGCCCCGTGCCGTTGCACTCGAGGCAAGTCGAGTACGTGTCGGGCCAGTAGTTTCCACCGATGTACTGGCCGCGGCTGGCGAGCTGCACGCCCGCGCCGCCGCAGAAGCCGCAGGGTGCGGGCGGGATCGGATCGCCTTCGTCCGGCGTCGAGAGCGTGGTCTCGTACCCGCGCGAGTTCTGTGCGCGCATTTGCTCGCTCACGAACGGCACGGCGCTGGCGTCGCCGTTGGCCTCGGCCAGCGCGGCATAGTAGGCCGCGGTCTCGAGGTCCTGCGGCACGCCATCGCCGCTCGCCAGCAGCAACGCGAGCTCGACGCGCGCGCGTGTGTGGCCGAGGTCGGCGCATTCGCGCAGGTGCACCGCGGCCTGCGCGCGGTCGGGCGCGTGGACCGTAGCGCCCAGCAGGTTCACGCGCGTTCCACCGACGAGATAGAGCCGCGCGAGCTCGTAGTTCCCCTCCACGCTCGTGAGCGCCGAGCGCCGGAACCAGAACTCGGCCAGCGGGAAGTCACGCCGCACGCCGAGGCCTTGCGCGAAGATGTGCCCGAGCTGGAGCGCGGCCTCGTGGTCGCCGTCCAGGGCACGCGTGCGACTGCCCTCGAGCTCGAGCCAGCGCTGCGCCTCGGCGTGGCCTTGCGCGGCGGCCTTCTCGAACCACTCCAGCGCGCCCGCGTGGTCGTCGGACTCGTCGCCGCGCTCGAACAGGAGCGCGTACTCGTACTGCGCCTCGGCGCTGCCGCGTCGAGCCGCCTTCTTGCACAGCTGGACGGCCTCCTCGTCGTCCGCGCCCACGCCGAGCCCGAGCGCGGTGCGGCGCGCGACTTCCAGCATCGAGGGCACGTCGCCCGCTTTGCTCGCTGCGCGGTAGGCGCGATAGGCCTCGCCCTCGTCCTGCGCGACGCCGAGCCCCTCGGCCGCGGCGAGGCCCACGTAGCGCAGCCCGACCGGATCGTCGTTCGCGGCCTGCGCACGC
>Ga0172372_10007145_pt1 | contig 15050 bp, 15 predicted proteins | sample LakKiv5m_2_FD_114544 | JGI IMG/M metagenome (GOLD analysis project Ga0172372, IMG submission 114544) | Freshwater microbial communities from Kabuno Bay, South-Kivu, Congo - kab_092012_9.5m | ecosystem: Environmental > Aquatic > Freshwater > Lake | place: Democratic Republic of the Congo...
CACAGTGCTGCAATTCCCAGCCAGTTTCGACTGTCTTGGTGGCAGCTTTGCAGGGTGGCTGGCCCCCTCACCCCCGACCCCTCTCCCCCGTTTCACGGGGGCGAGGGGAGGATTAGTGGTCAGTGTTCGGTGTTCGGTTTGGCGAGCCGCGGACGGGAGTCCGCGGGTGTGAGCGCTGCTGAACTTTTCTTGTACTGCCCCCCGGTGTTTCTGGCATGCCGCCATGGTCATGCGGGGCGGTCAGCAGGCGTTTGGTCTCACGCGAAGCCGCGAAGCCGCGAAGGGAAGCCGCGAAAGGGCGGTGGTGGTGGTCTGTTTTCGAGTACGAGTACGAGTACCGTCCGCCAGGGCGGACTGAGTACGAGTACGAGGGGCAGTTTTTTGGTTTTTTGCGTTTTTCGTACTCGTACTCGAATCGCCTGCCGGTGGCGCGGGGGGCCGGCCGGGTTGGCTGCTGAGTTACGGGGCTTCGGCTGCGGTGGCGGCGAATTGTCCGTTGCTTTGTTCAGTCAGTTTGCCGGTTTGATCGACGTTTAGAAACATCACATCGAAGCTGGCTCGCTGAGCGATTTCGAGGCCTTTTCGGGGGCCCAGCACCATCATGGCGGTGGCGAGTCCATCGGCGGTCATGCAGGACGGGTGTACGACGGAGACGCTGGCTGGCGGATCGGCAACGGGTCGACCGGTGCGGGGATCGAGGACGTGTGAGTAGCGGCGATTTTCGATGACGAAGAAGTTGCGATAGTCGCCGGAGGTGGCGATGGAGGTTTTGGAGAGTTCCAGGATTTTGTGCAGGTTACCGAGCGGCGATTCGACTCCCAGTCGCCATGGTTCGCCCGATCGTTTGGGTGCACCGGCGCGGTTTTCGCCGCCGACATCGACGACGTGAGCGGTGAGTCCGCGTTCGTGCAGCAGCTGTGAGACTCGATCAGCGGCGTAGCCTGGTGCCAGTGCATTCAGGCTGATCTGCAGTCCGGGTTTTGTGCGACGAATGGCGGGTGGTTCGCTGCGGACTTCGATGTACTGGGTGCCCAGCAGTTTGAGTGCTGCGGCGATTTCCGCATCCGGTGGAACTCGTTTTTGTTTCGTGCGACCGAAGCCCCAGGCTTCGATGAGCGGTGCGAGTGTGATTTCCAGTGCGCCTTCTGTGAGTGTGTGCAGTCGTTTGGCCTCTGTTGTGACCAGCAGCAGGTCGCGACTGACGGGAAACCAGTCGGTGCTGTCGCCGGATCGGTTGAATCTGGAGATTTCCGAATCAGGGTCCCAGGTGGACATCTGGCGGTTCATGTCGGCGAAGACGGCTTCGATGTCCTGCTGCAGCTGAGCGGCATTTGGCGGGCTGGCCGAGTCGATGACGAGGGCGTAGTAGGAGCCCATGGTTTTTCCGGAGATTCGCAGTGGTTCCTGGGCGAATCCGGGAGCTGTGAGCAGGAGGAGGAGTGTGAGCAGTGCGGTGCGCATGGCTGAAATCCGGGCGAAGATGGGGATTTTCGCTGAATGATAGCAGGGTGAGCGGTGATTTATGGGGCAAAGGTGCGGTGCGGCGTCAGTTTTCTGAACTGTCGGCCCGTGGGCTTTTCACCCGCAGGAACTCCCGTCAGAATACCGTCCGTCGAGATTTGGGCAGTGGAACTGCAGTTGATGTATATCCGAGCTGTGCAGAGGAGCAGGTAGTTATGCAGCGAGTGATTGTTCGTCCGGAGCGACTGGATCTGGATTCTCCGGGTCGTCGTGATTACTGGGTGGCTCTGGAGCACGACAGTATCTGGGGCGATCATTTGCTGCCGCTGACGGTGTTTGTTGGTCCGGAGGCTCAGGATGGTCAGGGCCTGGTTTCCTTTGGATCGAACCATGGGAACGAGTATGAGGGTCCGGTGGCTTTGAAGCATCTGGTGCGTGAGCTGCGGATGTCGGATGTGCGTGGCAGGATCATTCTGATTCCGGTGCTGAACCCGGCCGCATTTCTGGCGGGCACCAGAGAAAGCCGTCTGGATGACGGAGTGAATCTGAATCGTGCGTTTGTGGACGGAGCGGGTCGGAATCCGGCGTTGTCCGGGATTACTCATCGGATCGCCGATTTCGTCCGCACGTATATCTGGCCGCGGGTGCATATTGTTTTGGATCTGCATTCTGGCGGCGATGTGGCTCGTTTTGCGATCTGCGCGAATTTTCATCCGATTGATGATCCGGTGCTGGGGGCGAAGATTGAAGAGACGGCGCGCTGGTTCGGGACTCCGGCCCTGATGGTCTACCAGAATCAGACTCCCGGTCTGCTGCCATCTGAGGCTGAGCGGCTGGGGAAGATCACGGTGGGTACAGAGCTGGGCTGGGGTCGGGCGGTGAACCCGGAGGGTGTCCGTTATGGCCGGCAGGGGGTGCTGGCGGCGCTGATCAACAACGGTTTGCTGCACGGCAGTATCGAACCGATTGCGCATCATCGCGCAGGGACTCAGCGGAAACTGGAAATGGTCGATCGGGACTGTTTTATTCCGGCGCCTTTTGCGGGGCATTATGAGCCGCTGGTGGAGTGTGGCACTGCGGTGAGGAAGGGGCAGACCGTGGGTCTGCTGCATGATTTTGATCAGTTTGATCTGGAGCCTTATCCCTGTGTGGCGGCTTTGGATGGCGTTGTGCTGGCGCAGGCCTGGGCGGCTTCGGTGCCCAAAGGCCAGCATATTGTGGTGGTTGCAAAGGACATCACCTGAAAACTCCGGGAAAAATCCCAAAAACGACCTTTTGACACGTGCTGCAGCCGGCCTGCGGGAGAGAATTCCTGCACCGGCCTGCCTGATCCGTTCCTGCCTTTTGTGATACAAGATCTGTGGACATGAAATCAACCGTACATCCGCTGCAGGATGTGAACATTGTTGGCACATCGCCGCTGATTTCTCCGGTGCAGCTGAAACAGGAATTTCCGCTGACTGATGTTTTGGCCGAGCACGTCTGGCAGTCGCGAAATACGGTCTGCAGTATTCTGCGGGGTGACGATCCGCGAGTGATGGCGATTGTGGGGCCCTGTTCAATTCACGATCCCGGTATGGCTCTGGAATATGCGGCTCAGCTGAAGACTGTGGCGGACGAAGTCAGCGATATGCTGTTTGTGGTGATGCGGGTGTATTTTGAGAAGCCGCGGACCACAGTGGGCTGGAAGGGGCTGATCAACGACCCGCATCTGAACGACACTTTCGACATCGTCGAGGGGCTCCGGAAGGCTCGTCAGATTCTCTGCCAGGTCAACAGCACGGGTTTGCCGGCAGCCACTGAGATGCTGGAACCGATTACTCCGCAGTACATCTCAGACCTGATCACTGTCGCCTCCATTGGTGCTCGTACCACCGAATCGCCGACTCATCGGCAGATGGCCAGTGGTCTGTCGATGCCGGTGGGGTTTAAGAACAGTACCGAGGGCAGTCTGGAAGTGGCCATCAACGCCATGAAGGCGGCTCAGGCGCAGCACCGTTTTCTGGGCATTGACGGCAACGGTCAGACCTGCGTCATGACGACTCGCGGCAATCAGTACGGTCACCTGATTCTGCGGGGTGGTCGCAATGGTCCCAACTATCAGGCCGAGGCGGTGGCTGAAGCCAGTGCGATGCTGCGAGCTGCCCATTTGCCGCCGCGACTGCTGGTGGACTGCAGTCATGCCAATTCCAGCAAGGACTATCGCCGTCAGCCGCAGGTGTGGAGTGATGTGATTGGGCAGCGTGCGGCGGGCAACTCAGAAATTGTCGGGCTGATGCTGGAAAGCAATCTGCTTGAGGGGGCTCAGGCACTGGGTGCTGATCCTGCCAAACTGCAGTATGGCATCAGCATTACGGACGGCTGTATCAGTCTGGAGACGACCGTACAGCTGCTGCGGTCTGCTCGCGAAATGCTCAAATCCGGTCGCAAGTCCGGGTGAACGCGGTCATTCAGGCGTGTGAAGGGGTGGCTGGGCATGCGGGTATTAAGCCGTGAGCAGGTCAGGCGCCTGGATCAGGACGCGGTGCAGCAGCTGGGTCTGCCTTCACTGCTGCTGATGGAGAACGCAGCGCGGGGGTTGTCTGCTGCGGTCAGGCAGGTGCTGTCGCCGCCGGGTTCTGCTGCGGGTGTCGGGACCGGTGCCGCTGCCGCTGCCGGTGTTTTGGGGCGGATTGTGATCGCTGCTGGTGCCGGCAACAATGGAGGTGATGGTCTGGCGCTGGCGCGGCTGCTGGCGGCTGAGGGTGTGCCGGCGGAAGTGCTGTTGTTTCGCTGTGGTCGGTCGCTCAGTCCGGATGCGGCTGCCAATCTCGGTTTTCTGCAGCGGGCCGGGTTATTGGTGTCGGAGTGCGGGCCGCAGCAGAGCGGGGCGATATTTGCGGGGCTGAGTGCAGCCGATCTGATTGTGGATGCGCTGCTGGGAACGGGCGTCCGGGGAGCTCCGCAGGAACCCCTGTCTCTGGTGATTCAGCAGATCAATGCCAGCGCTGCCAGGGTGCTGTCGGTGGATTTGCCGTCGGGTCTGGATTGTGACCTTGGTACAGCGGCGGGGGACTGTGTGCGGGCCGACCTGACGGTGACCTTTGCAGCGATGAAACGTGGTTTTTTACTGGAAGAATCACGGAAATGGACGGGTGCTGTGCAGGTGTGTCACATCGGCATTCCGGCCGGCTGGAGTGGCTGGCCGGTGGCTGAAGAAACCGGTCTCGTGGCAGATCCCAACACAGAATTAACACAATATTAACAATTGCCGCGTTTAATCCTGACAGGGTCCTTTTCAGCCGCGTTTGCGGGCGTTTCTTCAGGAAGGTCAGGGCTGGTTGATGAGCGTTGCGTCTTGTGTGGTCAGGGGCTGGGGTTCTGCGGTTTTGCTGGCGCTGACGGCAATGTTGTCGGCGGGCTGTTCGGTCGAGTCTGTGGATGCTCCTGCTGCGGCAGTGAAGGCCGGCGGCGAGACGACTGGAGCGGCAGAGCCTGCGGCGGGTGGTGAGAAGAGAATTCAGGTGGATGGCAGCAGCACGGTGGCCAAGGTGGCTGCGGCGGTGCAGGAGGAGTTCACGAAGAAGTTTGCTGACACGAAGGTGGCGTTGAAGGTCACGGGTACTGGCACGGGCTTTAAAGAGATGATTGCCGGCCGGATTGACATAGCGAATGCGTCGCGGCCGGTGAAGGCGACAGAAAAGGCCGACTGTGAGAAGGCGGGGATTGAGCTGGTGGAGCTGAAGATTGCTCTGGACGGTCTGACGGTTTGTGTGAATGCGGAAAACGACTGGCTGGACACCATCACTGTGGCACAGCTGAAGAAAATCTGGGAACCGGGCAGTACGGCAAAGACGTGGAAGGACGTGAATCCGGAGTGGCCGGACGTTCCGCTGTCGTTGTTTGGTCCGGGTGAAGAGTCGGGGACGTTTGATTACTTCACGGAGGTGATCAACGGCAAGGAAGACGAGATCACGGAGAATTACAGTGCCAGTGCTGACGACAACGTGACGATCACGGGGATTGCCGGCGAGAAGGGTGGCATGGGATTTTTTGGCTGTGCCTATTATTTTTCGAATCGAGACAAGGTGAAGGCGCTGAAGATTTCGGCAACGGACAGTTTGGCGGACGGGGTTGAGCCTACGGTTGAGACAGTGCGATCGGGAGCATATAAGCCGTTGTCACGACCGCTGTTCATTTATGTGAAGAAGAGTTCTTTGGCGAAGCCTGAAGTGCTGGACTTTGCCAAGTATTTCCTGAACGAGGGCCAGGCTCAGGTGGGAGCGGTGGGTTATGTGCCGCTGGAGGCATCTGAGTTGTCAGTGGTCAATGCGGCACTGGATGCTGCGGTGGCTGGTGCTGGCAAGTAGTGTCGGATTTGGCAGCGGGGTATTTGTGATGGTTAGCTGCGGGGAAGAGTGCTGATGCCGACGTGGGCTGCACGGAAAATCAGTCGTCGCCATGAAACGCTCATACGCTGGGTGTTGTTTGGGTGTGCTGCGCTGTCGGTACTGACGACTGCTGCCATTATCTTCGTCTTGCTTAGCAATGCCGTGTATGCTCCGGGAGCAAAAACGGCATTTTTTGAGCGGGTGTCGCTGTGGCAGTTTTTGACGACAGCGCGGTGGAAACCGACTGACGGTCCGGGCGGTCATTTCGGCATCTGGCCGTTGCTGGCGGGTACATTGCAGGTTGCGGTGATTGCATCGCTGGTCAGTGTTGCGGCGGGGCTGGGTGCTGCGATTTACATGAGCGAGTATGCGCATCCGCGTGAGCGTGAATGTCTGAAGCCGGTGCTGGAGATTCTGGCGGGGATACCGTCGGTGGTTTACGGCTTTTTTGCTCTGAAATTCATTACTCCGTGGGTACTGAAGCCGCTGTTTTCCGGGCTGGGTCTGGAGATTTCGATTTTCAACAGTCTGAGTGCGGGGATTGTGGTCGGCATCATGGTGACTCCGCTGATTGCCTCACTGAGTGAGGACGTGATCCGGGCTGTTCCGCGCAGTCTGCGTGAGGCTGCTTATGCTTTGGGCAGTACTCGTTTTGACGTTTCGGCTCGGGTTGTGGTACCGGCGGCATTGTCGGGAATTCTGGCATCATTTCTGCTGGCATTTTCGCGAGCGGTGGGTGAGACGATGGCGGTCGCGATTGCTGCTGGCGGCAATCCGCTGCTGACTCTGAATCCGCTCCGGGGGGCTCAGACGATGACCGGATTTATGGTGCATGCCAGCACGGGTGACAGTGCGGCTGATTCGATAAGTCGGATGAGCATGTATGCGGTTGGGATAACATTGTTTGTGATGACGCTGTCGATCAATCTGCTGTCGGGCTGGATTATGCGGCGTTATCGCGAGGTGTATCAATGAGTGCGGTGGCGGGTGAGCCTGCAGGGGGTGGGGTGTCGGTCAGTTTCACGCTGGGTGCGGATGGTCAGATCCGTGGTCGGCTGCGACTGTCGCGAGCTTTTATGTGGCTGTGTCGACTGGCGACGTATGCGTCGCTGGCGGTGCTGGCGGTGCTGCTGCTGTCGATTGTCTGGAACAGTCTGGGGCGTCTGCGGCCGGATTTCCTGAGCACTCATTATTCGATGAATCCTGAGCGCTGCGGGATTTTGGCGGGGCTGTGGGGAACATTCTGGCTGGTGCTGCTGACGGCGTTGTTTTCGATACCGATTGGCGTGGGGTCAGCGGTGTATCTGGAGGAGCTGGCGAAGGACACGTGGCTGATGCGAGTGATTCGCGTGAATCTTTCGAATCTGGCGGGTGTGCCATCGATCGTGTATGGGATTCTGGGATTGACGGCATTTCGTCCGCTGGTGATTCAGCTGCAGACGCTGTTTGATGGGCGGCATGCAGTGAACGTGCTGGGGTTGTTTCGTTTGCGGCTGCTGAAGCTGGATATTTATGACGGCAGCGTGTTGATTGGTGCGATGACGATGAGTCTGGTTATTTTGCCGACGGTGATTATTGCATCGCAGGAGGCATTGCGTGCGGTGCCGTCAACGATCCGAGTGGCCTCGCTGGCGCTCGGAGCGACTCGCTGGCAGACCATTTGGCGGCAGGTGCTGCCGGCATCATTACCGGGGATTGCGACGGGTGTGATTCTGTCAATTTCGCGGGCGATGGGTGAAGCAGCGCCGCTGATGATGATTGGCGTGCTGACGGTTGCGTCGATGTGTCCTGGCGGCATTGAGTCTCCGGGGCAGCTGCTGACGGAACCGGGTCGAGTGCTGTCGGTGCCATTTGATCAGTTCACGGCGATGCCGGTGGAGATTTATGACTGGTCGAAGCAGCCGGACCCGCAGGATCGTTTCACGGCGGTGGCGGCGTCAGGAATTTTGGTGTTGCTGGCGGTGCTGTTAACGGTGAATGCAGCGGCGATGATTGTGCGTTATCGGGCGGGACGTCAGCTGAGGTGGTAGAAAGCAGTGCTCATGGGATCCAGCGTTTCCGGTCTGTCAGTACCTCCATCGGTTCCCGGCGTCGATCGCAACCTCGACACATCGGGGCATGCGGCAGCCATTGATGTGCAGGGACTGAATTTTTATTACGGCGAGCAGCAGGTGCTGTTTGATATTGCGCTGAAGGTGCCGGAGCGGTCCGTGACGGCTCTGATTGGTCCTTCGGGGTGCGGCAAAAGTACCTTTTTGCGGACATTAAACCGGATGAATGATCTGGTGGATGGTGCGCGGTGTACGGGGCAGTGTCTGGTGGAGGGCCAGAACATTATGGATCCGGCGGTGGATGTGGTGCTGCTGCGGAAGCATGTGGGCATGGTCTTCCAGAAGTCGACTCCATTCCCCAAATCCATCTTTGACAATGTGGCTTATGGTCCGCGGGTGGCGGGTGAGAAGAATCGGGTGGTGCTGGCTGAGCTGGTGGAATCGTGTCTGAAGAAGGCGGCATTGTGGGAGGAGGTGCGGGATCGGCTGCACACTTCGGCGATGGCGCTTTCGGGTGGTCAGCAGCAGCGACTGTGCATCGCCAGAACATTGGCGACGAACCCAAAGATCATACTGATGGACGAGCCTGCATCGGCTCTGGACCCGGCCAGTACGGACCGGATTGAGAACCTGATTGGCGAGTTGTGCAGCAATTACACGATCGTGATTGTGACTCACAACATGCAGCAGGCTTCGCGAGTCAGTCATCAGACGGCCTTTTTCTTCAGGGGCCGGCTGGTGGAATGCGGACCGACGATGAAGATCTTCACCAGTCCGGTGGAAAAGCAGACGGAAGACTATATCACGGGTCGTTTTGGCTGATCTGGAAAACGGCGTATTTGCTTGTTTTCATGCCGTATTAACCATTTTTTAACAATCCGCAGGCAGACTTCTGTTGGGTGCTGCTGCTGGATCTGACTGATCAGGATTCGGTCGATGACGATTCATTTTGTTCGGGAAATGGAGCACCTGCATCGCAGTATTCTGTCGATGTGTTCGACGGTGGAAGAGCTGATCCATGATTCGGTTGACGGGCTGCGGTCCAGTCAGCCTGGACTGGCTCGCGAGCTGTCGGGGCGTGACGGAGAGGTGGACGAGTGGGACATTCGGATTGAGGAAGAGTGCCTGAAGATTTTGGCACTGTATCATCCGGTTGCGAATGACCTGCGGCGAGTCACGGTTGTGATGAAGATCTGTGGTGAGCTTGAGCGGGTTGCTGACCTTGCGGTCAGCATAGCCGAGCGTTCAGCCGGGATTGCTCAGCACGGAGGATTTCCGATGCCAGAGCGTCTGACTGAGATGACTCGCGAATCGCTCAGCATGCTGCATGACAGCATTGATGCGTTTGTGGAACAGAACACAGAGCTGGCTCGGCGTGTCTGTCAGCGTGACGAGGCGGTGGATCAACTGAATCGGCAGCTGATTGATGATGTGGTGTCAGTGATGAAGCTGCGGCCGGATCTGGTGGAACCGGGGCTGCATCTGTTTTCGGTGATTCGTCATGTGGAACGTGTGGCGGATCACGCAACGAACATTGCGGAGGACGTGGTGTACCTGGTGGAAGGTGCCATTATTCGGCATCCCAGGCTGCCGCGGAGGACAGGGAATTCCAGGGCCGGTGGAGCTGAGTAGCCGTCCGGTTCGCAGAAACAAGGCAACGCTGGCCGTATGCAGCCAACGATCCTGTTGATTGAGGACGAGCAGTCGATCGCGGATGTAGTGATCTACAACCTGCGAAAGGAAGGCTATAACGTCCAGTGGGAGCGGGACGGTCGCGGTGGTCTGGCGCGAGCTCAGACGCTGTTGCCGGACCTGGTGGTGCTGGACCTGATGCTGCCGGGCATTGACGGCCTGCAGATCTGCCGCGTGCTGAAGGGTGACCCGAGGACTCGGACGATCCCCATCATGATGCTGACTGCTCGCAGTACAGAGACCGACGAAATCGTCGGCTTCAACATGGGTGCTGATGACTATGTGACGAAGCCATTTCGGGTCCAGCCGCTGATACATCGGGTGAAGGCGCTGTTGCGTCGAGTAGAAACGGCAGAAGCCGGCAAAAGTGTGATTAGTTTGCACGGGATTGAAATTGACCGAGTGAATCACACAGCTCGGGTGAACGGAACTGAGCTGGATCTGACACCGACGGAATTTCGCATGCTGTGGACGATGATGTCCCAGCCTGGCCGTCCATTTTCCCGCAACGAGCTGATGGAAACGTCGCGCGGGGAGGACGCCAATTCTTTGGAACGCACGATTGATGTGCACGTACGTTCGCTGCGAAAGAAGCTTGAGCCGCAGGGGGATCTGATTGAGACCGTGCGGGGTGTGGGATATCGATTTGTCAGGAAGTGATGGACCGTCGGCGTGAAGGGCCGATCAGTTCCAGAACTTTTCACCGTGCCAGTTGATGGGCGGGTGTGTGACAACTTCGACGTCCCCGCTGACGCGAGTCTGGCAGGCGAGTCGAACTTCTTTGCCGGGGTTGCTGAGAATCTTAATGCCCAGCAGCGGGTTCAGCAGGCGCCAAAGACGTTCCAGGATGCCGGGGCTGCTGACTTTTTCTGCACCTTTGGCAACGATTACGTTGCAGCTGCAGCATGTGCCCAGACCCATGCAGTTGACAACTTTGTGGGGGCCGGAATAAAGCTGGACACCGTTCTTGCGAGCGATGGAGCGCAGGTCTTCACCTTCTGCGGCGTCAACAGTGACTTTTTCGTTGACAAACTTGACCTTGGGCATGACAGCGGACCTTCGGCGATTCTGGATGAAGACTGGTTATCGTTCACCAGTCTGTCATGCTAGTGCTGCCGGAGCCTGAATTCCAGATGCGTGATCCGGATCCCGACACTGGGAAGGGCTGTTTTGGCGGATTTCGCGGTTTTTCCGGCAGGCTGACCGAGAGCGGGGCCAGTAAATCGCGGAATTCGTGCTGGCAGGTCGAGCAGATGTCGGCTGAGCTGAAGCTGCGGAGACGGGATGAGGCGGGCGGTTGCGGAGTGCGGTGCAGCTGTGGCAGCACCTGCCGGATGATCTGCCGCAGGGCATCGCGGCTGCTGCAGTGCGGGCACAGATGATAGGAAACGGCCGCACGGGCCAGGCGTGCCAGCAGCGGCTGCAGGACCAGCCAGGCCTGCTGGTTTGTCAGCAGGCTGTCCGGATCGGGAAGGTGCGTGGCGACGGGCAGTGGCTGCAGGGGGGGCAGATCAGCAGTTTCTTCGTCAGGAGTGGCCAGCAGGCAGTCCAGCTGCAGTTCTGTCAGGTCTGGTGATGCTGTGTCGGCGGGGCCGGAGAGCAGCTGGCAGTTGTGGGCGTGCAGGCGGACGAGCCCGTCGGGTCCGTGCCAGGCGAAAGAGCAGTTGTTTTCTGGTGCCGGGCGGAACAGGCAGCGACTGAATACGCCGATCTGCCGGGGGTGCAGGCGTGGCCGGCAGCCGAATTGGTCTGAGTGTGTGTGAGCGGTGGCGGGCGAGTCAAAGATGAGGGTTTTTCCGGCGAGGGGGCCTGGGAGATTGCCGACCAGCGACAGCAGGACGGGTGGTTGGGGAGCGACAGTGGTGCCTGGCTGCAGCCAGCCATCGACAGTATTGTGAACATCATTGCGGATGACGCCGCGCAGCAGGCCGTATTGCAGTCTGATTGTCATGGCGCAACCATTAGCACGGGGTTTGATTGATATTCACCAGGGAGGCATTACGCATCTACCTTATTAAAAGATCGGGGGACGATGGCGGGAACAGTCGCACAGAATTGGCAGAAAATCCGAAATCACTGCAGGTCGTACAGTTCGTCCTGAAGCTGCGGATTCTGCAGGTTGCCCTGAGTGACGAAACCGAGGCGGCGGCGAGTCATCTGTTCGGCCTGTTCCGGGAACACATAGTTGGGGCCGGGGACCTGCACATGAGTGGCCCAGCTGAAACGTTCCACATGGCCATCCAGAAACGCGACATTTGCGGAGTCATTATGGCGGAAATGCACGGTGGGGAAATTGCTGCTGGGAGGTTCCAGCAGCCAGTTTTCTTCGAAGCTGAGCTGAACGGGGTAGAACTGCAGCAGATTGACGGCTGCACTGTCAGCAAAGGCGACGGTGGCGGACAGTGAAGTGACGTCGCGGAGGCGGCGACAGGCGGGAATGCGGCTGGGCCGTCCCTGCCAGTCCGGCGGCAGCCATTCGATGCCACTGGTGCGTGCCAGATAACGACCATTGTACCCGTAACCGGTAGCAGGTCTGCCAAACCGAACTCGTTCCATTTGCGCTGCTCCAAAATCCGGACACTGGAACGAAGCGTAACTGGTTTCCATGTACGGGCTGAGTGGTCCGGCGGCGAAATCGAGGCGAGCCGAGATATCAGGGTTCTGGTAGTTGATGTTGCCGAACCAGTAGCGGGCGTTTCCGGGGGCGCCGCTGAAGGTCTGCAGATATCTCAGCTGCTGCTGATCTTCGATGACATAGGGAATCAGGTGTTCGCTGTAGACATCCGCGTAGTTGTGCATGGCCAGTACCAGTTGTCTGAGGCTGTTGCGGCACTGAGCACTGCGAGCGGCAGCGCGGGCCTGCTGGACTGCTGGCAGCAGCAGGCTGACGAGGACGGAAATGATGGCCATCACAACCAGCAGTTCGATGAGCGTGAAACCGCGGCAGCGGCGAGGAACGGAACGCATGAGCAGATCCCTGAGAACAGACGCACGGGCGGATCAGGGACTGGCGATCGTTCACAGGTCAGCGGCGGCTGGCGCGCGGACTGGTGCACAGAAACAGAGTTTCATCGCCGGGGATCCCCAAAACGCGAGGGAGAACCGGAACTCAGTCAAGGCAGGTCTTCTGGCTTACGGATCAGCCTGACACAGCGCCTTCCCGGACACCTGTCTGCAGTCAGACAGCAGATCCAGTGGCATGCGGCTGTGGCAGTCCCCGATTACAGCGGCGCGACCGCGACGGATTTCCGAAAACCTTCGGGCACCGTCTTCCCTTTTCATCTGCACCCGCGTTGAAGATCAATCACCGCCTGCAGACACCCTGACAGAGCGTGCCTGAACGGGCACGCAACACCGTTAGTCTACAGTTCGGCCCGGAAATGGCAAGCTGGGGAGTGGTCAATTTTCGGTGTTCGGTTTGGCGAGCCGCGGACGGGAGTCCGCGGGTGTGGTCGCTGCGCGGGACCGGTTGTGGGCTGCCCCCTGCTTCTGTTGCCGGGATACTGTCATTCTGCGTGGGCTCTGTAGACAGTTGGTCTCACGCGAAGCCGCGAAGCCGCGAAAGGGAAACGCATGGAGGGCGGTGAGGTGTGTGTTGAACTGCCTGCTTTCTCCTTTCAACTTTCGCGCATCTACTCTCTGTGGCATGGATGCCATGGCCCCCTCACCCCCGACCCTTCTCGCCCGTTTCACGGGGGCGAGGGGAGGATTAGCGGTCAGCGGGCGGTTTTAGAGTACGAGTACGAGGGGCAGTTTTGGGGGGTTGTTTTTGTTTTTTTTCGTACTCGTACTCGTACTGGATTTTAACTCGAACCACTTGCCGTTGGTAGTCCGTGTGGGTTGGGGGGGGGGTTACCCCATCACTCATGATCCCTGGTCCACGGTGGGGATGAGGGCAGGATTTTGTGTTTGCAGTGCGGCTCCGGTATGAAGGGCCGGCACGGTTCCTTGTGCCAGCTGTGGTTGCCGGTTCCTGTTGCCCGTCATTCCACCGGCGGCGTGATCCCGAAGTCTCGGATGGTCAAAAGTGCTGAGAACGACAGGCCGCGTGCTTTGAATGCAGCTTCACCGCCCTGCAGTCGATCGACGATGCCCACCACATGCACTACTTCGCAGCCAAATTCCTGGACTCGATCCACGGCCTGCAGTGCACTGCCGCCGGTGGTGACGACGTCATCGACAATGACGACCTTGTCACCGGGGCTGATGGGGCCTTCGATGAACCGCTGAGTTCCGTGGCCTTTGGCTTCCTTGCGGACCATGAAGCCCTGCAGGGCGCGATTTTGTGCAGCGGCCGCCACAAGGACTCCGCCGACAATCGGATCGGCGCCGATCGACATGCCGCCGAAACCGCTGAACTGGATTCCCTGCAGCAGTTCGAGCAGTCCCCAGGAGATCTGCAGCAGTCCTTCAGCACTGAGCGTGACTTGTTTGCCATCGAGGTAGTAGGGTGATTTTTTGCCGGAGGCCAGCGTGAAGTCACCAAACTTCAAAGCTCGTTCACGGATCAGATCCATCAGTCGACTGCGATTGTACATGGCAAAATCCTGGCAGCCGCGGCAGCGGCAGAGTAGGGATGAGCTGAAATTTTGCGGCAGAATAGAAGATCGCGGCAACGCGGGCCACCGAGGCCGGGGAATTTCGCGAGCCGGGGCGGCAGGTGGCGGTTTTGAGCCACGGATGGAAGCGAATGAGGCGGTTTTTTTGCCACGGATGGAAGCAAATGAGGCGGTTTTTTTTGCCACAGATGAACACGGATTTTCACGGATGAATCGCAGCGGGACGAGGTGATGTATTGGGCGACGGATGGAAGCGAATGATGCGGTTTTTTGCCACGGCTGAACACGGATTTTCAGGGATGAATCGCAGCGGGGCGTGGTGGTGTATTGGTCCACGGATGGAAGCGAATGAGGCGGTTTTTTGCCACGGCTGAACACGGATTGTCAGGGATGAATCGCAGCGGGGTGTGGTGGTGTATTGGGCCACGGATGGAAGCAAATGAGGCGGTTTTTTTTTGCCACGGATGAACACGGATTTTCACGGATGAATCGCAGCGGGGCGAGGTGGTGTATTGGGCCACGGATGGAAGCGAATGGGGCGGTTTTTTTTGCCACGGCTGAACACGGATTTTCACGGATGAATCGCAGCGGGGCGAGGTGGTGTTTTGGGGCCACGGATGGATGCGAATGATGCGGTTTTTTGCCACGGATGAACACGGATTTTCACGGATGAATCGCAGCGGGGCGAGGTGGTGTTTTGGGGCCACGGATGTAAGCGAATGGGGTGGTTTTTTTTGCCACGGATGAACACGGATTTTCACGGATGAATCGCAGCGGGGTGTGGTGGTATTTTGGGGCCACGGATGGAAGCGAATGATGTGGTTTTTTGCCGCGGCTGAACACGGATTGTCACGGATAAACGCAGCTGGTGGTTTTGAATGAAGGATGGGTGCGAGTTTTATAGTGGCGGACAGGTC
>Ga0172372_10007148_pt1 | contig 15046 bp, 7 predicted proteins | sample LakKiv5m_2_FD_114544 | JGI IMG/M metagenome (GOLD analysis project Ga0172372, IMG submission 114544) | Freshwater microbial communities from Kabuno Bay, South-Kivu, Congo - kab_092012_9.5m | ecosystem: Environmental > Aquatic > Freshwater > Lake | place: Democratic Republic of the Congo...
GGCTCCCGGCGAATTGGAATAACGCTAAATGTGCATAAGCCCTGATTCATAAGGCGCCAATTTAGGCATTTGTCCACAGCGCGAAAGATGTGGCTAAAATTGGCCGCAAAAGCATCGAAAATCGCGAACTTCTCCGTACTTTGGTAGTGGGAAATTGGAAGGCTTAACGTACACGTAACGAATACTTTACACCCGAATGCACTGGAAGCTTTCCGATGGTTGTAACCGGACTGTGTCCCGCTCCTTTCTCAGATTAATCTTATGGATTTTTCTGTTAACGGGAGTTGGTTTCACATCCAGCGCCCAGATCACCGCCAACTTTAGCGCCGATTCCACGAGAGGCTGTGAACAGTTGTTGGTGAATTTCACCGATTTGTCCACAGGCACGGTCACTTCCTGGTCCTGGGCCATTTACAACGATGCCGGAGTGGTCGTTGGTTTTTCCTCGCTGGAGGACCCTAGTTTCGTTTTTGACATTCCAGGCAGCTACGATGTGGAACTTACCGCGTGCGGTCCTTCCGGCTGCGATACGCGCTACCTGACCGACTATCTGTTGTTGTTTGAAGCGCCCGAAGTGCTCTATACAGCCTCTGCATTTTCGGGTTGTCCACCGGTAAACATCACCTTCGACGATGTGACTACCTACTCTTCGGGAGCCTTCCTCAGCCGTTTCTGGGTTATTGAAGGCGGACCGCTGTTGCCTCCCACTTCGTCAATCAACTACACGTTCACCTCGCCAGGCATCTACGATGTCTTGCTGTTAATTGAAGACGACAACGGCTGCAGCGCTTTTTACGAAGATTCGGTCGAAATTTTTACCCCTCCCGCAGCGGTGCTTTCGGCCACGGACTATTCGGCGTGTAACCCGCCGCTGAACACTGCCTTCTCCGCAGCAGTTACCGGAACGCCGCCCTTCACCTACAATTGGGATTTCGGTGATGGCGGTACGTCAACGCTCGCTGCTCCCGCGCATACCTACACGGCCAATGGCAGTTATACGGTCAGTCTGATGGTCACCGATGGACAGGGCTGTGTCACCACCGTCACCGAACCAGCTTTTATTCAGGTCTTCCCGGCCGATGTCCAGTTCACGACGGCAACCAGTGCGGGATGCGTCGGACAGGAGTTGGATTTTATCAATACCAGTACACCCGCCTCGGGAACCTGGGTTTGGACTTTTGGCGATGGAAGCCCTTCGTCCGGTTTTTTTGAGCCCAGCCACATTTATACGACTCCGGGTACCTACACCGTCAGCCTGCTCGGAAGCTTTGGCAGCGGTTGCTCCGACAATTTTAGCCAGACCATCACCGTGCAGAACCCGCCCACCGGCGATTTTACCGCGACCAGCACAGAGGACTGTCAGGTGCCTGCATCCATTTCCTTCAGCAGCATTCCCGGACCGACCGTCGTTTCTTACCTCTGGACCTTTGGGGATGGCAGCACCTCTGCCGCTGCCAATCCGACCCACACTTATACGTCCTTTGGCGTTTATACCGTAACCCTTACTATGTTTGATGCGGCGGGTTGCGAAGTATTCGTCAGCAAGAATAATTACATCAACATTCGGCCGCTGGACGTCGGATTTACCGTTGATCCGGAAGAAGGATGCGCTCCGTTAACCGTTTTATTCAGCGATACCACGAGCGGTCCGTCTCCGATTACCAGTTGGTTCTGGACTTTTGGAACGGGCGCTACAGCCACTGCGGCCGCGCCGAGCTTTACGTACACCACTCCAGGTTGCTACGATGTTAGCCTGACCGTAACCTCAGCTTCGGGCTGCACAGCAACCTTGCTCGAGCCCAATGTGGCTTGCGCCGGGAGCGATGCCACCGCCATTTTCTCGGTCCCGGACACCTCTTGTCCGGCAGTGCTCGTTGGGGTAGGAACCGCCGGATTGGACGCCGTGGACGTGCTGGTCGATGGCGGCTTTCTCACCACGATTCCGAACCCTGCGGATCCGATGCTGATCCCGAACATTCCAAACGGGTTCCATGATTTGACGCTGATTTCCTACGACAATGGCTGCCCGGACACGCTCGAGACGTCCATCTACATACTTGCCCCTGTTGATTCGGTAATCAATGTGATCCGCGATTGCGCGAATCCCTACCAGGTGACCTTTATCCTGCAGCCTTCCGTTGCCGATTCTTCTTGCGGCTGGGAATGGGACCTTGGGGATGGCACTATCATAGCCAATGTGGACACCCTGTTGTATACCTATGCTACTCCGGGTTTTTATGTCCTGAACATCGAGGTGTTTTGCTTTGACCTGGGCACCTGTGGCACGCTGGCCGCAGGCGGAATCACCATCACGGATCCGGTGGCTGACTTTGATCCGGCGATAGACTTTAGCTGCAGCTACCCGGTTGCCATAAACTTCGAGGACCTTTCCACCGATGGATACAACGATGAACTGACCTACAATTGGTCCTTCGGCGACGGCGGTACCTCCTTTGTTTCCGGCCCAACCCGAAATTTTACCACACCAGGTGAGTTTGTCGTTAGCGTGGTCATCACCGATGTGAACGGTTGCACGGACTCCCACTCCGATACCGTCAACATCAGCCAGTTGCAGGCAGACCTGAGCTGGACCGCCTTGTGCTCACCGCTGGACGTGGAGATAACCGATGCTACGGTTGCGGTTGGTGGTGACATCACGTCCTGGTCCATCGATTACGGGGATGGCACCAGTGCCGTTGTCGTGCCGCCCGCTGCGCTGGGCACGGTCATTCATTCCTACCCGACCGAGGGGGAATTTATGGTACAACTGATTGTCAACAACGAATTCGGTTGCACGGATGATGTGTTGGTCGAAGTGAGTAACACCTTCCTTCGACCGGATTTTCTGGTGGATGATCCATTTCCCTGCACTGGACAAACGGTTGATTTTACCAACCTGAGCATTGGTACCGGGTTGACGTATTTCTGGGATTTCGGGGTGCCGGGAATTGATGATGATACCAGCAACCTCTTTGAACCCTCTTATACCTATCCCTACGTGGGAACGTTCAGCCCTTCGCTGGTCATCACGGATGTGAACGGTTGTACGCAATCGCTGGCGGTCGCGGATCTGATCACCACGGACACGATTGTGGTAGAGCCCTTTACCTGGACCACACTGATTGAGAACTGCAATTTCGCCCTGGTGGAATTCCGGCCCAGCGCTTTGGACACGGCTGAGGCCTGTGGGTATTTCTGGAATTTTGGCGACGGGGGTGTTTCCACCGAGCGGACGCCGATTTATCCCTACGTGCTGGCCGGTGAATACAACGTTTCCCTCACCATTACCAACTGCAACGGATGTTCAGACATGTACACGCTGAGCAATGCCATCACCGTGATCGGTCCCTTTGGCAATTTCTCCGTGTCGGACGACAGCATCTGCATCGGGCAAACCATTGTCTTTGAAGCCAACGTGGTCAAGTCGGACTCCGTTTTCCTGTTTGCCGGAAATGGCGATGTGTTCGGCACCGATATTCCGTTCAGCGATTCGGTCAGCACCCATATTCTTTCCTATGCTTACAGCGTGCCCGGCATTTATACGCCGCAAATTGTGATCAAGGATACTACCGGATGTTTTTCGGTGCTGCACGGGGACAGCATTTTCGTGGGTTCGCCGTCTGTTGCTGCCTTTGGTTTGCCGCTGGTAGAAGCCTGTCTGGGGGCTGAGTTTCCGCTCATTGACCTGACTGTTGCTACAGATCCGGTTACCGGACTCAGTTGGAGTTTTCCGGACACCTTGTTGACCGGAGCGATCGCCGACACCACATTTTTTACACCGCTGACACCGGGTTTGTACGATTTCCAGCTGCAGGTTCAGACGGCCTTTGGCTGCGTAGACTCGGTGGACGGGTCCTTCAACGTTCTGCCGCTCCCCAGCATAGGCATTAGTCCGGATACGTCGGTCTGTCCTGGTCTGAGTACACAATTGCTGGCCAGCGGCGGTATAGCGTACAGCTGGTCGCCGCTTACCGCCCTCAGCGATCCGCTCATCGCGGATCCCTTTGCCAGCCCCGATGTAACCACCACGTACACCGTAGTGGTGGACGATGGAAGTTGCATCGATTCTGCGCAAGTTACGGTGACGGCTGTGGACGAGTTACCGATTTCGTTTGGTACCGACACGACTTTGTGCCTCGGTCAGTCCGCACCGTTGTTTGTGACGTTGCCGACCGGCTTACCTGGTGATGTGTTGTGGACTTGGTCGCCCGCTTCGGGCCTTGATGATCCGGGCAGCCTCACGCCTGTGGCTACACCGCTGGCTACGACCACGTACACGGTAAGCGTCAGCTGCGGCAACCTGATCAACGCCGGTGATGTGAACATCGTCATCAATGCACCGCCGCTTGCCTCAATTGCGCAAGGGGACACGACGATTTTTCCCGGGGAGTCTGTTTCCCTGCCCGCGGTTGTGGGGGGTGGGGGAGGGTTGTTCAGCTATACCTGGCTCCCGCCAGTTGATCTGACCTGCACGGATTGCGACAATCCTGTTTCCACACCTTCGGGTGATATCGAATACGTTTTGTTTGTCCAGGATCAATTCGGGTGCAGCGACAGCGCCAGCGTGCGCATTAACCTGCGTGAAGATTGCGGAGAGGGAGTTTTCGAAATTGCCAACATCATCACGCCGAATGGCGATGGGGCAAACGATGTGTTTAATTTCCGCTACGAAGGAATCTCGGAGATTCTGGCGATCCGCATCTTTGATCGCTGGGGTGGTATTGTGTTTGAAACCCAGGATGTGGAAACGCAGTGGAACGGAACATGCTCGGGCAAATTCTGCAACCCGGGTGTTTACGTGTACACCATCGAAGCTGTCTGCGAAAACCTCGTGAAAACTGTCCTTGCGGGCAACGTAACCCTTATCCGATGAACACCAAGGTCATGTGGTTGCGCAAGATCGTTCTGGTCCTCGTCTTGATAAAGGCCAGCACAGGTGTTGCTCAGGATTGGCATTTTTCCCAGTTCCAGGGTAATCCGTTGGCCATAGATCCTGCTATGGCAGGGCTTTTCTCCGGCGATCTGCGCGTTGGTTTGCAGTACCGCAACCAGTGGAATTTTGCTGCCAACTTTCACACTATTTCAGCGGCGGCAGATGCCCCGTTGCTCCGCTTTAAGAATGAAGATTTTTTTGCAGGAAGCCTGCAGGTTATCAGCGATCAGGCCGGTGATCTGCGCTTCCGAACAACCGCACTTCATGCAGGTTTAGCGTACCACAAGCGCCTGGATCCCTACCGGAATCACTACTTGTCTGCCGGGTACCAGGCCGGTTATGCGCTCCGCGCTGTGGATTACAGTGGAATTGTGGCCTTTGATCCCGAGCCTGGCGCAGTTTTGGACAACAACCAATTCGGATTCCTGGATATGGCCGCTGGCGTAAACTGGTTCCTGGCACCCAAACGAAATCGGTTTGCCTACGCAGGAATGGGGCTTCACCATTTGAACCAACCTGACCAGAGTTTTCAACAGGATGGCTCCGCTCCGCTCTCCATGCGCCTAAACCTGTATGCAGGCGGAAGTTTCCCCTTGTCCCGATCGCTGTTCCTTCAGCCGGCCATGGTGCTGTACAACCAAGGCCCGCATCAGGAATTGAACGCCGGACTGAACCTGCGCTGGTGGTTGAATGAAGAAGCTTCCATTTACCAGCAAGAGCGTGCCATTGGCATGGGGGTCTGGTATCGCGCGGCAGATGCTTTGATCGTCAGCACCCGCTTTGATTACGGAGATTTCGTGATTGGGCTTAGTTATGATGTTAATTTTTCTAAGCTGTCGCAGGTCTCTAACCTCAACGGGGGGCCCGAGGTGTCATTGGTGTATATCCTCAACAACCGCAAAGATTCCGGAGGAAGTTTGCGTCAACAGATGTATTGCCCTTCCTTCTTTTGACAACGCACCTGACCGGCTGACAGACTTTCAGGTAGGCATGGCCGACCGCCGTTTTACCTGCAGCGTTATGTGCTCGCGTTTGCCTCAGCGTGGAGTTTTAAGGTATGCCCCGGTCCTTATTGGCCGCTGAAACGCAACAACCACGCATCCTGCTGTCCAAAACGACTGCGCAGCGATTCCAATTGATCAACCGCGGTGCCTTTATCGGCGCTGATCCACATGGCCGCGCGATGTTTGCCGTTTTCCCCGAGCAAAACTGCGCGAGGACCCGCCGGCGATGAAATGGATTCAAGCCGTTTGCTGGCCTCCTGGGCATTCGGAAAGGAGCCCACAATCAGGTAAAAGCCCGACGGAGGTACAGGCCCCTGGGTGTTGTGGAGGATGCCGGACGCCGACGTTGCTACCGAATTTTTTACGGGGGAAGGGTCTTCGGTCTTTGCGCGGGTGTTGCCTGGCTTTGGGGCCGCTTCGCCTGAAAGACCAGGTTTTTGCGCCACCGGAGGAGCCAGATTGCGCGGCTGGTTCCGGGCCAGCGATTCTACGGCTGTGGGAAGATTCTGCTGCCGCCAGGTAGCCCGAAGGGCAAGACTGTCACGGGCCGCCAGGGCTGCCGCATAACCGGTCGAATCCTCAATGGGGAGGATGGCGACCGGGGTAACGGAAAGCAACGTTGTGGTTGGGCCGAAGGTGGCCATTTGTCGCTTGAGGCTGGGAATGAGCGGGTGCAGAATGGCGGCGCGTCCCTCTTCGATGGTGAGCTCCTGCCGGGGCGCGAACAAGCGCGCCAGGCTGTTCGATTCGAGTACCAACCCGCTCATCATCAGTTGCCAAAACCCGAAACAGAACAAGACAATGGCAGCCGCCCACCACCAAGCCTGTTTAGGCCAGCGCTCCCCGAAGGGTACAACAGTTTCACCGCTCTCCTCCTCTTCTGACAATTCCGTTACGGCTGAAGGCGGAGGGATGCGAGAGCCTCCGGTTGCCAAAGGTTGGGCTTTGAGTACGCCTAAACCAAAGGATTCTTCCAGGAAGTTTTCGCGCTCTTCGGGCAGAAAGCGCATTTTAGCATCGTCTTCCAGCAGCAGTTTTCCGACTCCGGGAAAACGCAGGGTCCGGTCTCGATGGAGGCGCTGGTGACAGCGCTCCGCAAACTGTCGGACGATTTCTTCAGCTACCGGATAGGGTACCGACTCCAACTCGGCCAGGCTATGCGCCAGCAAGCCATCGTTGCGTTCCAGTCGCGGATTGAAAGCAATGGCTTTATCGGGTGGATAAAACTCGCCTGCCCCCGGATTGATCCGAGCCGAACGGTATTCTGTTACAAAGCCCCCAAGACCGGGAACGATGACGCAGTTATGCCGATACAGAAGTTGGCCGATAAAAGGTAAGAGGTCCACTTAGGACACGAAGAACGGAAATCAGAAGGAGAACTGAAGCCCTGCCATGAAGCGAAAACCGTAACTGGGGTATAAATAATAGCGCTGGTGTTTAAAACTTGCCAAGTTATTAACATCTGCCCAGGCTGTGAAGTACTTATTCACGGCATAAGTTGCGCCCAGATTAATGTCGGCGGTGCCTTTAAACTTTGTCTCGGAACCATCGGGCAGTTTGGCCCAGGTAGGTCCCATTCCCAGGATGTCCGCTTTTAGGTGCAGTTTGGGCGTGGCTTTAAATCGACCGCCCAGATTCCAAAGCAATCCGGGTTCATGCCAGGCCCGATCCTGTTCGCCCGTTTCCGAAAACCGGCGAAGGTCCAGACTCGCAAAAGCCCGGTAGCGTTCCCCTCCCTGGTAGCTCACTTCGGCATGCGCTACCCAAAGCGTTACGTCTTCGTACAGCACGACAAATCGGCGTGTATCGGCAGAGTCGTTGACAAAAAGGGCAAAATCATCAATAGGCTTTTGTGAAAGCTTGACTTCATAACCAATGCGGCCGTCGTACTCTCCGCGAACACCGGCATAGCGATCTTCTACCCGGCTGTTTCTGAAACCAAGGGAATCGGCCAGAAAAGGATTGGCATCGCTGAGCGTGCGCCAGGAATTGGTTTGAAGCCGCATATTCCATCCGGCAAAAAACACCAGTTCTTTGTCGAGGAGCTTGGCATTAAATTCCAGATCCGGGAAGAGCAGGAATCGCCCGGTATCCGTGGCCATTTCCAGCCCGGCCAAAATGAAAAAGTCTTCGCGGTTAAAGGCATAGCCCGGGCGGAAACGGAAAACACCCCGATTGCGGTCCAGGGGGCCCCGGTACACCAGGCTCTCGAAACCCGTAAACAGTCGGATCTCATCCTTGGAAGGCAGCGGATAGCGGAAGGTCGTTTCCACAAAAGGCCTGGTTTCCCGACCATCAAACACATCGGCCTGGGTTTGGACACCACCCTTCAAACCAAACTCAAGCCCCAGGTCATTGGATTTTGCGTTGCCTACTTCGAGCACAGCTCCGGTTCGAAGAAAGCGTTGCCGGACGTCCTCGCGTTGAAAACTCGTGTCCTCTTCGTTGTACCCATAAAAAAAGACGGACTCGCTCTGTACTTCGGCATCCAAACCGACGACGACAGGACCGAGAAAGTACTTGCCGAACAAGGCTCCGCCGGCTTGTGTGTAGTTCTGATTCTCGCGCGCACCGTTTGATGATGTGTAGCCCCCACGGAAACCGTAGTTGTACTTTTCGGATCGGCCTGAACTATACGCTGCTTCCACCAAGGGAGAAAACTGGGTACCGAAACCCAGTTTGGCGAAAAGGTTGGGCAAAGGCTGGAGCGTTGGTTTGCCCAGCGCTACCGGTTTCACCACAGGTGCCTGCCACGGGATTGGCTGAAGAAAAAGCGGGACCTGGTAGGTCAGCGGTTCCAGATTCTTGGTTTCTTGTTCTGGCAAAGCGGGAGTCGTGTTTACTTTAACCGCATCGGCCAGGTGGGGTTTATAGGTACCCACTACCGTAATTTCTTCCTGCTCCAGATCTGTTCCCGAACCGGTTTGTCCCGAGACCCAGGAAAAGGTGCTCAGCATCAGGAAAATACTGCCAACTATGCCAGGCGTGCTCCGCATCCTTAAGGATTTTTCGTGTTTTCCAACGAGGGAAGGGCAGGGTCGCTTTCCAAGAACTCCAGTTCGTTGCTCTCATCCAGCCGGGATCGGGAACGCTCAATCGCCTCAATTTCGCGCAACTTTTTGCGGGCTTCGGCCAAAAGCGCTTCGTTGCCGCTGTAGTTGTCGATGATGCTGCTTAAGGCCGCGCGCGCCTGAACAAACTGACCTTCCTCCCGCAATACGTCAGCCACCAGGAGGTAACTGCGGATTACCCACTCTTCGTAAGCGGTTGTTTGGATCAGGTCCAGGCAACTGTTCTTTGCTTTCTCGTACTCACCGCGCTCAAATTCCAATTGCGCCCTCCAGTACCGCGCTTCGGCGCCGTAGGCATTGGAGGATGCCCGGCTGACCTGACCGAACAAATTATACGCTTCGTTCTTTTTACCCATGGCCAGGTAAGACTTACCGGCATAGTAATTCGCCTCAACCCGCTCTTCACCGGATGCTTCCGGCGATTCCGCCCAACTGGTTCCGTAGCGAATAGCCTCTGGATAATTGGCCAGGGCATAGTTAGCGCGCACCAACCCTTTCAACGCTTCATACGCATTGCCTTTGAACTCTGCACCGGCGTAAAGCTGGCCGTACCAGGTAGCGGCCTTCCCGTACTCCTGCGTTTCAAAAAAGGCAATTCGTGCAGCTTTCAACAGCGCTGTTTCCGTAAACCGACTGTGTTTTTGCCGAAGCACATGTTCATAGTCGGGAAGAGCCTCGCGGTAAGCAGCGTCTTTGTAGCGGCACTCCGCCCGGTAAAAGTGCGCGGGATCGGCAAAGAAACCGTTGGCAAACTCATCCAGGTATCGGCTCAACCCGGGAAGGGCAGAAGCGCAATCCCCGGTCAGGTAGCGCTGGTAGGCGGCATTCCAGGTAACCGAGTCCTTTTCTGCGGCGGAGACACCCGCCATTTGCGTGTACAGCTCCGGACGAGAAGTCTCTACCGAAATGTCCCGGATCCCGGCAATGGCCTCACGTCCCTCCGGAGAACCTTTATAATCGCGCGCCACCTGTTGGTAGAATTTCAAAGCCTGCTCGTACTGCGCGGCATTGTAAGCCAGCAGAGCCTGCTTGAGCAGCGCTCTGGAGGTAAAAGGTCCGTTCGGATACTTTTGAAGCAACCGCTCAAAACTGGCTTGGGCAGAACTTGCGTTGCCCAGCGTCAGGTGGGTATTGCCGTTTTCATAGAGCGCATCATCGTGGTAGGAAGATTGCGGATAATCGTTGATGAGGTTTTGCAGCAAGCGGGTTTTGTCGTTGAAATTTCCCTGCAGACCCTGCACAATGGCCCGTTGGAACAGCGCGTAATCGGTCCCGGTCCATTTTCCATCAATTATTTTTTTATACTCTCTGTCTGCCTTTGAATAATCTTTCAACATAAAGTAACAATCCCCAAGGCGCAGGGTAGCATCTGTTGCAATCTGCCGCTGGTCGGCGTCTTCAGCAGTCGGCTTCCATTGCTCCAGCACCTTGGCGAAATGTCCGGCTGCCGGGCTGTAGCGATCCAATTCAAAGGCAGCATAACCTAACGTATAGTGGGCTGCCGCCAGGCTGGCATTGCCAGGCAGATCGGTTTGCTTGCCAGCCTTTTGCACAAAATCGGTCAACAGTCGGGTACTTTCCGCATTCTTTTTGTTGCGGTAGGCAATTTCCCCTAACCAATAAAGCGCAGAGGCATCGAGTTTGGCGTCAACCGGGTAGGAGCGGCTGAGGGTAAACAGCTTGGTAGCGTCTTCCAGATCCCGATCGTTGTATCGTTCAACACCCTGATAAAACGCCGCTTTTTGGTAAGCAGCGCGCAGCCCGCTTCCCTTGTTGGGAATTTCATCGAGTACTTGCAGCGCCAGCGCATAATCGCGCGTCCGGAGTATGGCATCTGCTAGGAGTAATTGGGCTTCTTCGCTGCGATTGGAAGCAGGATGATCTTTAATGAAAGTTCGAAGGGCTTCTATCGCCACCGTCTGGTAATCGAGCTCGTACGACAGCTTGCCAAAAAGGAAAGTCGATTCCTTGGTCAGTTCCGGATTGGCGTTGCTTCTGGACGCTTCCTGAAACGAGGAGCGCGCCCCTTCTTTGTTGCCCAACTTTAACAAAGCGTCACCGGAAAGGTACAAGGCTTGTTGGGCGAGGGTATCGGACGCGGTGTTCAGCTGGGCAAAATTGTCGACGGCCTCCTGGTACAATCCAGCCCGGTACTGGGCAACACCCAACTGAAAGTAATCCTCCGGCCGCAGTTTGCGGGCCTTATCCACATAATACTGCAGATAGGGAAGGGCCTTTTCGTGCTGTCCCAACGCGTAGTAGGACTGACCAATCACCTGATGGAGCTCTACATCATATTGAATCTTACGGTCGCCGATCAGCGGACTGGCGTAGTCAATGGCTCCCTGATAATCGCCCCGCGCAAAATAAACCTGCGCGATGTAGTAAGGCACCACTTTCTCATAGGCAGAACTGAGGGCAGCCACCTCAAAAGCGGCGAGCGCCTCATCGTATTCGCCGTCAGCCAGCGCAATGTACCCGTAGTAGTAGTTCGAAGGGTAGTAATACTCCGAATCACCCTCGCGAACTTGCTCAAAAAGCGGCTTCGCTTCGTCCAGCAACTTGCGGCTGAAGTAGCAGTAGCCAAGCTGAAATGCGTAATTCATCCGGTCGGCTGGCTCAAGGTCGGAAGGTTGAACCTTCGAGAACCAGTCGAGGGCTTCCCGGTACTCCTTCTCCCGAAAATAGTAGCGGCCTAACTGGTAATAGGCCAGTTGCTTGCGCGGATGATCCGGATAATCGGAGGCAAACTGTTGCAGCAACATCTCCGCATCCGGATTGTACAGTTCCACGGCACAGACAGCTTCGTAATAGGCGGCATTTACCTGGAATTGGAAATTTTGTTCCTGACCTGCCGGCTGAATCTGTTGGCGCACATCCGCAAAGGCACTGGCTGCGGCGGCGTACTGCTTGAGTTGAAACAGATCCTCTGCCTTGCGGTACAACGCATAGGTGTCTTCAAAATAAAGATTGCGCTGTGCGACGGCCAGGGAACCGGACAGGAGCAAGAGAGCCAGGGTCCGGATAATGCTGCAGGAAGATTGGCGCATGGGTAGATACAGACAACGATCGTACCAAAAATTCTCCGACCAGCGTTCTGGGAGCGGCACGCTTAGACCCATAAACAACTTGGGAGATTGTTTTATTGCCTTAGCCAGGAAGGTACTCGACGCCGTACTCAAAGTTCTGCCTTCCGGTCAGCATCTGCGCGCATCCGCGCCTGGAGTCATCCACAACAGATTGTGAATTGCGGCTTAAACACTTCGTTGCCGGCAAATCCAGGGCCATGGAAGCTCCCGGAAGAAGTCTTACCCTTGGGCCGGGGCCGGTTAAAACTCGAAGGACACCGTGAGGCTGGGCAACACCGGGAGCTGGTTCACCCGTTCAGCCCTCACCCTGTCGAAATAAAAGATGTTCTCCCGATCGTAGGCATTGGTGACACTCAGCGTGGTTTCCAGCCTGTTCTCGTTGAGAAAATTCCAGACTTTCTTCACACTCAGGTCCAGGCGGTGGTAGTATGGCAGGCGGCCGCCGTTGAGCTCATCATCGTTGTAGATGATCCCCAGCGTGCCGTTCTGCGTGGTGTAATCCGTGCCTATGCCGTCTTGAAGATCGATGGATTCATAGAATCCGGAGGTTTGGGTAAAAGGAAATCCGGAACCGAGGTTCCAACGGGCCCCAATCTCAAAATCCTTTTTGTCGCCCAGCACATAGCTCAGCACCACGTTGGCATTGTGGCGGCGGTCGTAGTGGGGCGGGTAGGTCTGCTCTCCGTCAAATCGCGTGACTTTGGCAATGGAATAGGCCAGCCAGGCATACCAGCGCCGGCGCTCGTATTTGGCCAGGAAGTCCACGCCGAAGGCATCCCCGTTCTCTGTGGCAAAATCCGGGTCGTTGGGGAAGAGCTTTTGCCGGTTGATGTTGATCAACTGGGTGAAACGCTTGAGGTACGGCTCCACGGTCAGCTCCAGGTTGTCAGTAGCATCAATTTCCACGCCGCCAACCACGTGCCAGGCCTTTTGGAGTCGGTGGCTCTCTTCGCTGCGATCCGGTGTTTCGATGGCCTCATCCGGACCGGAAAGGAACCCGTTGAAGAGGTTGACCACATCCCGGTCAGAGCGCGTATCGATCAGGTTCTGGCTGTAAAAACCGCCGGCAAACTTGAGCCGGACCCGGTCGGCCGCATTGTACTTCAACCCGAGTCTCGGTTCGGGAGACACCGTACCCAGCGAGGAATAGTATTGGATGCGCAGGCTGGGTTCCAACACCAGCTTGCGATTGAAGACTTTGCGGTACTTCACAAACGCGCCAAGCTCCGTAGTGAACTGGTTTTGCTGGTACTCCACCCCGATGGCGTTAAAAAAGCTGAAATTCGTTTCAAAACCATCGATCGAGAATCCAAATTTAACATCGCCTTCGGGCACAAAATAGGTGAAATCGACCCCGAGGTTGAATCCATTCACGCCGCTGTTGCGGGGCTTCTCGTTGGCTTCGCGGAAATTGATGTCGTAACCCGAGTAGGCAAAAATACCCTCAATGAGCACGTTGGAGTTGCCGGGAACCACCACAAAATTCGAACCAAACCCAAAGGAATTCCAGGCGTAGGTCGTAACGTCTGCGAAGTTGACCGAATCGCGGAAGTTGAAACCAAAGAGGTTGAATTTGCTGCCCCCTTCGCTGTTGAACGAAACCTTTCCATAGAGGTCCAGGAAGGAGAAGGGAATGCCCTGTCCGTCATTCACGTATTCGTACAGCGAGGAACTGGTGCGGTTGAGGTAGGAATTCTTGGCCGTTAGCACGAACGATGAGCTGCCGCCACCGGTCTTGCGCAGCTTTTGCAGGGGGCCTTCGAGCAGGACCTTGCCCAGAAACGGAGAGGCCGAAACTTTGCCGTGATACCCGGTCCTGCTGCCGTCGCGTGTGGTGATGTCCACAATGGCCGAAATACGGTTGCCGTACTCCGCGTTGAAGCCCCCGGTCAGCACTTCAACGTTGCGGATAATGTCGGTTTCAAAGACGGAAAAAAGCCCGATGGAGTGGAAGGGATTGTAGATAACCATGCCATCCAGGAGCACCTTGTTATGGATCGGCGCGCCACCCCGGATGTACAATTGCCCTCCTTGGTCGCCGGTGAAAATCACCCCGGGTAGTACCTGGAGGTACTGCGCCAGGTCGGGTTCGCCACCCACCGAAGGCAACGCCTGAATCTGTTTGGGGGTTACCGTGACTGTCGAGATCTGGACCTCTTCGTACTTCTCCTGCGTTCTCCCGGTAACGGTCACTTCTTTGAGCTTGATGTCGCTCTTGTTCAGGTAGAGTTTCAGGTTGTAAATGGGTGTGCCTTTCACCACCACAACGGGCTCACTGAGCGTGTCGTACTCAATGTTGGTCACCTTGACCTGGTAGCTGCCCTCCGGAACGTTGGCGATGGAAAAAAACCCGTTTTCGTCAGTAGCGGCTCCCATGGTGGTGCCCTGAAGAACAACGTTGGTAAAAATGACCGGTTCTCCCGAGGCCTCCTCGTACACAAACCCGCGAATAGTGGCGTTCTGGGCTGCCGCAGCAAACACCGTAAAGCACAAAAGCAAAACCGCAGTAAGACGCATAAGGAGGTAAAATTAAGACGGGGGAATGGCCTACCGTGAGCTGGCGCAGGTTTCCGGGGTAAATATGACGGGACGCTGACCCGATCGGGCTTTAACACCCTGTCCGAACGGGAGGCAACGCGGGTCAGGCTACGACTTCTGCGACCAGACTGGCCGCTTCGCGAAGCAGAATGGCGGAGCGCACCTGCAGCCCGCTTTGATCGATGATGGCTTTGGCTTCTTCCGCATACGTGCCCTGCAGACGAACGATGATGGGCACCTTGATCTCGCCGATGTTGCGGTAGGCATCCACGACGCCCTGGGCTACCCGATCACAGCGCACAATACCGCCAAAGATGTTGATCAGGATGGCTTTGACGTTGGGATCTTTCAGGATGATGCGGAATCCGGCCTCGACCGTCTGGGCGCTGGCCGTGCCTCCGACATCGAGGA
>Ga0172372_10007150_pt1 | contig 15045 bp, 12 predicted proteins | sample LakKiv5m_2_FD_114544 | JGI IMG/M metagenome (GOLD analysis project Ga0172372, IMG submission 114544) | Freshwater microbial communities from Kabuno Bay, South-Kivu, Congo - kab_092012_9.5m | ecosystem: Environmental > Aquatic > Freshwater > Lake | place: Democratic Republic of the Congo...
AGCGGCTAGAAGCACTCGTTATTCTGTAATCCGAACAAACCGATTGCGGAGTGCAATTGATGTTGATGAGTATTTCAGCAAAGAACAGGATGAGCGTAATACGCAACGCGGATTCAACTTCGATATCTGGCACGATCTGAATACAACTCCTTTGTTCAATGCAAAGGAGCTTACAATTCTGAATGAATGGCATTCGGAATTTACTGCGAAGTCTTCTCGGCAATCGAAAGAAACATTCCGTGCTGAAATGGATCGGCTTGCGATTGATTTAAGTTGGAAGTCGTCGCAGATTGAAGGCAACACCTATTCTTTGCTGGAAACAGAACAATTGCTGCGTCACAGTTTAACTGCAGCCGGAAGAACAAAGATGGAAGCGGATATGCTGCTCAATCATAAAGCTGCGCTTGATTTTATTTTTGAGAATCAGAGTTACATCTGGCCATTGAACGTTCGTGCTATAGAAGACATTCACAGCATGCTCGTGAAAGATCTAGGTGTGTCGCGCAACATACGAACGCGCACCGTTGGAATATCAGGTACGAATTACAAACCGCTCGACAATGAACATCAGATTCGTGAAGCGCTGAGTAAAATGTGTGTGCTTGTAAACCGTCAAACAAATGTATTTTCTGCAGCGTTACTTACGTTGATGGTGTTGTCATACATTCAACCTTTTGAGGACGGCAACAAACGCACAGCGCGGATAGTAAGCAATGCAATTCTGATTCATCATAAACATTGTCCTTTGTCGTTCAGAACTGTTGATCCGCTCGACTACAAGAAGGCGATGCTGATTTTTTACGAGCAGAATATTGCAACTCCGTTCAAACGCATCTTCGGTGAGCAATTCGAATTCGCAGTGCACACTTATTTCTGAGACTCGCCAAAAAAACTTACGCGTCAACTCGAAGATATACTCAACGAATTGACGCGTAAGGAATAAAGTACTTCGTACTTAGAACGCGCGGTTGATTCCGATCACCCAACGGAACGCCAAATTCTCAGGAGAATTATACGGCGCACGGTTGATGAACAACGGAACATCAAAACGGATCGTAAGCGGTTTGCAAGTTTGAAGAGGAGGAAAGCGCTTAATCGTTAATGCGCATCCTAATCCTGCGTCCATTCGAATATCTCCGAACGCGATGGATTCTCCCGCTCTGCTGAAGTTGATTGCTCCTGCATCACCAAATGCATAAGTAGTGATTCCGATTACACTGTTCACACGCGGCATTTTTCTGCCGATGAAACGGAATAGCTCCTGGAATTCAACTTCCATATTCACGGCATAACCTGAAGTGCCTTTGTAAGTTTTGCGAACATCGCCATACCAATCTACTTGCGGCAACTGGTAGCCTGCATATCCGCGCAAGCCCAATCCGCCACCTGCATGGAAGTGATTGATGTCAGACCCATAACCGCCCCATTCAACAGGGAACAATCCAATTGAGCGCGTGTATTTGTTGTCCATCAAAGCTTCTGAATTCGCTCCTGCTGCATACAACTTGGATTCATCTGCCCAATTGCTTCCTGTTCCGATCTGTGCGAATGTGCGCGTGTTGATGTTGATCACACCGAGATCATTTTTGTTCACCACATTCAATGCAACGTATTGATAATCGTAATCACTTCCGATTGCAGAAGAACGCATCTGAAGATTGATGTTACCGTTACCTTTTCCGCGCATGTACTGATACGGATGTTCATAGCCGAACGTGATCGTATTGTTGAACATTCCCGGCTGCCATTCTTTGTTGTGAACGAGATAGTTCAGGTCTGTTGAATCGTGACGATACATCATCTTGTAACTCACCCAGAATTTATTCTTCTGCTTGCGATCCCAAACTTCAAATGAAGTGCTTGCAAGATTCAATCCGTCGAGGTGACGACCGTTGAAAGAGAACGCAGATCCTTTAATGAATTTATTTGTTGGTGTGCGATAAGAAACCGCAATGCTGAATTGATCGAATGTGTTGAATCCTGTATCTGCAGGAAGTTGGGATTGTACGGCGCCTGTGTTGAAATGTGCTGCAACATCAAACTGATGATATCCGTTCATGTACACACCGCTGAGATAAGCACCTGCTTTAATTCCGTCGAATGAGTTGTACCACAAATCCGGTCGCGCTAACATGCGGTATTCTTTCCATGTCGGCGGATTGTAAATCTTAGAATCAAATCCGAGCGACACTGGAGTTTTTTTGCTGTTGTTGAGCAGATTTACATCGGCCATTCTGTAAGTGGTATCAATCCGCACATCTTTCACTCCTGAAGGAACAACTACTTCAGCGGTGTATGTTTTCTTGATGTTATCCCAGCCAATCCAACGCGGTAAAACTTTCGCATCGGTTTCTTTCACGAACCAATTGTTCGGGATGTGATAGTTGTAGGTTTTTCCGTCGTTTGCGTACACCGTGAAATCAATCGGCATCTGCATTCTGCCTTTACGTTTGAAATTCACTTCGTACGTATCGGTCGAATCTCCTTTATGAACTGAAGTGATTTTGTAATCGATTGTCTTTGATGTTGCCAGCCACTGATCGAAGAACCAGTTGAGATCAACATGCGTGTGCTGAATAATTGAGTTTCGGAAATCTTCAACGTAAGGATGACAGAACTTCCATTGGTTGAAATAATTCTGCATTGCAGAAAGAAAGAGTGAATCGCCTAAAACATATTGGAGATTATACAACATGGTTGCTGTTTTAGAATACACTTGGCCGTAGCCGCCACCATGTCGCAAAGCGCCACCGAACTGGTCGGAATGTGTTTCAATAACAGTTTCGTCATCCGCAGCAGCAGGATAGATGTAGCCGTTGTACGCTTCGCCCATTCGAACTTCTTCCGGATTTCGGAATCGTTCAGCGTAATTGTTCTTGTAACGCCAGCGAATCTTTTCAGGTCCTTTGATTTTTTCATATGACCACGCAGTGAGGAATTGGGTGAACCCTTCATCCAATAACGCGCGATACGTTTCATTACTTCCCACCATTCCGAAGAACCAGTTGTGACCGACTTCGTGTGCAATGAGATCATAATAATCAGGTGCACGACCGCCATCGAGTGTGAGCATCGGATATTCCATACCATCGCGCGCATCGGCAACTATCATTTTCGGATAAGCGTACATTCCGAAATCTGTGGAGTACACTTCAATCACTTTTGCGGTGAATGCAGCAGCGTCCTGCCAACCGGAACAATGTTGTTCCGCACACAATGCAATACATCGAATTCCGTTCCATGAAACTTCTCCGATGCGGTATGTAGGATCTGCAGTCCAGGCGAAATCGTGAACATTTTCCGCATGGAATTTCCAAGTCTTAGTTGTTCCATCGCGTTTGATAATTTCTGACGGAGCAGACTCCCATGGTTTTTTCGCAAAGTTGGCGATGTCGAGTTTCTGGCGCAGGTCTGCAGGAAGCATTTCCTGCTCGTTGGTCATCACACCGGTTGCATCCATGATGTAGTTGTTCGGCAAAGTGATTTCCACATCAAACACACCGTAATCGCCGTAGAATTCACGTGTCAAATGCTGATCGGTTTCCCATCCGAACTTGCGATCGTAAACAGCAACGCGCGGATACCAATGCACACCGTCGTAATGCTTGTATCCGAAAGTAGAATACATTTTCATGCGACGACGAATGGAACCGCCGTTGTCGAAATATGTCTTGAAGTTCATGGAGATCTTCGTCGAATAACCCGGACGCAATGGCTTCGGCAACCACACTTTCATAATGGTGTTGTCGTATTCCACTTTCACGGTTTGACCGTCAACGAGAATATTATCTGTTGTTGTGCCGAGTCCTTGTTTTTCATACTTGCCGTATTTCACCGGGAATTTATTGTTCTCATGCAGATCGTTCGTGTATGATTCAGGCTGAAACGCATTCTGATACAAATGGAAATACACGAAATACAATGTGTCAGGCGAATTATTCCAATAGATTAATTCTTCCGTTGCATCAATCACATCGGTTGCATCGTCCACGTTTGCTTTGATTTTGTAATACACGTCCTGTTGCCAATAACCGGGATACGGAGGACGGTTTTTCCAATACAGTGAATTGGAACGTGAGCGATAAGGGATTTCAGGATATTGAGCTGAAATGTCGCTGAACGTAATTGCGAGAAGCAGAAGCAGAAGTACTCTTTTCATTGTATTTCGGATGAGAGACAAATATACATTTTCAGTTGCGAATCATTCCTGATTTCAGGCATTTCGCGTGAGGTTTTCAGCATGTTCTTCAGCAGCTTCTTTGGCCGCTTCATCAGCTTCTTCCTGTTCGAGTAACGAACGTTTTTTAGCTTTTGCTGAAAAAATCCCGGCGTCCAACTCAAAACCGATCAACAGCATCATGCAGTTGAAGTTGATCCACAGCATTACCACCATGATTGTTCCGATGGAACCGTAAACTGAATTGTAGTTTCCGAAATTGTTGACGTACCACGAGAACAGAATGGAAAATGAGATCGTGAGTAACGCAGCGAGTATTACGCCCGGAGAAAAGAAGCTGCTATGTCTGCGACTGGCGGGACCAAAGCGGTAGAATGCGCCAATCACGGCAAGGAAGAGCATGCCGAGTAAGAGCCATTTACCAATGGAAATGAGTACAACTTCTGAATTTCTCTTCTCAATCATTTGTGAGACGAAGTATTCCGAACCGATCATTAACGTGAATCCAACCATAATGAGCAGGCTCAGAATAATTACCAAAGCAGTTGCGATCAATTGTTGTTTCCATCCTGCACGTGATTCTCTTACATGAATTGATGCATTAAAACTGTTCATCATTGCAACCAGTCCGTTCTTAGAGAAGTACAAAGCAGCAATGAAGCCGAACGAAAGTAATCCACCATTCTGTCGGTGTGTGATTTCGCGGATGGCATCCTGCAGCGACATGAACATGTTGGTTGGCAGAATATTTCCGATCATTTCGAATAGTGAATCCTGGAAATTCGGTACCGGTATGTACGGAATCAACGTGAATAGAAAAATTATGGAAGGAAATACTGCAAGCAAGAAACTGAACGCCATAGACGCCGCTCGCGCCTGAACTTGTCCTTTGAACACTCCACGGAAGAAGAATGCTGAAACTTCGTACAACGAATGTCCGTCAAAACCCGGAAGCGATATTCTCTGCGACCAGGCAAGACTTCTTCTCACCGGCGTCCATGCTGCTAATTTCTGAAGTAACTTTTTAATCATTGCGCACGGCTTTGAGACTCAAATCCAAACTTCTGATACTGTGTGTCAGTGCGCCTACTGAAATTTCGTTCACACCTGTTTCTGCGTAAGCCCGCAATGTATTAATGTTGATTCCTCCGGAAGCTTCGGTTGTAAATCGGTTTCCGATCATTTCAATTGCCTTCTTCAGATTGTCGGTGCTGAAATTGTCAAGCATGATACGTTCAACGTTGCCGTAATCCAAAACTTGTTGCAACTCTTCGAAGTTGCGCACTTCAATTTCAATTTTCAGATTGAGGTTATTTGCTTTTCTGAAATCGTTGGCAGCACGAATTGCATTTACAGTTCCGCCTGCGTAATCAACATGATTGTCTTTGATGAGAATCATATCGTATAGCGCGTAGCGGTGATTGTGTCCGCCACCGATACGCACCCCCCATTTTTCGAAGTAACGGAAGAGCGGTGTTGTTTTACGCGTATCCACAACTTTAACGGGAAGATCTTTTACAAGATCCACCATTTTCCATGTTGTAGTTGCAATACCGCTCATACGTTGCATGCAATTCAGAACCAATCGCTCTGCAATGGTAATGGAACGTGCAGGACCGTTCACTTCAAACGCAACAGCTCCTTTGGAAACGAAGTCGCCATCACTCAACAGATATTTCACTGTAAGTTTCGGGTCAACGGCTTTAAAAATGTATTCAGAAAGTTCCAGACCTGCAATTACGCCATCGTCCTTAACGAGCAGACGCGCGGTTTGAATTGCATTTTCAGGAATTGTGCTGAGCGAAGTATAGTCGCCGGGACCGACATCTTCTGTCAGTGCATCTTTGATGAAATTGCGGATCAGATCCGCGTCGATATTTCCTTTGCTGTAGCCGGTATTATTCGTCATCCGAGTTCTCAATGCGGAACTGGGTAACGGAAGTTTTACCTGTCATGGTTTTCATCAGGTAGTGCACCCGATATTTACCATTGGTGGTTTCCAATGTTCCGATAGCAAACTGTGAGTCGTTTTTCGGAACACTTTTGTGTACGATTGTAAAAGCTTTCACCGGATGACGGGTGAAGAAGTCGGCAAGAATGAGTTCTGCTTGTGCTTTCGCATAGATGTTCTCCTGTTCAAGAACTTTCAGGTCAACATTTTCAGCGAAATACTTCGACACTTCACTTGCTTTTCCGGTCCTGATTGCGGCCGCAACATCATCAGCAACATCTGCTTTCCCAAAGAAAGGGATCAACATCAGCATCAGGATTGTAATCAGGTTTTTCATGACTGCTTATTGGTTTTACAATCATACAACAACTTTCGCGCCAAAATGAGGCAATCCAGTTCCCGTGTATACGTCCAAAATTAGTGTTTACGCACAATATGACGTAAAAAGGAGGTATTTTTGATCGAAAGGTTATACACAGGTAGTTCACATTCCGGATGAAGATCAAACTCATTGCAATAGGTAAAACGTCCGATTCGTGGGCAAAGGAGGCAATCGGTGTTTTTGAGAAGCGCTTGAAGCACTATTGCACCTTCGAAATGCTGGAATTGCCTTTAGCCGGAAATGCAGGCAGAACAGCAGATCAGATTAAGGAATCAGAAGGAACATTGTTGTTGTCGAAATTAAGTACCGGCGATCGTTTGATATTGCTGGATGAGAATGGCAAAGCGTTAACTTCTGTAGGTTTTTCAGAATGGATTCAGCAGCAGCAAGTGTCAGGCGTAAAGAATCTGGTTTTCGTGATTGGCGGGCCTTACGGATTTTCAGAAGCTGTTTACAAAGCTGCGTTTGCAAAATTGTCGTTGTCGCCAATGACATTTACGCATCAAATGGTGCGTTTGTTTTTTACGGAGCAATTATATCGCGCTTTCACAATACTTAAAGGCGAGAAATACCATCACGTATAGATCATGTTCGAAATTGAGAACTTTTCATACATCAGATTCATCCATCCTTTCGAATGGGTGATGCTCGGTATTTATTGCATTGTCATTTTCGCAATCACTTTCGGTATTCAGGTATTTCGTATTCGGAAAAATCCGGTCTATCGTTATTACACATGGGGCGTGTTTATGAAAGTAATGAGCTCTGTGGTGTTCTGTCTAATATACATCTACTATTACAACGGAGGCGATACGGTTTCGTATTATGAAACTTCAAGAGCGGTGGTGAATCTGGCTTTGAAAGATATCGGTTCCTGCATTGATGTGATTTCGAGTTCACCTTCATTGTCGGGATATATGACGTTCGACCGTGAAACAGGTTATCCATGGCCGTATATGTATTTCGACAGTCAGAGTTTTTTCATGGCGAAGACTTTTGCGCCTTTGCTGTTTCTGTCGGGCAAAAGTTATCTGGTTAGTAGTGTAATGCTCAGCTGGTTTTCATTTTTCGGTATGTGGCAATTTTACCTCACGTTGTGCAGGCATTTTCCGGGAATGGAAAAGAGAATCGCATACGGAATCTTGTTTGTGCCATCCGTTTTGTTCTGGGGATCCGGTATTCTTAAAGACACGATTACATTTTCTGCTGTGTGTTGGTTTATTGTCGGAATGGATAATATTTTGACTTCACGAGGAGGGAGAGTTAAAAACGGATTAATTGTTCTTGCCGCTTTGTACGCATTGCTTTCCGTGAAACCTTATGTACTTTATTCATTGTTACCGGGTACTGTGATCTGGGCAGTGACCGTTTGGGTAAAGCGAATTGAGTCGAAATTTATCAAGGTTACCATGATTCCTGTGGCCGTTGTTGCAGCGTTAATCATGGGTTATCTGGGCTTATCGGTTTTGAGTGGTAAAATGGGCAAGTTTTCTGTTGAGAAAATGCTAGTTACTGCGTCAATCACACAAAAGGATTTGAAGCAAGATTATTACCATGGTAGTTCTTTTGATATCGGAGATTTCGAACCCACGGTTACCGGTATGCTGAGCAAGGTTCCGATTGCCATGCGTGTAGGATTGTTTCAGCCTTTTATTTGGGAATCACGAAATATTGTTATGATTTTTTCAGGTATTGAAAATCTGACATACCTGGTACTTGCCGTCTTTCTGATCTTCAAGATTTTCAGGAATCCCCGAAGATTTTTTAAAATTCTGAATCAATATCCAATACTGATTTTGCTGATGTTGTACACTTTGTTGTTCTCCGTGATGGTTGGTTTGGCAACTTCTAACTTTGGAGCACTCGTGCGCTTTAAGATAGCGTTTATGTCGTGTTACGTGGTGCTACTTTTTATACTCCATGGATTCCTGAGCAAGCAGGGAGAGAAGGAACGTCGTGAACAAGTCAGTCCTTTACGTAAAACCCCTTCAAGGTATCTCCAAGTTTCAAAAGGTTCAACAGTCCGTTAAGTGTTGACTTCGCAAACTTCAGAATTATACTTTTCTCAATTTTCTGTCTGGCTCGTTCATCTTTATTTTCGACGGATGCCGTTTTTTTGCCATATGCACTGAATCGTTGCAGACTGATTCCCGTTGATTGAATCGTGAGTTTGCCAAATCCCGCCCAAGTCAGTAGCCTGTGGATAGTTTTGGTAGTATAGTAGGAGAGATGTTCAGGGTATTCAATGATTGTCCAGTTACCGCCCAGGATTCTTCTGCTTAGTGCATTTATATTTGGTGTGGTGAAATAGAACAGGCCGCCTTTACGAAGTAAAGAATAAATACTCGTCATGTGTTCTTTCAGATCATATATGTGCTCTAATACTTCGAATGAAGTAATCACATCGAAATTATCAGTGAGATCGAATTCCTGAATTCGCCCTTTAAATATTTCAGCTCCGTTTCTCCTTCCGGCTGCTACCGCTTCATCCGTGAATTCAGTTCCGTAAACTTTCCATCCGCGTTTCGCTGCAACAGCAAGAAAATGACCGTCTCCGCAACCAATGTCCAACAGTCGACCGGTTTTGCGATACGGTTCGAACTTATCGAGCAGTTCATTGTAACGTTTTACTGTAATATCGGACAATACGTTGTTACGAGGGTAAGCGGTGTAATGGCTTTCCAGCTCTGTTGCAGACGGAATGCGACGGAAGAAGATGAAACTGCAGCGTTTACACTGATAGAGATCCTGATGATGCAGTTTCGGTTCCAGGGACTGAAGTGATTCACTGCTGCAGATGAGACACTCTTTATGAAAACGACCGGAATCAGATGCCATTTTGTTTACAGTAAAGTTCCCACTTCCATGCACTGGACATCATTTCATCTAAAGAACGTTTCGCTGTCCAACCTAATTGAGCTCGTGCTTTTGAAGAGTCAGAATATATTGCAACAACGTCACCGGTTCTACGAGGTGCGATTTTATACTTAGGATTTAAGCCACTAACCTTAGTGAACGTATTAATCGCTTCAAGTACAGTTACACCATTACCGCTGCCAAGATTGAATACATCATAATAATTTGCAGATGAAGTGTTGGAGAGCAATTTCAACGCGTCAACATGTGCTTCTGCAATATCCGAAACATGGATGTAATCACGGATGCAAGTGCCGTCGCGTGTAGGATAGTCGTTTCCAAAAACGAAAAATTCAGGCAGTTTCCCTATAGCTGTTTGAGTGATAACTGGTACCAGATTATTAGGACGCTGATTAGGCAATTCTCCTATCATTCCAGATGCGTGTGCACCAACCGGATTGAAGTAACGCAAAGAAATCGCGCGAAAATCGGTACGTGATCGTACAAAATCCTTCACCAGATTTTCCCCGATCACTTTTGTGAATGCATAAGGAGATTCCGGTTTTTCAAGTGGAGTGTTTTCATTAACTGGCAACGTCTGAATATTGCCATACACTGAGCATGAAGAGGAAAATATCAGATTCGATAGGTTATGCTTTATTCCTGCCTTAAGTAAGTTAAGTAGTGAATTAATATTATTACTGTAATATTCTTCGGGTTTCGAAAGGGATTCCGGAACTGATTTATGCGCTGCAAAATGTATAGCACTGGAGATATCAGGAAACTCCTTGAAAAGACTTTCAACTGAAGACGGAGTGCTTAAGTCGCATTGACGGTATGTGCAATTCACTCCCGAAATAAGACCGATTCTCCTGTAAGTGTCTTCAGATGAATTTGCATAGTTGTCAACAGAAATGAAATTTCTGTAACCTGCTTCTATCAGCGCAATAACGGTGTGAGATCCAATGTAACCAGAACCTCCAGTAATCAAGATGGTGTCAGTACTATTCATGAATAGATGCCTCGATAAATATTTTCTGCGATTGAGTAATTTCTGTTGTTCTCTGCTAATTTACGGCATCTTTCCGCTCGTAAATACTGATCTTCAGCAAACAAATCATCCAATGTTTTTAATGCACTTTTCATCGACTCAGGAGACATATCCTCGAGAACTGCTCCACACTGATTTTCTTTAATGAGATCGCTGTCAACTGAAATATTTTTCGTTATAACGACCGGAAGACCGCTCGCCCAATATTCTCCGTCTTTAATCGGACTGCAGCATTTTTTTGTAGGCACGGGTTTTACAGGTGTCAGTCCGAATGTACCTTTAGCAATCCAAGATGGAATTTCACGGTGCGGAACAAATCTGTGTTCAATAACAGATTGCGGACAACCTGTTGCTTTGCATTTATCGGCAATGTACTCTTCAGTATAATTTCCCAATAACAGAAAACGGAATTTTTCTCCCCAATGTTGAGCGCAGACACGCACAAAACGGAATACTTCGTCTTCAAAATAAATGCCACCCAGTTTGCCCGCATAAACGCAGGTAATGGTGTCGTTTTTCGCTTCAGTTTCCGGTCTGAACAGATCTAATTCCGTGCAGGCCGGTTTGATGTCCATTGGACGGTCAATTCCGTATTTCACCTTCGCATAGTCCTTCATGTAAGGTGAAATGGCAATCAGTTTATCTGCTGCACGGGAGACTTTTTTCTCGAGATAAAACAAGAGTTTAAAACGGAAGGAAGAACGCTTCCATGTCCCGTTTTCTACCATAGCCTCTGCGTGGGGCTCATAGCTGTCTATGATGAATGGTAAGCCTGTAAGCTTTGAAATTCTCCAGGCCATTACCGCTCCGGGCATGCACCAGGCGTGTAGATTGGTGACATTATTTTTCCGGCAATAATCAGCGAGGTTTCTGAAAATGGAAAACCATTTCCAAGCTTTTTTTACGCTGAATAAATCAGCCTGAATGGGAAGATGATGAATGGATTCAGATACAGTTTCCGGAGCAGCAGCTGTTCTTTCCAGCGTAACAAGTGTAATGACCGTATTACTTCCGCTTACATTCAGAATTCTCCGAAGGTAAGGCAGTGTGTACGATTGTATCAGCGCCTCTTTGAAAGGCCAGTACGTCAATACAAGTATGTGCCGCTTCTTTTCCATCAGAACATGTTTTTCAGAATGGCAGCAGAGCGTCGAGAGAAGATGATCTGCGGATGTTTCATCCAGCCTTTCATCATCCAGTTCAGCGCTGACAATTGATTCTTATGCGTAAGCGCAATATGTAAGGCAATGTACGTGTAACAGCTGGCGTAGAATTTATTTTTCGCTTTGGAAATGAAACTGAATGTTGTAGCGTCGCCTTCCAGTGCTTTCCAGAACGCGTTGAATTTTCTTTCCAATGCTTCAGGTGTTGTATTGATCACACTGCGATTATCATGCTGTACAAGACTGCTGGTAATTTCCTTATCAACAGCAAATGGAAAACGTGCGGCCAGCCGCAACCAGAGTTCCCAGTCTTCAAGGCCCGACATCTCACGCACTTCAGAAAACAAATATTGTGTAGCAACTGAAATTTCCAGGAATACACCACGACAACTGAGAGAATTTCCTCCGAGCAGATCGTGATTGATAGTTTGATGATGGATGATATTGAGTTTATCATCGCCCCGGTCTATGCGGTAGGAGCTGCAGAACACTTTGCAGTCTTTTTGCTTTGCAATATAGTCGTTTGCTTTTTGCAGATGTTCCGGGAAGAGAATGTCATCGGAATCCAGAAAAGTGATGTACTTTCCTTTGGCTGATTTCGCGCCTGTATTTCTGGCAGCACCGCGTTCACGGTTTTCCTGCCTGATATACTGTATGCGCTGATCTGTAAACGTCTTTACAACTTCACCGGTATTATCAGTACTGCCATCGTCAACAATGATCAGTTCCCATTCTGAAAAAGTCTGAGCAAGCACGGAGTTTACTGCAGTTTTCAGAAACGCAGCTCTGTTCCAGGATGGAATGATGATACTGAAAAACGGGCTATTTGTCATAGAGCTTTTCCAGTTGAGTGATCATTCTCTCCAGTGTAAATTCATCCGCTGCGAGTTTACGTGCGTTGTCACGAAGTTTCGCGGAAAGCGTTTTATTCTCTGCTAATTCAAGTATGGCTTTACTTATCGCCGGAGCATTTCTGTAAGGTACAACCAAACAATTCTCTCTGTCCGCTGCATAATCGCAGGCAATTCCGGAGCGCGTAATGATAGACGGAATTCCCGCAGCCATTGCTTCAATGTACACTTGTCCGAATGCTTCTGATTTATCATCTACCGGTACATGCACAAAGATGTCGAACAGACTGAATAATGCCGCCGCAGATTTTTCAAAATGAATAATTGTATAACGATCAGCAGGAATTGATTCAAGTTTCGTACGTATCTGCTTATCGTATGGACCTTGCGCATTGGCAAGGACAAGATGTGCGGAAGGATATTTCTTCAGTACATCGACAAATGCGTCGATAGTGTACTGTATTCCTTTCCATTCTATGAAACGGGAGACCACACCGATTACAGGCGAGCCTTTGATCGACGAGTATTTCTGTTTGATTTCACTTGATTCGTCGGAAGAAAGTTCGCTGAAGTCTTCAATGCGGAATCCGTGATGAATAACCGTGATTTTTTCAGCGGGCGCATTCTCTTTTTCGGTGAGAATGTTCTTCACATTTTCGGTTATGGAAATGATATCAGTAGATAAGCGGTTGATCAATTTATCGTACTTCACTGCTGAAGGAAAGTAATCGTGATGTATGGTGGCATCATGACGGGTATGAACTCTTCGTTTTATTCCTGCTACTCGCGCCGCCACCGATCCGATAAGACTCCCTTCAAACAAATGCGTATGTACAATGTCCGGTTTTATTTTTCGGAACAACTTTCCCATGCGGGCAGTTGCAGTAGGAATGTCTTTCTTGCTTTTGTAATCAATCCGGTAAACGGAGATTCCGAAATCAGCAATATTGCTTTCAAATTCTGTTTTATGTGAGTGAAGCAATACCACGGTCAATTCATACTTATCTCTGTTCAGGAGTGCAAGTGTCCGTTCGAACAGCAGGGAATGGCTGACGAGTGAAATGACATAGGTTATTTTCTTCTTTGCGCTCACGCAGTAGCAATTATATCAAAATGTTTATCGGGTAATTTGCCGGATTGTATTCTATCTCCTGTGTCCGCATCGGTGAGATCATATCCGAGATCAATGAGAAATGCAGCCAGATCTTCAGCACTGCTTCCGTTCTTTTTCAGGAAGGCATCATTTACTTCGCAGAAAATTACCGGTTTGAATTTATTCAGTGTTTCTCTTCCTCCTTTCAAGACTGACATCTCAAAACCTTCCACATCAATTTTCAGCAGGGAAGGAGTAACTCCCTTATTCTCGTTTATCCAATTATCCAGTGTCTTCACCTGAATACTTAATCCGTTACCATTTTCCGCAATGCTATTTCCGCCGCTGTTGTTAGGGACACTTTGCATCGTAGCGTTCATGTCTTTTTCTCCCAGTGCGCAGTTAATCAGTGTCACATTCCCGCATTTATTTACCGTGACGTGCTGCTTTAATTTTTCATAGGTGGCCGGAAATGGTTCGAATGAAAATACATTTCCGCTCATGCCTGCTAATCTTGAAAATTCCAGAGTAGTCTCTCCAATATTTGCACCTATATCCAGAATGCTCATTCCGGGTTTTACCAATGCGTAAAGCCTGTCGCGGGCATCTGCATGTATTCCGAAATAAATCAGCCACTGCATGTATTCGCTGAGGTCCAGGGTGAATGTAAATCTGTTGCGATTTACAGTTCTGAAGGAACCCGGTTTGTACTGGTAATAATTCGCAGGTATACGTGCTGCGAAACTATCCAATGTTTTTCCCTTAGTAAAAGGCAGCAGCAGTTTCTCTCCGGCTTTATTCCGGAAGATCAGCCTAAGTGCGTTGAGGAAAGTTGTTTTCGCTGATGTATTACCCATGTTGCGGAGAAGATAATGCAGCGATTGTACTTCCGTAAATTCTGTATCTCATTTTACGTGGGAATAATTTCATGAGCGAGGAACGTTCGATAAAATTTACCACCGCATTTTTACGGAGAAAATAATAGACGAATTTTTTTATTGAGGAATCCGATGAAGAGACATGAATTTTAAAAAAGTTTTGTAGATCAGGCTGATCAGCTAAGATTCTTCTTTTAGATTCATCATAGGCCAACTGTCTCTTCGCGTAATACTGCAGCGTTATCTGATCGTTGTGTATGCTTTTGATTGAACGGTCGAACCACACAGGTACGTTGAGCAAGAGGGCCCGGATGCCAAAGTCAACATCGTATCCATCTTTCAACTTTTCATTGAATCCTCCAATCAGAACAAAAAGTTGTTTCATAAATGAGGTGTTGGCTGTAGTAACGATGAAATTGTCCCGATTAACTTGCACGCATCCCAGCGTTTCGGGACGTTTTTCCATCCATGTTTTTTCCATCCATATTTTAAATTTCTCAATGTCCGTTGAGGCGCGTTTCGGATCAGAGTTGGCTTCGCCGCTTACGATGCATGGGCCGTATTCCTTCTGAAATTTCACGTGTTGTTCGACAGTTGTGGATTCAAATTCAATATCGTCATCAAGAATGATAATGATTCCATC
>Ga0172372_10007152_pt1 | contig 15043 bp, 13 predicted proteins | sample LakKiv5m_2_FD_114544 | JGI IMG/M metagenome (GOLD analysis project Ga0172372, IMG submission 114544) | Freshwater microbial communities from Kabuno Bay, South-Kivu, Congo - kab_092012_9.5m | ecosystem: Environmental > Aquatic > Freshwater > Lake | place: Democratic Republic of the Congo...
AGTCTCCGCGCAGGACCCTGGCTAGCAGCGATCAGTCGGGTCAATTTTGGCGTGTCGGTCATTCTGCTTGCGACCTTGCTGATCAGCTTGACGCCGATTGCCGATCCGCTGCGCTTGAGTGTGGCGAGTCAGCTCGAGCGGGCGCTCGCTGCATCGACAGCCGACGCGCGAGCCAGTGCGCTGCAATTTTTACGCTTTGATTCGAGTGAGCGCGGTCGCGACGCGCTGAACGCCATTGTCCGAGGTGAGATTACAGCTGGGGATCCGGTGCGCACTGCCGTACTACGGGCGGAGGCGCGTCAGATTGCGGCGATCGAATCAAAGAAATCGTTACCCAAAGCCGATTCTGCAGCGACGCCAGCGCGTTATGCGACTTGGCGCTCGACGCTGCGAGTGGTTCCGGCCGAGACGCCGGTCAGCGCCGCGCTCGAAGACGCCATCCGTAAAGAGTTTTCGCTATCGGCTTCCGTGCTAGACCCAGGCGGTAACGCGCCGGCTCCACAACTTGTGTTCGTCGATCTCGATGGCGATGGGGCGCCTGAGGCGCTCTTGTTGGCAGGGACACTGCGTGGCACGCCACAGCAGCTGCGGGACTATCGCGTCTTTCGCGAGAGTGACGGGGCGTGGTCTCGATGGTCGCGTGGTACGTGGCAGGGAAATTAGCGTATCGTTGTACTTCGGATGACGACCTGCGACTACGACTTCATTATCATCGGCGCTGGCTCGGCTGGCTGCGTACTTGCCAATCGCTTGACCGCGAGTGGTGACCTTCGGGTCTTGCTGATCGAGGCGGGCGGTCGGGATATCAATCCCTTCATCCATATGCCCGCGGGCATCTCGAAGCTCGTCGGTAACCCGCGCATCAATTGGGATTACTACACCGAGCCTGAGCCTGAGCTTCAAGGTCGACGTTTGTACTGGCCGCGCGGTCGTGTGTTGGGCGGCAGTAGCTCGATCAATGCGATGTGTTACATCCGTGGCGATGCCGCCGACTACGACGAATGGGCTGCGCTCGGTGCCGATGGCTGGAACTATGACTCGGTGCTGCCGTACTTTCGCAAGGCCGAGAGACAGGCGCGCGGTGCGTCGCATTATCACGGTGCCGATGGTCCGCTCGGGGTCGAAGACTTGCGCTATCGCAATCCACTATCGAGCGTGTTCCTCGATGCGGCGGCAGCCTGTGGCTATGCGCGTAACGACGACTTCAACGGCGAATCCCAAGCGGGCTTCGGTTTTTATCAGGTAACACAGTGGCAAGCGCGTCGTAGCAGTACGGCGGTTGCCTATCTTCGACCCGCACTCAATCGATCGAATTTGACCGTCATCACGCACACACAAGTGCAGCGTGTGCTGATCGAGGGCGATCGCGCAGTGGGTGTGCAGTTCACGCGACGAGGCCAGACTCAGCAGGTCAGGGCGCTGCGCGAAGTGCTGCTCTCGGGTGGCAGTGTCGCCTCGCCACAATTATTGATGTGCTCAGGGATCGGACCAGTGAGCGAGCTTGAGGCTCAAGGTATTCCGGTACGCGTTGCTGCCGCTGGCGTCGGCGCGAATCTTCAGGACCATCTCGACTACTGCGTGTTGCAGAAGAGTCGCAGTACCGACACCTATGATTTCGGTACCCTGCGAGAAGCTTTTGAGGGTTTGCGTTATTGGCTGACGGGCAACGGGTCTGGCGCATCGAACATCGCTGAGTCCGGCGGCTTCGTGCGCTCGGCGAGAGCGCCTGATGGCCGTGCCGATCTGCAATTTCACTTCGTGCCCGCACAGCTCGACGATCATGGGCGCAATCGATTGCCCGGGCACGGATACACCCTGCATGCCTGTGTGCTTCGTCCACGTAGCCGAGGGCATATCGGTTTGCGGTCGAGCTCGATTGCTGATCCGCCGCGTATCTTTGCCAACTATCTCTCGGCGCCCGAAGATTTGCGTGGCTTGATCGAAGGAGTGCGCCTCTCGCGCGAGATCCTCGGCGCTACGCCATTCGAACGGTACCGCGGGGCCGAGCTCTATCCCGGGGCGAACCATCAATCGGACGCCGAGCTTGCCGCTGCGATCCGAGCCAAGGCCGAGACCATCTACCACCCCGTCGGCACCTGTCGAATGGGCAGTGATCCTGATTCCGTCGTCGACAGCGAGCTAAAAGTTCGGGGAATCAATGGCTTGCGCGTCGTAGACGCCTCGGTGATGCCGCGCTTGATCGGCGGCAATACGAATGCACCGACCATCATGATCGCCGAGCGTGCGGCGGACTGGATACTCCAAACATCCGTCGGATAGCACGAATTAGACCTAGTCTAATTCTGTGCTAGCATCGGCCGCCTCACGATAAGCGATGTTTGGATTCAAGGAGAAGATTTCCATGCGCAACAACCACGTGTCCTTGCTGGTTGCGGCGGCTCTCTCGTTGTCGGCGGCCCTGTCGGGTCCCGCAGCGCAGGCAGCCGGTGCCAGCAACATGTCCAACGAGTTCTGGTGGCCTGAGAAGCTGGACCTGCGTCCGCTGCGTCAGCACGCCGTCGAGTCGAATCCTTACGGCGAAAAGTTCGACTACGCCGAGGAGTTCAAGAAGCTCGATCTCAACGCCGTCAAGAAAGACATCGAAGCGTTGATGACCCAGTCGCAGCCCTGGTGGCCGGCCGACTACGGTCACTATGGCCCGTTCTTCATTCGCATGGCGTGGCACAGCGCCGGTACCTATCGCTTGACCGATGGTCGCGGTGGTTCCGATGGCGGCCAGTTGCGTTTCGAGCCGCTCAACAGCTGGCCGGATAACGTCAACCTCGACAAGGCGCGTCGCCTCCTGTGGCCGGTGAAGCAGAAGTATGGCCGCAGCATTTCTTGGGCTGATTTGATGGTGCTCACGGGTAACGTGGCTCTCGAGTCGATGGGCTTCAAGACCTTTGGTTTTGCCGGTGGTCGTGCCGACGATTGGGAAGCGGACCTCGTCTATTGGGGTCCGGAGAACAAGTTCCTCGCTGACGAGCGCTATAGCGGTGATCGCAAATTGCAGAACCCGCTCGCCGCCGTGCAGATGGGTCTCATCTACGTGAATCCGGAAGGCCCGAATGGCAAGCCGGATCCGATCGCTGCCGCTCGCGACATCCGCGAGACCTTCGGTCGTATGGCGATGAACGACGAGGAGACTGTCGCACTGATCGCTGGTGGCCACACCTTCGGTAAGGCACACGGTGCGCGTAACCCTGAGGGTTGCCTCGGTGTGGAACCGGCTGCGGCCGGCGTCGAAGAGCAGGGTCTCGGTTGGAAGAACAAGTGCGGCACCGGCAAGGGCGCCGACACCATCACTAGCGGCCTAGAGGGCGCGTGGTCGGCCAACCCGATCGCTTGGACGACGCAGTATCTCGACAACCTGTTCACCTTCGAGTGGGAACAGACGCGTAGCCCCGCGGGCGCGATCCAGTGGGTGCCGACGGATAAGAGCGCGTGGAGTCTCGTGCCCGATGCGCACGATAAGACCAAGCGTCATCCGCCGATCATGTTCACGACGGATCTGTCGCTGAAGTTTGATCCGGAGTACCGCAAGATCTCCGAGCGCTTCCGCAAGAACCCGGATCAGTACGCGGATGCCTTCGCACGTGCGTGGTTCAAGCTGACGCATCGCGACCTCGGTCCTCGTACGCGTTACTTGGGATCCATGGCTCCGACCGAAGTGTTGACCTGGCAGGATCCGATCCCGGCCGTCGATCATGAACTGATCAATGATCAGGACATTGCGGCGCTCAAGGGCAAGATCCTGAGCTCTGGTCTGACCACCTCCGAGCTCGTTCGCACGGCTTGGTCGTCAGCGGCAACTTTCCGCGGTACCGACATGCGTGGCGGCGCCAATGGTGCGCGTGTACGCCTCGCTCCGCAGAAGGACTGGGAAGCGAACAATCCGAAGGAACTCGCCAAGGTGCTCGCGACCTTGGAGGGCATTCAGAAGGACTTCAACGCCGCTCAGAAGAAGGGCGGTAAGAAGGTGTCGATGGCCGACCTCATCGTCCTCGGTGGTGCAGCGGCGATCGAGCAGGCGGCAAAGAATGCCGGCAGCAACATCACCGTGCCGTTCAAGCCGGGTCGCATGGATGCGTCGCAGGCACAAACGGACGTTGCCTCGTTCAAGCCGCTTGAGCCCGCTGCTGATGGTTTCCGTAACTACTACGTGAAGGGCAACCGTCTCTCGCCGGCCGATGCCTTGGTTGATCGTGCCAACCTGCTGACGCTCAGCGTGCCTGAGATGACGGTGCTCGTCGGTGGTCTGCGTGTATTGAACGCCAATGCGGGTCAAGCCGCCCATGGCGTATTTACGGATCGCCCGGGCACGCTCTCAAATGACTTCTTCGTCAACCTGCTCGATACCTCGACCACCTGGTCGAAGTCGGCTCAGGGCGAGGGCGTCTACGAGGGTCGTCGCGGCGATGCGATCAAGTGGACGGCAACCCCGGTTGATCTCGTGTTCGGCTCGAACTCCGAGCTGCGTGCGATCGCCGAGGTGTATGCGGTGAGCGATGGCAAGGACAAGTTCTTGCAGGACTTCGTCGCTGCTTGGGATAAGGTGATGAACCTCGACCGGTTCTGATTGTAGTCGCGTTCTGTGCGAATAAGGCGGCGGCACTGCAGAGTGCCGCCGCTTTTTTGTTTGCTTGTATCAACTTCGACGCCGATCAATCCCTAGTGAAATTGGATCGAAGCGGGTCGTCCATTCCGCGTGTCGGATAGTGCGATGGTCTGCGGGAGGTACGTATTTGGCTGACTTCTAGAGCCGATCAGGATGTAGCCGCCAATCAATCGAAGGAGAGCGGGTGTGGCGAGCAGACAAGCTTCGATTATCGGCGCAGGTATCGGTGGGTTAGCAGCTGGTTTGGCGCTACAGCGGTCAGGGCTGCAGGTTCGGATCTACGAGCAGTCCCCCTCGCTCGGTGAGGTGGGGGCTGGAGTCTCGATCAGTCCTAATGGTGCGCTGGGTCTCAAAGCGCTCGGTGTATTTGATGAGTTTCGGGATGTCGCCTATGCGCCTGATTATCAAGTCATCCGCCATTACAAGTCCGCACGTATCCTGGGTATGGCGACCCGCGGCGCTCGACTCACCGAGGCCTATGGTGAGCGCTATTACGTAGTTCATCGCGCCGATCTGCATCGAGTGTTGATGCAGGCCGTATTGGCGAATGATCCCGATGCGATCGTGTCGGGACATCGTTTCATCGATCTCGAGCAAGATCTTGATGGAGTCGATCTGCAATTCGAAGGCAGGCGTTCCGCGCGTAGCGAATTCGTGATCGGTGCAGATGGCGTACGTTCTCGTGTGCGATCCACTCTGTTTGGCGCCGAGGAAGTGAGATTCACCGGCTACATTGCATGGCGCGGGCTCGTGCCGATTGATCGACCGCCCTTTGATGTTATGGATCCACCCTCGCAGATCTTCATCGGGCCCGGACACATGATCAATCGTTACCCAGTCAGCAGTGGGCGCTTGTTGAACTTTGTGGCCTTTGCTGAACGAGCAGGCTGGGAAGAAGAAGGTTGGAACATTCCAGCGAGCGTCGCTGAGCTACGTGCCGAGTTTGCTGATTGGCATCCCTCGGTTACTACCGTCATTGATGCGATGCCCGAAGATCGACTCTTCAAATGGGCGTTGTGCGCTCGCAGTTCATTAATGCGCTGGGTGCGTGGTCGAGTGGCCGTGCTCGGTGACGCTGCACATCCTTTGTTACCCTATCTCGGACAAGGCGCCGTCACGGCTATCGAGGATGCCGTCGTGCTTGGGCGTTGTTACCAAGAGAGTGAGGATCTGTCACAAGCCCTCGCTCGATATGAAGCGGCACGAGTGGGGCGCGCGTGGCTCGTCGTCGAGCGATCGAGTTTGCAGGTGCCGCGCTTCCACGCTGCTGACTACGACAATTTCCATCACACAGTTCCGGTTGACGAAGGTCTCGGTCTCTTCTGCTACGATCCGGGTCGCGTGCCGGTATAAGCGCGTCTTAATAGAACGTCGAATGTTTAATCGGGGGGTTTCATGAGTAGCCAGTCTGTGTTTCGGTGCATGCTGTCGTTCGTATTGGTCGCGTCTGCGCTGATTTCTCCTGTCCATGCTCGCGAGCACGGCTTCTCACCCGAAACTTTTCGCCAGTGGGTCGATATGCGCGTGGGTCGTGGTGAGCCGGTTTATTGGTATGCGATCGGCACCGTCTATCGCTCGCCGGACGGTGAGCCGCTGATGAGTATGGAGGGAGTTGATGTTGCTCGTTTTGATGCGAGTTTGAGCACCCCTACCAAAGCGCACCAACTGTCACGAAAAACCTTCATTTATCGTGATCTTGAAACCGGCGCGGTTCTCAAAGAATGGCAAGGTAAACCGTTGCCGCCGATCGCGTATCCGTATCAATACATCACTTACGAACTGCAGGGCTCATCACTCGAGACTTGGGTCGAGCAAGGCGCGGGGCCTCGCAAGCAGCGTATCGGGCCGGGACGTGATCTGACCGCGCGAGTGATCGGTGAAACCGCCGCATTCTCTGCGCCGCTGTTTCTCGATTTCCCGCTGCCCTCCGGGCAGCGCATGCAGTCGTTCGAGCACTACGATTTCTTTCGGCAGCCCGATTCGGCTGGCCTCAAGCATCCGAATCAGATCAGCTGGTTGCGATTTGGCGATCTGCCTGCAGGCCTAGGCAAGGGTGTCATGCACATGCTCTCGTGGCGTGTCGATCGCTACGAAGATCTTCCCGAGACGATGCGTCGCTATCTCGAGACGGAAGCGCCGCTTTGGTTGAAGCCGCCCGCCGATATCCAAGAAATTCGAAGACTGCAGGAATAGGGCGCTAGGACGTCGCAGCGATCACTCGGTCAAGGTTCGAAAAATCCGATCGAGGTATTGCTGCTGGATCTCGCCGCGTTTCGCCGCTTCCGACTCATCGGGTGTGAAGCTCTCGATTTCGCCCGAGCCGACGAGGCCCTTACGATCGAGTAGTCGTTCGAGTGTATCGACACGTGCCCGCGTGACCGATAACTCGGCGACTAGTGCGAGAGTGATGGCGTAGAGACGATCCAACATCGGATCGTCGGTGAATTCCGGACGGCGCCCACGCAGTGTGGTTGGCTGCGGCGGATTGGGGTCAGCTTTTTGCGGGAGGTGGGAGTGCATATCCTCAAACAGCCTGCCATGCTCCAACGGCATACCACGCGGGCGCGCGTCCGAAATCTTCTTCTGATGGTTTTGATGCCTGCCACGTCGGCGCCACGCAGCGTGTTTCAAAGACAAGCTCTTCGCTGAAGCCAGCCTTCGTCATCATCTGTCGCAGATCGCTCTCGTGCAGTGCGCTCCAGAAAGGCTCATTGTTGTAACGGCCATCCCAGTCACGCATGAATTGCTCGAATGGATTGAGTCCGCGATAAGGCGGTTGCTCCAAATGGATGCAAAGTCCGCCACCACGCAGCAGTCGATGCGATTCCTGTAGCAGTCTCGGCAGTGCCTCGTGAGAGGTCTCATGCAGCACCATGGTGCTGAAAACGAGATCGGCGCTGTGCGCTGCGAGTTGGGTTCGCGTAGCGTCTTCCTGTCGGAAATCAATATCGTTGACGCCCAGCGCGCGTGCGCGCGCATGGCCATAGCGCAGCATGGGTGCCGCGACATCGATGGCGATGATTTCCGCAGCCGGGAAGAGTTGACGCAGTGGGAGCGTGTTGTGCCCAAGACCGCATCCCAAGTCCACGACGCGCGAGGGCACAAAGGCGGGAAACTCGCGCCGCAACCATTCGCACAATGCACGTCCCGCAGCATCGTTATGAGGGCCCGCGCTTCCACCCACGGTGGCAAACATGCCGGCATCGTAGTTGGCGGCATTCGAGACATCGCGATCGAGCCATTCGGCGGTATAACCGCCCTGCATCAGGTGCTGATCGACGCCCGAGACGTAGCGCGGCACGTCGAGGCTTGGATCGAGATGTAGTCGGCTTTGCTTGGACCCGTCGGCGGCGTTGAGACGGTCTGCTTTGTCACGCAGAGACTCGCGCTGCCGTCCGACGATGTCGCGCCCGGTCTTCTGGCGCATCTCCATGGTGTTGCGCCGAACGAGGCTCCACGCGCGAAATGCCGGATCCCGCTCCATGGCTTGTCGTACCTCGTGTCGATCGATCGGCGTTACACCTTTGCGTTCGAAGGCGATCTTCACGGTGGGCGCAAGGCGCTGTGCCGCAAAGACGTTCAGGTGCGCGATGGTGTCGAGGCGAGCGCGTTCGTCATGCGTGGTCTCGACCAGCATGTCGTGATGGGCGATGTGGTGCCAAGGCAGCGGGTGGTGCATGGACCGCAGTTTACGGTTGACCGATACTGCTGAAAAATCGATTATTTAGTACTAATAGTTCGGCATTCCCGATATATGAAGCACCTCAATTACACCCATCTGCTGTATTTCTGGACGGTCGTGCGCGAGGGTGGCGTGGTCGCCGCCGCTCGCTCGCTCAATCTCACCCCTCAAACCATTAGTGGTCAGTTGAAGTTGCTCGAAGCGCAACTGCAGGGAACCTTGCTCGAGAAGCAGGGGCGACGCCTCGTGCCGACCGAGCTCGGCCGCATTGCCTACGCCTATGCGGAGGAAATTTTCGCGCGCGGCTTGGAGTTGGCCAGTGTCCTGCGAGGGGCGCGTACGGTGGGGCGGCCGCCCGTCTCGATTGGGATCGCGGATGCCGTCCCTAAGCTTCTGACCTGGCGGATTCTCGAGCCGCTGCTGCGGGCCAATCCGCCATTTCAGTTGGTTTGTCACGAGGCGCCTCTGGCTGGATTGCTTGCCGATTTGGCAGCCCATCGCCTGGATCTCGTACTGTCCACCAACGCGTTACCGGCTGACAGCGGAGTCAAGGCGTACAGTCACTTGCTCGGCGAGTCTGAACTGGGCCTATTGGCGCGGCCGCGCTCGCACGAAAGTTGAAGCCGGGCTTTCCACAGAGTGTCGATGGTGCGCCGATGTTGTTGCCGACCGAAAAAAGCCCGAATCGGCGATATTTGGAGGGCTGGTTCGAAGCCCAGCACATTCGTCCGTCGATTGCCGCGGAACTTGACGACAGTGCGCTGGTCAAGACCTTTGCACAGCAAGGTGTCGGTGTGTTCGCGGCCCCTCTCGCCATTGAGCGGGAAATCGTCCACGCTTATGGCGTCCAGCTGATCGGAAAAGTCGAAGGTCTCAAAGCGCGTTTCTACGTGCTCTCGACCGAGCGTCGTATCAAGCACCCGGCTGTCGCCATCATTCGCGAGCAGGCGCAAGCTGGCTTGTTCAACAGGGAAACTGCGTGAGGGCATCATGGATACATCGACACAACGCGCCATTCTGAACATCATGATTCATGCGGCACTCGTGGATGGTCAAAAATCCGACAGCGAGCGTGCTGCCATTCGTGACGTTGCCGAGTCCCTCGCGGGTCAGGCGGGTGGTGCCGCGCTCGCAGGCGTCTATCAGGATGTGTTGTTAAAGCGGGTCACTTTGCAACAAGCACTTGCCGGTTTGCGAGAGCTGGAACATCGTCAACTCGCGTACGAGATGGCCGTGTGTGTTTGTGATGCCGATGGGGTGCAAAGTCAGGCCGAGCAGGAATTTCTATCTTCCTTGCGTAATGCACTCGGGCTCGCCGGTGACGATCCAGCGATCGCGAGTGCTGCCCAGGCCGATACTATCGCGGCTGCGGCCGTTGCTGCGCCGGCTGCAGCACCGACTTTCGCAGCGGCATCCACTCGTGATGCCGAGCTCGACAAGAGCATCCTCAATTATTCGATTCTGAACGGAGCACTCGAGTTGCTACCGCAGTCCTGGGCTTCGATGGCCATCATCCCGTTGCAGGTTCGAATGGTGTACAAGATCGGCAAAGCCCATGGCATCGAAATAGATCAGGGGCATATCAAAGAATTCATTGCCACGGTTGGCGTTGGCCTGACTTCGCAGTATGTCGAGCAGATAGGTCGAAAATTGATCGGCGGTCTTGTTGGCAAAGCGGCCGGGAAAATGCTGGGAGGCCTCACTGGCGCCGCCACGGGCATGGCTTTCTCGTTCGCGACGACCTATGCCTTGGGGCAAGTCGCCAAGCGCTACTATGCCGGCGGCCGAGTGATGAGCACCGAACTGCTCAAGCGATCCTTCCAAGAGATGCTGGGGCCGGCCAAGAATCTGCAACAGGAATATCTGCCGGCGATACGGCAACGCGCGAGCACCTTGAGCGCGTCCGAAGTGGTCGAGTTGGTCCGCCGTTAGTCAGTTGCTTTGCGGATCCGTCGCTGCCGGAGGCTCGCTTTTGCGCGCATAAGCACGACAGGGTGAGCCGCTAGTCCGCAGTACTTCGAGGTGCGGCACGATGCGGCTCTTGAAGCCGATGGCGTCGCATCCATAGGGCATCCCAGCGTCCCACGTGACGCGGAAGTATCGGCAGGTCCAGCAGTTGGGGTGGTCGCTCATGCGCTACCATTATCGTCGATGTCCGAGCTGCCCATGAACAAGCCCAATCCTTTCATTCCGCCGTTGTCGCGGGAGAACTTGCCGTCCTTCATGCAGTCCGCCCATGATCGGGCGCTCGCCGTTCGGGGTGACGCCACCTTCATCGACGTGATGGGCCATGCCCCTGATGTATTCGCCTGGTACGGTGATTTTTATCAGCGCCTGTTCCATGGTGGTCGTGTTCCGATCGCCATGAAGGAACTTGCGCGTTATCGGCTCTCGACGCTGCACGGTTGCGCCTTCTGCAACAAGGGGAATCGGCTGGATGCGATGGCCGCTGGACTCACTCAGGCGCAGCTCGCCGCCATCGACGACGCCGAGGCGCCCTGTTGGAGTGATGCCGAACGGGCAGTTATCCGCTTGGCCGAACAGATGTCGCTCGGTCGCTCAGATGGAGTGGTGTCTCCCAAGTTGCACGAGGAGCTTACCCGTCATTTCGACAATGAGCAGATCTTAGAGTTAGGCGTCACCATGGCGGTGTTAACCGGTATGGCAAAATTTTTGTTTGCGTTCGATCTCGTTGAGCGAGAAAGTTACTGCGAGTTCGGTCGCTAGTACATCCGATCGACAGGAGGGGGTCATGTTCGGAGCGATGCAGGAACAACCGCTATTGATTTCGCGGTTGATCGAGTTTGCTGCCAAGAATCATTCGGATGCCCAAATCGTCTCAAGGCGCGTCGAGGGCGATCTGCATCGTTATACGTACCAAGAGGCGGCGGCACGATCGCGGCAAGTCGCCAATGCGCTCGATCATCTCGCTCTGCCCGCAGGTTCTAGGGTCGGGACACTCGCTTGGAATGGTTACCGACACTTCGAGCTGTATTTCGGCGTCAGCGGCAGCGCGCGGGTATTGCACACCATCAATCCGCGACTCGCTCCCGAGCAGATCGTTTGGATCATCAACGACGCACAAGATACCGTTCTTTGTTTCGATCTCACCTTCCTGCCGATCATTGAGGCTGTGGCCGCCAAGTGCCCCACCGTAAAGCAGTGGGTGTTGATGGCCGATACGGATCGACTCCCTGCAACCACGTCGATTCCCGGTTTGATCGATTACGAATCCTGGATCAGCCGCGAAAGCGCTGTTTACGCCTGGCCCGAGTTCGATGAACGAACGGCCGCGGCGCTCTGCTACACGAGTGGTACCACTGGCAATCCTAAAGGTGTGTTGTATTCGCACCGCTCGATCGTACTACACGCTTATGCGGGTGCCATGCCCGATGCGATGAACCTGTCATCGCGGGATTCGGTGCTGCCTGTCGTGCCGATGTTTCATGTCAACGCCTGGGGCATCCCCTATGTGGCGGCGATGGTGGGTGTGAAGCTCGTCTTCCCCGGTGCTGCGCTCGACGGTAAGTCGCTGCACCAGTTGATCGAGACTGAGGGCGTCACCATGGCTGCTGGCGTACCGACGGTATGGCTCGGCTTGCTGAATCATGTCGATTCGGTTCAAGGCGGCTTTGCAACGATGCGTCGAACCGTCATCGGCGGATCAGCTTGTCCTCGCGCCATGATCGAGCGCTTCCGTGCGTTGGGTGTGACGGTACTGCATGCGTGGGGCATGACCGAGATGTCACCACTCGGCACTTTGAGTACGCTCAAAGGAAAGCACTTGGTCGCCTCTGAAGCCGAACAACTCGCCCTCATGGAGAAACAGGGTAGGGCCATCTTTGGCGTCGAGATGAAGATCGTCGACGGCGCCGGTCGCGAGTTACCGTGGGATGGCAAAGCGACAGGTGACTTGCTCGTGCGTGGTCCCTGGATCGTCTCTCGTTATTTCAAAGATGCCGGTGGCGATCCATTGGTGGATGGCTGGTTTCCAACTGGCGATGTCGCGAGTATCGATCCCGATGGCTTTATGCAGATCACCGATCGCAGCAAGGATGTCATCAAGTCGGGTGGCGAGTGGATCAGCTCAATTGATATCGAAAACGTCGCGATGGGCCACCCGGCTGTGGCTATGGCAGCTTGCATTGGCGTACACCATCCCAAATGGGATGAGCGGCCATTACTGGTCGTGGTACGCAAACCCGGTGCCGAGGTGACAGTCGAAGGCTTGCTCGAGTTCTATCGCGGCAAGGTTGCGAAGTGGCAGGTTCCGGATGATGTCGTTTTCGTCGATGCCATTCCGCTCGGTGCCACCGGCAAGATGCAGAAGATCAAGTTGCGTGAGCAGTTCCGTGATTACGCGTTGCCGAACTGAATCGCGCCTGTAAACCATCGCGCTCGAGTCTTGGGGCATCGAGCGACAGCAAGGCTTCGCCACCGACATCGATAAGCCAGCGACGCAGCTCGAGAGCTGAACTTTCCGGCAGCATGGTGATGGCGTCGATCGCGCGCTGCGCCATCCAAAGGGTGTAGGGCATGGCCGCGCGTCGGAAAGTGCCCTCCTGCAGAGGAATGGCAACATCCTCCAGAATCCGCGGTAAGCGCTTATCCATCGGCCAGTGAGCCGCGAGTGCGCTTACTTGTGCGGCGATGCCACTAACTTGCGCTCCAAATTCCTCGAAGGTGAGACGAAGGATTGGCATTAGCGTTGCGGGCAACTCGTCGTTGGCAAGCCAGGCCTTTTCGTGCGTCTCATCGAGAGAGTTTGGCAAGTCGGCCATTCGATCGATCCAGCTGCGCAGATGCGGGTTTGGCGCAATCAGTTCGCGTGCAGGCCATGGGTCGCGGCCGAGATGCCCATACATCGTGCCCATCAATGAAAAGTCTGCAAGGCTCGGTTTGCCGCCGAGCAAAAATGCATGCTCGGTAAAGTGAGCCTCTAGCAAGCCCAGCATGCGGCGGGTCCAGGCCATCAGTAACTCATCTTGGTCCGGTCTCACTCCAACGGCCGGCAGATAGCCGCGCAGACGACGAGCGATTCGAGCGACGGCGCGGCGCTGCAAAAAGCCCGGCCATCCCGGCAGTAGAGCGTTACCGGCATCATTCTCGAACAGAGGATAGTTCTCGCTGTGGCGCCAACGGGTCTGCATGGCGATGGGAATCCACCATTCGTCACCCCAAGCCTCTAGCCAAAGAGAGACAAAGCGCTGCCGCGGCGACGTCGGCAGTATTGGTCGATCTTTGAAGCGTGACTCGATGAACTGCCAGGTTTCGCTCGAGTCCTGCATCCAGATGTCGTCGGGTGTTTGTAGCAGGGGCATGGCGACCACCCCGGTTTTCTTTTTTCCGAGCCACATCAGTACAAAAAGATTCACATCGACATCATCGAACGGAACTCGTTTGTACTTCAGGTAAGAGCGCACCTTGCCGGCGAAGTAGGACAAGTGCCAGCCGTACATCCGATAACGTGTACTCATAAGCGCTTCCAGAAAGATTTCGGGATGTGACGAAAGAACGGCTTGAAGAGTCGCCACGGAAAAGTCGGAACAATCGCCTCTTCGCGACCTTTCTCGATCGCTTCGGCCATCTCGAACGCTGCTTTGGTTGCGGAAATCGCAAAAGGATACTTACCGATATTCGGCATGATGTCTGTTACGACAAAGCCGGGTTGGATATCGGTGACGCGGATGCTGTGGCGTGCCAACTCGATTCGCGCTGACCGCAGGTACATTGAGATCGCCGCTTTACTTGCACAGTAAGCCGCTTGCTTCGGTACGGCAATCATTGAGGCCAAGGATGAGACGCCGACGATGTGCCCGCGATTTTGCTGCTTGAAGTGAGCAGCTGCTGCGTTGATCGAGGCGATTGCACCGATGACGTTGGTCTGGATGATGCGTGTCTCGTCGGCAAGCTCATCCTTGCCGACGTTGGTGAACGCATTGACCCCGGCGTTGGCGACGAAGATGTCGACGGTACCGAGCGCTTTAAAAAAATTCTGAAGCTGAGGGGCGACGACGTCTGCGGCGTCAACGTCGAGTTGGCCCGTCATCGCGGCGGCTGCGCCGCCAGCCAAAGCCTCTTGCTGCAGACTAGCGAGGGCATCAGCTCGTCGGCCGAGTAACCCTAGACGATAGCCGCGTCTGGCAAACTCGAGCGCCAGAGCCCGACCGATCCCGGCGGATGCGCCGGTAATGACGATCGTCTTCATGACTTGTTTCGTCTACGCCTTGCGAGCACCCACCAGGCTGCTAGAACGAGTACGACTAATCCGACTATCCATTTCATATAGGGAAGATAAACGAAAAGAAAAGCATTGATGGAAACTTGCTTGCGGGGCTCATAGCCCGCCGGCAAGGGAAGCACGCCATTTTGTTGCTCGTAGCGAGCATACGCGGCGATCATGTCGGCATAGTCTGTGGGGCGCGCAAGACTGAGATCGCGAGTCTCGCCGGGATCATTCGTGATGTCGTACAAGCGCCATCGCCCATCGCCGGCCGGCGGGGGGATGCGCAGCAGCTTTAGATCGCCGCGAAATAGAGCGCCGTGTCCTGCGAGCTCATAACCTACCGCCTCATCGGCATCTCGATGACGACGGGTTGGGTCTCGTAACACCGGTAGCAAGCTGCGACCCGTGATCGACTCGACGGTGCGCCCTGCAAAGGTATACGTTGGGGTCACACCAGCGAGTTCCAAGAGTGTCGGTGCGATATCTTTGACATGCGTGAACGAATGATGAATGGCGC
>Ga0172372_10007153_pt1 | contig 15042 bp, 12 predicted proteins | sample LakKiv5m_2_FD_114544 | JGI IMG/M metagenome (GOLD analysis project Ga0172372, IMG submission 114544) | Freshwater microbial communities from Kabuno Bay, South-Kivu, Congo - kab_092012_9.5m | ecosystem: Environmental > Aquatic > Freshwater > Lake | place: Democratic Republic of the Congo...
AAAATCTTCAATCGCCGCCCCTTCCTTGAGGAATTCGGGGTTGGAGGCTACGTCAAAAGGAATATTCGCGCCCCGTTCTTGCATGGCCTGTTGCACGGCTTGGTGGACTTTGCGGCTGGTACTGACCGGAACGGTGGATTTGGTGACCACCACCGCGTAGTGTTGAAGGTGTTTTCCGATCTCGGTGGCGACTCCCAGAACGTACTGAAGGTCCGCGCTTCCGTCTTCGCCGGGAGGGGTCCCCACCGCGATGAAAATGGCCTCCGCGCCTTGGATGGCTTCCCCCAGGTTGGTGCTGAAATGAAGTCGGCCGTTCTGGTAATTTCTCAAAACCATTTCCTCCAGACCGGGCTCGTAAATCGGCATTTTGCCAGCTTTGAGGCCGTCAATTTTGCGTTGGTCTATATCGATGCACTGGACCTCGATCCCTACTTCGGCAAAACAGGTTCCGGTCACCAAGCCAACATAGCCGGTACCGACAATAGCAATTTTCATAAAAAGGACAAAATAAGGGGTTTGGGGAGGGGATAATTGACCTTCAAAATTAAGACAACGGCCCTAAGTTCCTGCTTCATGCCGATTTTTGACCCTTTATCGGCCATGTTTTTACCTCGACGTTTGCTCCTGCCTCTGTCCCTGGCTCTGCTCCTGGCTTGGGGAATGCTTTTTGACGCCGAAGCGAAGGCTCAAGGTCTGTCGGGATTGGATTCGGTACCTGCCGGGGGCTGGACTTTGGAACAATGCATCCGCTACGCTTTGAAGAACAACATCACCCTTCGCCAAGGCGACTTGGCGGTGGCTTCGGCTCATTTGGACCAAAAAGCTGCTCGATTGGCCTTTACTCCCTCGGTGAATGGTTCCGCTGGACTTGCATTTAACAACGGTAGGGCGATTGACCCCTTTACCAACACCTTTATTAACCAAACCGTGGAATCCAACCAAATGGGCCTGAGCGGTGCCTGGACTTTGTACCAAGGCGGTCAATTGAGGAACCAAGTTCGGGCTGCGGGATCGGGTTTGGAGGCCTCGGTCAAGGAGCAGGAAGCCCTTCGCAACAACATTGCCCTAAGCATTGCCAATGCCTATCTGCAGGTTCTTTTGTCCAAAGAATTGTTTAAGGTTGCTGAACAGCAAAAAAACTCTACCTACAACCAATGGGTTCGAATCAAAGAACTGGTTCAGGCCGGCTCCCTGTCCAGGGATAACCTATTGAACCTGGAGGCCCAGTTAGCATCGGACGAAGTGGCCCGCACCAACGCCGAAAACAACGCGGTTAACGCCAGAATCGGCTTGGCCCTATTGATTCAATGGCCTGATCCGGAGCGATTTGAGTTGGCTCATCCGGATTCCAGCGGTTTGAGGTCCGATTTAGCCGATCAGCCCCGTTTGCAAGAACCAGCCGCGCCGGCCCTGTACCGCGATGCCCTCTTGACACAACCCCAAATTCTAGGCAACGAATTTCGTTACCGTCAATCCCAATGGAACCTCAAAGCGACCCAATCCCTTCGTTACCCCAGGTTGACAGCCTTTGTTAACACCAACACCATCTTTGCCTCGACCAGTCAACAATTTATTTTGCTCCCCGAAATCGACGGGGTTCGGCCCATTGGTTATCTCCAAAACGATCCCAACCAAGTGGTGGTGCAACCCATTCCTAAATACAAAACCATCTTGGTTCCCCGGGGCGAACAATTTCGTAACAACCTTGGAACAGGGATGGGTCTCAGCCTATCCATCCCCATTTGGAACAACGGTCAGGTCCGCTTGGCGGAGCAGCGTGCCCGCAATACCGTCGAAAATGCACGATTGCAAAGCGAACAGGCCCGCAATCAACTCTACACCGATATAACCCGAGCGGTTACCGATTACCGTGCAGCCAAGGCTCGACTGGCAACCAACCGTATCAATCTGGATGCCCAAATAGCCAACCACGATTTGGCCTCCAAACGTTACGAGCAGGGTTTGCTTCCTTTGGCCGATTACCTCAACGCCAAAAACCGTTGGCAAATTGCGGAATCCTCTTGGCTGCAAGCGTATTACGAAGAAGTTTTTCGACGCAAAGTCTTGGATTTTTACGAAGGACGTTTTTCTTGGCAAAACCCCTAAGCGTAGTTCCTCGGATTGCGTTCCAATTTTTAATGTATGTTACAGAAAAATCGAAAATGGTTGGGTTTGTTGTTAGGCGTCGTTCTTTTGACGGTTCTGGCGGCTACGGGCAAACGCATGGGTTGGTGGGGTCAAACTCCTCCATTGCAGGTGGCGGTAGAGAAAGTTGCCCTGCGTGATTTAACCGAAACGGTTTTGGCTAGTGGTAAAATTCAGCCGGTGACCGAAGTCAAAATTTCATCGGAGGTGTCCGGTGAAATTGTCGCTTTGACTATCAAAGAAGGCGATGCCGTCCGCAAGGGTCAACTCCTTGCTCGGATTAACCCCGAAATGATGGCGGCTGCTCTGGACCGGAACGAGGCTGCGGTCAACAACGCCAAATCCGGTTTGGCAAGTGCTCGGGTTCGCCTACGCCAATTGGAGAACTTGTTTCGTCTAAACATTGAACCCGGATACCGACGGACCGCCAAACTCTACGAGGACAAGGTGGCAACCCAAGCGGAGTGGGAAACGGCGCGATCCCAATACGAATCGGCCAAAGAGGATATTGAATCGGCCAAAGAAGCGGTAGAAGGCGCTGAATTTTTGGTTCAATCGGCCCGTGCTAGTCAAAAGGAAATGAAGGAGCAGTTGGCCAGAACCAATATTTTGGCACCAATGGACGGGATCGTAACCAAGCTCTCGGTGGAACTGGGGGAACGGGTGGTAGGCACCATCCAAATGGCCGGTACCGAAATGATTCGCATTGCCGATTTGACCCGGATGGAAGTACGTGTCGATGTGAGCGAAAGCGATGTTGTTCGCGTCAAAAACGGGGACTCGGTGCAGGTGGAGGTGGATGCCTACCCCGGTCAAAAATTCCCAGGCATCGTTCGGGAAATCGCCAACAGCTCCAACGCCTCGGCATTGCCCGGAACCGGTGGAGCCGATCAAGTCACCAATTTCTTGGTCAAAATCTCCATGTTGGGGGATAACCGCCCCACCGAAGACAGCAGCGGAGCCCAGGCTTCGAGGGTTCAGCGTTTTTTGTTTAGACCGGGCATGAGCGCTTCGGCCGAAATCACGACCCGTAAGGTCCAAGGCGCCGTTTCTGTACCCATCAACGCTGTTGCAGTGCGGGATGCTCAAGGTGAATCCATGGATGCAGATTCGGAGTCTTCGAATTCGAACACGACTTCTTCGGACGAAACAAGGGGCTCTGCGGAATCAATCGACGAGGTTGTTTTTGTCCGCCGCGGGAACAAAGCTTTGTTACGAAAAGTCACCACCGGGATTCAAAACGACCAGCATATTCAAATCTTGAGCGGATTGCGTCAAGGAGAGGAAATTGTTACCGCTCCATATTCCGCTGTTTCCAGGGATTTAAAGAATGACCGCATTATCAAGGTCGTGGATAAGGATAAATTATTTAGTGGGGACGAATAAGTGCGATGATGGTTTCAAAGGCAGGTTTGAAAGTTGCCGTCATTGGCGGTGGCAGTTGGGCGACGGCTTTGGTCAAAGTCCTGGGCGATAACCAAGTGCCGATGGCTTGGTGGATGCGTGATCGGGAGGTCATGTCCTATATTCAACAACACCATCGAAATCCCCGATACCTTAGCGATGCTTCGTTGCAAATTCGACGCGGTATGCTTCAACCGGATTTACGCAAGGCCGTCGCAGGAGCCGAGGTGGTTATTTTGGCGGTACCAGCTGCTTTCTTGCGGGATGCAATGCAGGGCCTCAACGAAAACGATCTGGCCGGAAAATGGGTTTTGTCCGCGGTTAAAGGCATGGTTCCCGGCGAAAATCTCCTCATTGGTCAATTTCTGCAAAAATATTTTCGGGTTAGTCCCCAACATTTTATGGTGATTACCGGACCATGCCATGCCGAAGAAGTGGCTTCCGAAAAACTTTCATTTTTGACCTTGGCCGCGGAAGACTCCGAATTGGCTGCCCCGCTTTTGCCGCTTTTCCAAAACCGTTACCTCCAAATCAAAGCATCGGATGATCCATCGGGCAGTGAATACGCTTCGGTCATGAAGAACATTTACGCCATCGCTGGGGGCATTGCCCACGGTCTGGGTTACGGTGATAATTTCATGGCTGTTTTGATATCCAATGCCATCATCGAACTCAAGTCGTTTTTGAGGGCCGTTTACCCCAAACGCAGGGATATTAAGGGCTCCGCATATTTGGGAGATTTGTTGGTGACGGCCTATTCCCGCTTTTCGCGCAATCGGTATTTTGGGACCATGTTAGGGAAAGGTTATTCCGTACGCTCTGCGCAATTGGAAATGAATATGGTGGCGGAGGGTTATTATTCGGCCAAGGCCGTTTTTGAACTTAACAAATTGCATAAATGCCCTTTGCCTATCGCAACCATGGTGTATCGGGTGCTTTACGAAGGTATTCCGGCCCGCACGGCCATGCAACAACTCCAATCCCAATTGCACGGATGATTCGTAAAAACATTGTTCTGTTTTGGGCTCTGTTATGGGGTTGGGGTATTGGAGCCCCTACAACCCATGCGCAGTGGCTTCCTGCTTTTGGACGGAGCCGGGTAGGCACGGCAGGCTTTCAGTTTTTTAAAATTCACCCCGATGCACGCTCCGCCGCCCTGAGTGGCAATGCCATTAATTTGGTCAACGAACCTTCGGTTATGTTTTGGAATCCTGCTGGATTAGTGCATGGAGAGGACCGAACCTGGTCGGTTCAAGCCAGTCATTTGTCGTATTGGTCCGGGATACGCATGCAATCTTTGGCGATGGCCAGGCGTTGGTCCGGGGGTGAAGTCTTGGCTTTTGGCCTCCGCCATCTTCAAACCGGGCCTATGAAAGTGACCACCGAATTTCAACCAACGGGTACTGGACAAACCTTCAATGCCACCAACACGAGCATGGGTTTGGCTTATGCCAAGCCGTTGACCGATCGTTTTGCTTTGGGGATGTCGTTGAACTGGGTTTACGAGCAAATGCCGGATTGGCAAGTTCACAACGCCACGGTGGACCTAGGATTTCGATACGATATTGGTTGGCGGGAGGCTAGACTTGCGGTCGGCATCAATCATTTTGGGATGAATGTGACCCCTACCGGTCGCTTGGTGCGGCCGACTTTGGGCCGAAACGATACCGTTCAAACTTTTGAATCGTTGGCTCCACCTACGATTTTGCGGCTTGGTTTATCGGCCTTGGTATACCAAGAACTCGATCACCGGGTGGATGGGGTCCTGCAATTGAATCACCCAACCGATCAGGCCGAAAGTCTAGGCGGAGCCCTGGAATACCGTTATCGAGAGTGGATGAGCCTGCGTGCAGGTTACGAGCATCAAAGCGGTTCAGGTCAAGGACCAACATGGGGCTTGGGCTGGCGAATACCCCGGGCCTACGGGGTATTGCAGTTGGATTATGCTTTTGTGGGACGAGCGGGCTTGGGGCCAACCCACCGTTTGGGCTTGATGTGGTCTGGAGGTAGACGACAAGAAACGATGTAAATTTTTGTCTTGTGAAATTTCGATCTATTTTGGTTTGTGCGTTGTTATCACTGAGTTCATGCAACTTTTTGTTGGGATCCCGTGATGACGAAACCGTAAAAGATATTTTTGAACAAGGGGCGATTGATCCCAATGCCGTCCAAAGTGTGGTGGGTTATGTTCCGGTACTTCCGGTTTGGGGTGATTTTGTTGCACCTACCGATGTGTGGGTGGGTTACGATGAAATGGTTTACGTGACCGATTCCCGAGGCCTGCATGTTTTGGACCAAAAGGGAGAGCGTTTTCGCCTATTGCCTGTCCCTGGAGCCACCAAAGTAACCCAAGACCTGCGACTGCACACGTACGTTTTGGGTCGCCTGGATACCTTAATTGATAGCGCGGGGATCCCTGTTCGACGCAATTTGGCTGCGGTCTATGTTTTGAGTGGTAGTGCTGGTTCCAACCCTGTTTGGCTGGATACCCTGGTCCATCCCTTTGTGGACCTCAGCCGGAGCAATACCAATTTTCGGGGACGATTTGATGAGCAGGTGGAGTTTACCGGCATCGCTTGCCTAGGGGATCATGGTTTTTATCTGTCCAGAAAAGGACCCTCCAACAACACCTTATCGGCAGCGGCACCGGATAATGCGGTTTTGGTTTTCAGACCCGATCGCAGCAACAACGGGTATGTTCCGGGTTTGAATCCCCAATTGTCGGGACTCAAATCGGCGATGAGTCCATCGGGACTTTGTGGTTTACTTGGTCCACCTCAACTGGTCTTTGGTATGAATCCTTCCCGGGATTTCATCCTCCTCCAATCCGCAACACAAGCCGAAACCAAAGTCCTTTGGATTCGTTCCACCGACAATCCCGAAGTGGGAACCTTGTACTCCGAAAACCAGACTCTTCTTCAATTTGACCGCACCAAAGCCCTTCGTTTTTTGTACGAACCATTTCGGTTTACCCGCCCAGCGGATCTTTGCGTTGCTCCGGACGAAACCGGCTATCTTTTTGTGGTGGATTCGGAGAGGGATTCCTTGTACCAATTCACGTCCAAAGGCTACGAAGGGGTCAATCCTCCGCCCAGTTCTGGCTTGACTCGCCAAGTTCCGGCCTCCTTTGGAGGGTTTGGGTCGGGTCCCTTCCAATTCAAGGAACCGTCGGGGGTTGCTTATTTTCGACGTACCGTCTATGTGGCCGATCGTGGCAATAACCGGATTATGCGTTACAGACTAAGTTCTGATTTGGAGCGTTAACTTTTGTTGAAGCGTTAATTTCTAAAAATTCTTCGTATGGATCAAGTTCTGCGTACCCGATTGGTCTTGACTTTAACCGTGGCCCTTTTGGTTTGGGGCAGGGATTCGGTTTCGGCACAAAATGAAAGTCCGGTATGGACCCGCCTTCGTCTACAGCAAGCCTCCCGGGTTGTGGTGGTGCAGGGTACTGAGCATCGCATTTGGGTGGATGGCAAAGAGCTTAGCCCAAAAACCAAGGAGTCGACAACGGGCAGTAACGATGCCGTTTTGGACGGGGAATGGTTGCAGATTAGCCTATTAACGGCCAAAGAAATTCGTATTCAACAGCCACGCCTTTTGGAATTGCAATTGAAAGGCGCAGTTTCGCTCCAAAGCCAAGGTACTCTGCGAGAAGATTTGTTACGGGTCGGTCTAAGTGGGGTTGGACAAGTGGCCTTGGACCTGGAGGTTGGTGAGATGCTGGCTGACCTTAATGGGGTCGGTCGGATGGAGTTCCATGGGCAGGCGGACCGAATTCGCCTCGAAATAAACGGGCCTGGTTTGGTGGAGGCCCGCCAGCTCAAGGTGCGAAAAGCACAGGTTTTTATTGATGGACTAGGCCTGTGTCGATTGGACGTTTCGGATACGCTATTAGCAGATATTTCCGGTGGGGGAAGTATACGTTACCGCAAGGAACCCCCCACCCTTTTGAATCGGATTAATGGGCTGGGCTCGGTTGCTGCCTGGGATTACGAAGAGGGCGGAGGACCAACCCGAGCGGATGGGGCCAAAGGAGATTTTTGGTCAGGACGGGCCGTGAAGGAGCCCAAGATTCCGGCCTTTGAATTGGGTTTTGCGCATTGGATGCACCGTGGACGCTATGCCGGGGCACCTGCTACCGATCCGGAGCTTCGCCTAGAGCCGGAGAAATCGTTGTTTATGCAATGGTGGACACCCCTTCGTTTTCAGGAACCCCTTTTGGGCGTCCAAAAGAACGGCACGGTCTCGTCCAAAGGATCGCTGTGGATTCGGGGTGGTATGGTTTTGCATTACCATAACCTACGCTTGGAGGATAATCTAATGTTAACCAAAAACAACGGACGTTTGTCGGTCATGACTTTGGATAGCAACACGGGAACGAGTTTTGGGCGCTCCAATTTTGAGAATATGCATCTGATGTTTCCGGTCGGATTTTCCTTTGTTCAAGGTAGTCGTCCAACCAAGGGATGGCATGCCGGGATTATGGCGATGCCGGGTCTGCGACTTTGGTCAAGAACCTTGAACCGTTACCGGGATCCAGGTGGTCAGGTTTTGTTGTATCGGACGGGTAACTTTTATCAAAACCCGTTTTCCCTGTCCATACGATCCGAAATTGGTAAGGGTAATTGGCGTTTTTTTGGTCAGTATTCCATCTATTCCATGTTCCGAGGGGGCTTGGGGCCCGACCTTAACCGATTGGATTGGGGTATTACCCTCTGGGGATATTAGGAACAAGTTTTAAAGGGGCTAGCTTTTCTGCTCCAACGCGTGAATTCGATCCCGAATTTGGGCTGCAAGGAGAAAGTCCATTTCCTTCACGGCCTGGTTCATTTCCTTTTTGAGTTGTTTTGAGATTTTGCGCCGTTCTGCATCGCTCATGGGGGCCGTGGCTAGGAGTTTTGCCCCCGGTTCAGCGGCATTCAAGGCGTCCATGACCGTTGGGGAATAGGTTGGACTTGTTCTTGGCTTTTGGGTGAGTTCCGATGTGTTACGAATATCCAAAAGGGCACTTTGTTGACGAATTTCATCATCGCTTTTGCGGATGCTTCGCGGAATTATTCCATGTTTTTGGTTGTGTTCTTCTTGTTTTTGGCGTCTTCGTTGGCATTCGTCGATGGTGGCCTGCATAGAACCGGTCATTCGATCCGCATAAAACAAGACCCTACCTTGTTCGTGTCGTGCTGCACGGCCTGCGGTTTGGGTCAAGGATTTATAATTACGCAAAAAACCTTCTTTGTCGGCATCCATGATGGCGACCAAGGCGACTTCGGGAAGGTCCAAACCTTCACGTAACAAATTAACGCCGATCAAAACTTCAATTTTTCCCAGCCGTAGGTCCCGTAGAATTTCAACCCTCTCCAAGGTCTCTACCCCGCTGTGCAGGTAGGTACATGCCACGCCCGCTTCTACCAGATAACGGGACAATTCTTCGGCCATACGCTTGGTGAGGGTGGTGACCAGGACCCGATGCCCCTGCAACCGCTCTTGGCGAATTTCCTCCATCAAATCATCCACCTGATGCGCCACCGGTCGTATTTCGATTGGAGGGTCCAAAAGCCCGGTGGGTCGAACCACTTGTTCCACCACCACCCCGTCGCTATGCTGTAACTCATAATCGCTAGGCGTTGCACTTACGTAAATCACCTGGGGTATGAGGCTTTCAAATTCTCCAAACATCAAAGGCCGATTATCCAAGGCGGCAGGCAAGCGAAATCCGTATTCCACCAAGTTGAGTTTACGACTTCGGTCACCGCCATACATCGCCCGGACCTGGGGTAGGGTTTGATGGCTCTCGTCAATTAACAACAAAAAATCGGAGGGAAAATAATCCAACAAACAAAAGGGCCTATCCCCGGGCTTTCTTCGATCTAGGTATCTTGAATAATTCTCAATTCCAGAACAATACCCCAACTCGCGAATCATCTCTACATCAAAAGTGACCCGGTCTTCAATGCGTCGGGCCTCCTCAAAGCGGCCTTCTTTTTTGAAATGGGCCACCTGGGCTACCATGTCCTTTTGGATTTCAAGCAGCAGGTCCCCCAATTCGTTTTTTGAGGTGACATAATTGGAGGCCGGGAACAAGGCCAGATCGTCCAAGGACTCCGTGGTTCGTCCGCTTTCGGGATCCAAGCGAGACAGGCTTTCGATTCGGTTTCCGTTCCATTCCAAACGATAAGCGTGATCCGTATAGGCTGGGTAAACATCCACGGTTTCACCCCGAACCCGAAACGTACCCCGGGTCAATTCATGCAAGGTCCTGGAGTACATCACGTCCACCAATCGGTGCAAAAGCCATTCAATGGACACGGTTAATCCTTGATTCAAACGGATGACTTTATCGGTATAATCGGCGGGGTTGCCCATACCGTAAATACAAGAAACTGAGGCCACTACAAGGACGTCCCGCCGACCAGACATCAGGGAGGAGGTGGTTCTTAGCCGGAGTTTTTCGATTTCGTCGTTGATTGATAGATCTTTTTCGATATAGGTGCCGGTGGAGGGCAGGTAAGCTTCCGGTTGATAATAATCGTAATACGAAACAAAATATTCGACCGCATTATCCGGAAAAAACTGCCGGAATTCTCCGTAAAGCTGGGCAACCAAGGTTTTGTTATGGGTCAAGACCAGGGTGGGCCTTTGGATATTCTCCACCACCTTGGCCATGGTGAATGTTTTGCCTGAACCGGTTACCCCCAAAAGCACTTGGGCCGGATCCCCGCGATGTAAACCCTCGCTGAGTTGAGCAATGGCCGAAGGTTGGTCGCCTGCAGGTTCAAACTCGGAGTAAACGCGAAAGGCCATTAGACGACGAGGTTCAATTGGGGATGGCGAAGGGCTTCACCGCCCGGTAATTGGGACCAAAAACGCAAAGAGGCCTCGGCCTGAATGCGAAACATAGAGAGGCCACCCAAGGTACGGGCCCCTAGTTGTTGGCATTCCTCCAAGAACCGAGTCTGTTGGGGTCGGTAAACAAGGTCCATGACCGCATGATGACTGCCCAGACCTTGGAGGTCCAAGGGCGGCAACTGATCCGTTTGGGGCTCCATGCCGAGGGGGGTGCATTGAATAATCAAAGGATGTTGGGCAACGGTGGCTCGATCCAAGGCAGACCAGAGGAATTGAGGGTATGGGGCCGAAGGAGAAAGCGACCGTGTTACCACCCCAAAGGGTATTCTGCGTTGTTGCAACCCGTAGATGACGGCTGCAGCGGCTCCCCCGTTTCCCAAGACCAACGCTGGACCATCAACGCCGTTGGGGCATAATTCATCCAAGGCAGCGACAAAACCCTCCACATCGGTGTTATGTCCCCAAAAACCCTCCAAAGCGGCATCAGGGTCAAGGGTTAGGGGGGAGCGACGAAATCCCAAGCAATTCACGGCCCCGCATCCCAAGGCTTCCGGGGTTAGTTCCGATTTCATTCCGTTCCATAGGGAATTTTGAATTTCTTGGAACACGGATTTTTTGTATGGCAGGGTGACATTGAGCCCCAAGAGGCGGGAATGTTCCCGGCCCAAACGCAAGAGGCCCGGGTAATCGCGGTATTCAAAACATCGGTATTCCGCATCAAGTCCTGCCCGCTCAAATGCAGCTCCAAACAGAGCGGGAGAGGAGGAATGTCCCAATGGAAAACCCAAAAGGCCCAGCAAAAGGGGGTGTTTCATGATGGATATTCGGCAAGGCTTTGGAACAAACCTACGCCGAACGTTGCCTCCCCCAGGCTTCGAGTCCCAAGATGAGCGCAGCACCCAAGACCATGAGCGCCAAAGCCAGCAACGTTTGGGCAGGGAGTCCGGTGAGGGTTTCATAGGCCCAGGGGCTCAGGTTTTCCTCGGTCAGGGGGTGTTGGGCGCCTTTGCGGTCGGTATAAAATGTTAAGACGCGTTTCCATGGCCAGACTTTGTTCAAGGAACCCAGCATGAATCCCGCCAAAAGTGAAACCGAGAGCAGGTGGTGCTTGCGTAGCAGCCATGATAAAAGATGCGAGAACGAAAGGATACCAACGGCGGCACCAACCATAAAAACAAGAATAACGGGAACGTTAAAATCGTGCAGGGCTTGCAAAATGAATTTGTATTTGCCCAGTAACAAAAGAATAAAGGACCCCGATATGCCGGGCAAAATCATAGCACAAATGGCAATGGCTCCGCTAAAAAAGATAAACCAAAGCGCCTCCGGAGTCTGGGTGGGTGACATCACGGTGATGGCGTATGCTAGCACGGTTCCTAACACAAAACCTAATCCAAATCGAAAAGAACGAAGATCAAGATCTCGGCAAACCCCGACGATACTGGCCAAGATGAGTCCCAAGAAAAAAGACCAGGTGGGGATAGGATGAACCTCCAGGAGGAAAATCATGAGGCGGGACAGGAGCAAAATGCTGGTGGCGATGCCGGATAGCAACACCGCCAAAAAGTTCCCGTTGATTTTTTGCCAAGCCTCCAACCAAGCACCGCGCAGAACCATTCGCAATAGGCTGGCATCAAAAGAACGAAGGGACAGCAAAAGGGTTTCGTAGATCCCAGAAATAAAGGCAATGGTTCCGCCGGATACCCCGGGAACCACGTCGGCAGCTCCCATGGCTACCCCTTTGAGGTACAATAAAAGGGAACGCATCATGGCTTTACGGTCTTTGGTTACCCAAATATTGACCAAAGGTATCGCTACGAAGACCGAGCCTCAGGGTTTCCAAGGGAATGATCTCGTGGGGTGCCACATTGCCCAGGTTGACATTGCATCCTTGCATTTTGATAAACCAAGTTTGTTGAGCTTTGTTGGGGGCCTCCCACAAGATTTTGGCCGAAGGAATTTGGGTTAGAATTTCTTCTACCAAACCCGAACGCACTTCACCGGTGCTCCGAAAGATGCCCACATTGCCGGCTTCGCGGGCTTCGGCGATGACGATTTCGGAACCGGCCTCCAATTCAGCCTTCATCATAGCGATCCATCGATAGGGCGCTATAATTTTCTCGGCGTCTTTGGAACCTACTTCGGAGAGAACCTTAAAATTTCGGGCAAAATCCCGGATGTACTCGCATTTGGTATCGTGGGCCATGTCCAGGGATCCGTCTGAAATTTCGACAGTATCCAAGTCCAATTCATCCAATAGCTTTTTGAATTCCTCGGTGCGTTTACGGGCAGCAAAAAGCTCAAATAAGGTTCCGCCTAAATAACACCGAATATTCTCTTGCCGGTACCGATCAATTTTTTGGCGAAGTTTGCGATTAAAAAGGCCGGTGGACCAACCCAGTTTGACCAAATCGGTATGCGCGGATCCGTTCTCGAGAAACGACTCCGCCTCCGATAGGCTGAGTCCTTTGTCCATAACCATGGTTAGGCCATCCTTGCGGGGCTTCTGGCTGCGTTCGGGGATTAACCCCAAGCGTTCGTGGAAATCAAAAGTAAAATCGTACATATTATTCGTCATCTAAAGCCTTGTACCGCCGCAGCATGGCCACCACCTCGGTATGTTGATGGGCATTTGGCCAAAAGGTTAACAAATGATGCGCTTCGCTGGGATCAACCGACAAGGCCCATTCCAAACATGTTTGCGCCAGATCCAGCAATTCTTTGATTTCAAAAGCATAAATCAATCCGGACAATTCAAAGAAATAAGCGGCATCGTCCTTGTGGGGTTCTTGGCCGTCTTGGATGCAACGCAAGGCGTCTTCGTACCGATCGACGGCCAAAAAAAGAGATATCCGAAGAATTCGTGCTTCCCAAAAGCTATCGTCCAGACGTAGCGATTGTTCTAGGGCTTTTTCGGCCTCATCGTAGCGGGCAAGGGCCATGAGGATTCGACCCTTTTCGTACCAATATTCTTCGTGGTCCGGGGAAAGCTCCAAGGCGCGATTGATTAACATTAAGGCGGCACCCCAGGCTTCGCCTTGGGCTTTGCAGGCGGCTTGCCCAAACCAAGCATCGGAGAGATGCGGGTCCAAAAGGGCGGCTTCTTCGTAACGAGCCAGGGCCTCCTCCATGCGATTAAGTTTCTCGTAACATACCCCCAATCCGTTGATGAAGAGGGGGTATTCGGGTTCGCACCGAATGGCTTCTTGCATTTGGGCCAAAGCCTCGGGGTATTTTTCTAAATTGATGTAGGTATTGGCTCGATTAAAATGGGCCATCGAGAGGTCTGGCCGGATAAGCAAGGCGTATTCAAAGGCATCCAGCGCTTTTTCGAAAAGACCTGCTTGGTTGTATAGGATTCCTTGGTTGTACCAGGCCGCATCGGCGTACGGGTTCAAGGCGATTTGTTCTTCAAAAAAGGCAATCCCTTCGTCCATCAATTCGAGCTGGTGGTAACAATACCCCATATCGTAAAGTAGGTGTTCTTGATCGACCTGGTCATGTTGAACACATTGCAAAAAACGATCCAAAGCCGAGCGCCAGCGACCTGCATTCATTAAAACCATACCAAAAGCCAATTGCACGGAGGGCATTTGCTCCGAGTCGGCTAATTGTTCTGCTTTGCGCAGGTGGAGGAGAGCTCGGTTGGTTTGGTTACGGTAATCGTAAAGGGATGAACGGGTTAGGTGCAATTCCACCATGGTGGGATTAAGCCGCAAGGCTTGGTCCATAAGCTCTTCGGCTTGACGCAGGTCTCCTTTGCCCATCATGAGTTGAGCTTTGCGTAACAAAAAACCTGCGTGGTTGGGGGATTGTTCCAGCCCCTTGGCCAAAACCAAATCGGCTTTGACCATATTCCCGCGTTCTTGGTAATAATCAAAAATTTGTTCCAGCTCCTCGGAGTCAAAATACCAATTGAGGCTGCTGTTCAGCGTTTGTTCAAAACGCTCGACATTCTCCCTGGTTTCGGGGTCCTGGTCATCCAAGGGGTCGCTCCAATCTGCCAAAGGGGTAATGTTTCTTCAAAATAGGGCCTGACTAGCCGGTTCGGCGGTGATTGGGGGGCGCGTTAAGGGGTTTTTTTGAACAAAAGGTGGTGGATAGCGAGGGGAGAGGTCCAATAAATCTGAAAAAATAAAATAGTACTTGGTATTGCAAAGTACCTTGGGGGTTGTATGTTTGACCCATGAATAGGGAAAATGTACGCGCACAAATGCGCAAAGGCGTCCTGGAGCTCTGTATACTCCGGGTTTTAGGTCAGGCGGAGGCCTATGCCAGTGATTTACTGGACAATCTCCGCAAAGCCGATATGCTGGTGGTCGAGGGGACCTTGTATCCCCTGCTGACCCGTATGAAAAATGCGGGATGGCTGGATTACCGCTGGGAGGAATCCAAAAGCGGACCACCCCGCAAGTATTATCGACTGACGGAGCTTGGCCAAGAAATCCTCTCGGATTTGGACCAAGAGTGGTTGGCCTTTACCGAGGCGGTGGCCTCCTTATCGCGTTAAAATTTCAAATTTTATTAAAAGTAACATACCATGAAAACAACCGTTTCAATTCATTTGGGAGGCCACTTGATGCACGCCGAGGAGGATGCCCATCACTCGTTGGTTCAGTATTTGGAATCCATCAAACAACATCT
>Ga0172372_10007154_pt1 | contig 15041 bp, 19 predicted proteins | sample LakKiv5m_2_FD_114544 | JGI IMG/M metagenome (GOLD analysis project Ga0172372, IMG submission 114544) | Freshwater microbial communities from Kabuno Bay, South-Kivu, Congo - kab_092012_9.5m | ecosystem: Environmental > Aquatic > Freshwater > Lake | place: Democratic Republic of the Congo...
TCTAATTTTTTGGAGTTGTTGAATCCGTTAGAACCTTTGCAGCACATAGCAGCTAGGGTAAGACACGATAAAATTTACAATTTTTAAGAGTCCGCTGCTCTACCAACTGAGCTAATCCCCCAGAAAGTAATATTTTACTGTATTTGTGGGCTCCGCCTAGCACCAAAAAGTCATTGACACGGCCCAGCTACTTTATCTTGCCCAAAGCAATAGAGTGTGAGGATCTGGGTATAAGTCTTGTCTGAGTTTGGTGTGGTTGCCATTACTCCACGGACCAACAGATATTTACCTGAGCCACCGATGACTGGGATCATCGAGGTTCCAGTATCGGACTCCCGGCCCGCGACTGTGATAGAGCCATTCGCTAACGTTAGCGTCCATTGGCATTCACTAAACTTTCCGGGCAGCGTGCGAATACAGAAACCGCTATTCTTACCAATTGGATCGTGTTTGCTATTTAATAATGGTTGATCGAAGACAAAGATATCACCTGGCGAATCGCCAGCTTTACCAAGGTCAATCCATTGAGCGATGCCACTGCGACCGTCGGCAATAGTTATAAGGGTTGTTGGGTAATTGGGCAGAACCTCACTTTCTGTTTTCGCCTGGTTCTGAGCCCACGTAGCTGTCCAAGTCATAGTGATCAAAGCAACGATAGCGAGAATAATTGAGCGTGTCACGCGAGCCCCTCTAAGTATATGTTCGGAGTCCGCTGCTCTACCAACTGAGCTAATCCCCCAGGAGTGATTATTTTACTGTATTTGTGGGCTATACAGTAGGTTTGGATAGGTCAAAAGTGATAGGGTTGGAATAGGGGTGTGCTACGAAACTTCCGGAAACCGGAGATTTTGGATTCAAAACAATTTTTTTAAAATATGTTTTGCGTTATTGTTTCTAAAATTCATCATAGTTAATACTCAGAATTCTATTCAAAGAAAAATCATTTAAAACTCTTGTTATTTGAAGATGACTTCATATTGTCATTCAATTCACAAATTTTTAAATTACTACCAAACCGTTTCTTTTAACTCATTGCAGATCAATGCAAGTGCCATTATTTGGCATGAATTTTGCTCTAATTCATATATAAGTGCATTTTTCACCAAGATTGAGCGTGAAAGAGCCACTATTTAAATTTATATAAAGAAAATGCATCTTTTTAGGGCGTTAGATGGCAAAGACAAATACATTTTTTGATGAAATGACCTCAGGCAAAGATGAGATAAGAAGTATTTATTCTGCTTATAGCCAGTGGCTCAAAGATACTTCAAATACACAGCTTAAAAGTAAAAATCAGGAAGCAGAACTTCTGTTTCGAAGAGTGGGTATTACATTTAACGTTTATGGTGAGACGGATGGTGCCGAGCGATTAATCCCTTTCGATATTATTCCAAGACTTCTGTCTTCTAAAGAATGGGATTTTATTTCTACGGGCACCATTCAGCGTGTGAAAGCATTAAATATGTTTTTGCATGATATTTATCATGATCAACTTATTATTAAAGAAGGGTTAGTCCCTCAATCTTTATTACAAAATTCTCAATACCGTCCCGAAATGTTTGGTGTTGATGTGCCTAATCAAATTTATGCGCATATTGCCGGAATTGATATTGTAAGAACAGATGAATCACAATTTTATGTCCTTGAAGATAACTTAAGAACACCTTCAGGGGTTTCTTATATGCTTGAGAACAGAAAAATGATGATGCGATTATTTCCAGAATTATTTCGTCGCTATTCAGTAGCTCCTGTAGAACACTACCCACAAGTCTTATTAAATAATTTACGCGCTGTTGCGCAAAACGGCATAGAAGATCCCACGGTAGTTCTTCTAACGCCAGGTGCATATAACAGTGCTTATTTCGAACATGCATTTATTGCTCAACAAATGGGTATTGAGCTTGTAGAAGGTAAAGATCTTTTTGTAAGTAAGAATTCGGTATATATGAAAACAACCGAAGGCCCCAGACGAGTGGATGTTATTTATCGTCGTATTGATGATGATTATATTGACCCCTTAGCCTTTAATGAAATATCAATGTTAGGAGTGCCAGGACTACTTTCTGTTTATCGCGAGGGTGGTGTGACATTAGCCAATGCTATTGGAACAGGAGTTGCCGACGATAAAGCAACCTATATGTATGTGCCTAAGATGATTGAATTTTATTTAAATGAAAAACCTATTTTAGAAAATGTGCCCACTTATGACCTAAGTAAAGAAGATGATTTGCAATATACACTGTCTCATTTAAATGAACTTGTCGTAAAAGAAGTTCAGGGATCAGGGGGTTACGGCATGCTTGTAGGACCTACTTCAACTAAAAAAGAAATTGAAGTATTCCGTGAAGTTATTATAAAAAATCCAAATAACTATATAGCGCAACCTACTCTATCACTTTCTCAATGCCCTACATTAATTGATGAAAGTATTGATTCAAGACATGTAGATTTAAGGCCATTTGTCCTATCAGGTAAAGAGACGAGTGTGGTGCCAGGTGGACTATGCCGTGTCGCTCTTAAGAAAGGATCACTCGTCGTGAATTCATCTCAAGGTGGCGGCACAAAAGACACGTGGATTCTAGAAAAGAATCATCATGCTTAGTCGAACCGCAGATCATTTATATTGGATGGCACGATATATTGAACGCGCTGAAAATATGGCACGTGCACTTGATGTGACTTATAACATGTCTTTGGTGCCAAATGAAGATATCACTGAAGCCATGTTCTGGTCGCCTGTGCTAGAAATATCAGGCACAACAGAAATATACGAAAAAGATATTGGTGAAGTGACTGCAGCTAATGTCATTAATTACTTAGCAATGGACCAAAGAAATCCTTCAAGCATTTATTCTGCACTTAAATCTGCACGAGAAAATGCTCATGCCGTCAGAGTTACAATGACAACAGAAACCTGGGAGAGTATTAATTCTATTTGGCTAGAGTTCAGTCAATTTCATAAGCAAGATTTTTCTAAAAAAGGATTACGTGAATTTTGTGATTGGGTAAAAACAAGATCCCATTTATTTAGAGGCGTTTGTTTTGGAACCATGTTACGAGATGATGCTTTTAACTTTGTAAGGCTTGGAACATTTATTGAGCGCGCAGACAATACTGCAAGATTGCTTGATGTGAAATACCATTTACTTTTACCAACTGGCCAAGAAGTGGGTGGTGCTGTAGATTATTATGAGTGGAGCTCGGTATTGAGATCTGTATCAGCACTTCAAGCTTATCAAAAAATATTTAATGATACGATCGAGCCATGGCGTGTTGCAGAATTATTAACCTTAAGATGTGATATGCCAAGATCACTTCATGCATGTTTTGATGAAATTATTCTTATTTTAGAAGCACTGTCTAAATCTAAAAATAATGAAGCATTTAGACTCGCTGGTGAAATCCATGCCAAGCTTCATTACGGCAAAATTAAAGATATTTTCCAGTCTGGCTTACATGAATTTTTAAGTGACTTTATTAAGTCGAATGATTTGATTGGCCAAGAAATTCATAAACACTTTTTAAGTGCGACTTATTAATTATGCTGCTTAAAATAGAACATTATACATACTACAGTTATAGCGATTTTGTAAATTACACCATTCAGCATCTTCGCTTAACACCAAGTAGTGAATTCGGACAATATGTAAGGCGGTGGGATATTAAAGTTAAGGGGGAGTTATATCAATTCCAGGATGCTTATAAAAACATTAGCCATCGGTTAATAGTAAATGAGCCGCACCAAGAAATTGATATTGTTGCAATAGGTGAAGTGGAAACAGGATTAGATAAAAAAAATGATCAAGACCGTTTACCTCTTCCAATATTCTTGCGAGATACCAAGCTTACGGAAGCAAGCGCAAAATTAAGTCGATTTGCTCATAAGTTTAAGACTTCAGTTGAGAAGCAAAACGAATCGGTTGAAAACATGATGCATGAAATTCTAAATTTGGTTGAATATATTAAAGGTGCAACAAGAGTTACAACAACGGCTTCAGAAGCTTTTCAGTTAAAAAAGGGCGTATGCCAAGATCACGCACATATTTTTATAGCTTGTTGTCATGAGCTTAATTTGCCAGCGCGTTATGTCAGCGGGTATATGTTTACTGAAGATGGTCATCTTATGCAGTCTCACGCATGGGCGGATGTTTGGTTCGAAAATTTAGGCTGGCAAAGTTTTGATGTATCTAATGGATGCCGTGTAAATGACCTTTATGTAAGGCTAGCTGTTGGACTAGATTATAAATCAGCTAGTCCTGTAGTCGGTGTCAGACTTGGCGGTGGTGCCGAAGGTATGGCGTCTAGTGTTATTATTAATCAATCCAATACACCTCTTGATAAAAGAAAAAAAATAGATAAATCTGAGCTTATAATTCAAGCTACTCAGCAACAACAATAATTAATGAAGGAAATCATATGACCTATTGCGTAGGCCTTTTATTAAATGAAGGCCTTGTATTTGCATCAGATACGAGAACAAACGCGGGTGTTGATCAAGTCGCTATTGTTCCTAAGATGCATATTTTTGAGGTTAAAAATAAGCGAGTAATTGTTATACTCACAGCAGGTAATTTAGCGATCACCCAGTCTGTAGTGAATGCTCTAAAAGCAAATACCTTAAAAAAAGGAAAAACAAAACATATTAACAATGTTTCAAGCATGTTTGATGTTGCAGCGCTGGTAGGTGAGGAAATGCGCTTAGCTTATGAACGTGATGCTAAACACCTTAAAAGTCAAAATATTGAATTTAATGCAACTATTTTAGTTGGTGGTCAAATTAAAGGTGAGAAGCCAAGACTGTTTAATGTCTATGCTGCAGGTAATTTTATTGAAACATGTCCTGAGACACCTTACTTTCAAATTGGTGAAACAAAATATGGAAAGCCTATTATTGATCGTGTTGTAAAACATGACTCTAAAATGATGGATGTTGTGAAGTGTTTGCTTGTATCTTTTGACTCCACCATAAGAAGTAATATTTCCGTAGCAGCTCCAATTGATTTACTTCTTTATAGAATAAATAGTTTTAGCTCAAAAAACAAAAAACGTATTACAGATAATGACCCTTACTTCATTCAGTTACGACAAGAATGGTCAGCTGGACTTAAGAAAGTATTTACAGGGTTAAAGAATCCGAACTGGTTTTAAAATTTTGACACTTTTCAAAGGGTCGCTTTGAAAGGACTTTTTAAAATGTCGTTTGAACGACATTTTAATAATGTATGCTGTTTGACGCTTGGTGTGCTTAGGTGTGCTCGCTGATTTTAATTCCAAAAAAACTTCTACCTCTGCCACTGCCTGGGTCAGCTAGGGCGAGATGTCTTGATATTTAACTGATCTGTGAGTCCGCTGCTCTACCAACTGAGCTAATCCCCCAGAAGTGATTATTTTACTGTATTTGTGGGCTTGCGAGAGGGTTTAGTTCAGTGAAAATCTCTTGGGTTGGAATAGGGGTGTGCTACGAAACATCCGGAAACCGGAGATTTTGGTGGTTAAGCATTCATTGTAAAAAATAAAGCCACTCGAAAGTGGCTTCAATGAATAACTATAAAATTATGAATTAGAATTTAATATTACTTATTTTCGCTATATTCAGATCCAGGATTAAAGCCACCATTGCCACCAATCAGTAAAGCATCTGTGGGATGGAACGGCTTAAAGTCAGGCTCTACTTCAACTGCATTTCCATATTCCGAGCCAGGATTAAAACCACCATTGCCACCAATCAACAATGCATCTGTCGGATGAAAGGGTTTAAAGCCTAAATCTTCTTGAGCGAAAAGAGGAACGTTTAAAAAAGAAAGTAAAAAAACAAAAGCTAATATTTTTTTCATAATATCTACTCCAGTAATTTTTCAAATTTACAAATCTAAATCTCAAAAATTATTTTTTTTGACCTTTAGAGAATAATCGTATTCCTGAATTTTAGCGATGTCAACAATATTGTTGATTTCAGTAAGTTAGTTTATTTTAGTCGGTTTAGGTGGCATGAATTTTGGTAGGGGGCTAAAAGGGGTGTATTTCAAGATTACTAAAATTTCTTATGCTAGGACATTTTAGGAGTAATCTATTAAGCGAGGGAGCGAAGTTAATACATGTTTCATCGTGCAAAAATTCAATTCATTAGTCTATTCTTAGCGTCTATATCAATTGAGATAAATGCGGCTGAAACTATGATTGAAGAAAATCCTGCAGATATGTATTTGGGCACTTGTTATGCTTTGCAATATTTAAAGCTTCATTATTGCCCTACAACTAACACCACAAAAATGGCGACATGTATCACTAGCATTGTTGATGAGGTTGATGAGAAAAATAAAGATGAAGTGAAATTGAATTTTAAAACCCGTGCAAAATTAATCATGCCACACGTCATAAAGCATATTGATGAGTCATTTCCGAAATATTTAGCTAAAGTCAAAGGGGATCGAAACAAGACTTGTCTATATCACCAGCAAAATATGAAGAATTCTATGAAGAAGTACTTAGAAACATTCCGATCAAATCAAGTTGATTTCGCTCATACTGAGTAAAAATTAAAACTGACTATGAGCCTGTAAAAACTTTTAACGTAACATGTAAAAAATTAGAAGAGCTAGGTGCATTAAGAATAAAAGTATTTAATCTTGAGAATTTAATTTGATACTAGTTTTTGTCTCCAAAAAAGAGGTTTTTTGTCTGGATTAGTAAAGATATAAATTGCATCTTTTTTAAGACTTTCAATTGCTTCATCTTCAGAAATCTGTGAATCTTTTATTTTTTCTTGAATATTTTTTTTATTCTCAATAAGCCACGCAGGATTCTCTTCAAATCCATTATCTTCCATGCATGTGCGCATCACCATTGCTTTATCGCCAAGTATTTCATATTTTTGAAACTCAACTATAGCTTGTCGATTTGCTACTGATTTTTCTGCAATACCTAAACAGAAATTACCCTTATCTTCGAGCAAAGTTTTTTTGGGGGATGAGGTTAGATTTGAACTTGATAAATAAAAATTAAAAAATACATAAATCAGCAAAAAAAACATTACAAAAAGAATAAAAATTATGACTAGTTTCCTCATAGCATTACCCCTTATTCACTGTATTTAGAGCCTTAAATTTTTATTAAGAAATATTTTACAGTATTTGGGGGTATTAAAGAGATCTTGGGGGGCTGCGATTTCGGAAGAATTTAATAAATGGGTGCTATAAAGTGTCAAAATCGTAATTTAGAAGACATTAAATGATTTTTTACTTGACAGAAGGGGCTTTAAAAATACATGCTGTGAATAATGCCCAATTATAAAAAAATAGATTTATGAGTTTTAGAAAAAAAATTGCTCGCATCACGTTTTTACTGGCATTAATTTTGTTTGCATGGTTAATTTTAGGTATTTTGGGACTGGCCCCCTTATATTTCCAAATACCTGGGGAGACAAGTTTTAGAGCTCATGCCTCAGTAACAGTTTTATTCTTGCTCTTAGCCTCATGGGCTTTTTGGAATGAAAAATAGTAAAAATCTTTAAATAATTAGGAGAACTTATGCTTAAGATGTCTGATATATGTATTCTATTGTCTGTTTTTGTGGCCTTCACTACTACAGCTTATTTATGGTGGTCTGGTCAACAGCAAGAAGGATTATTCACAGCTACCTGGATACCTTCTATTTTAACTTTTGCAATATACTTTAAAGTTATTTCGAGGAAGTGATAAGAATGAGTAATCCAATACTGTTTGGTACAGGCTTATTCTGTTTTTTTCTTGCAATTGTTGGTGTTGTTTTAACAGTTCAAGAATTTAAAAACATGGAATTAAAAGAAAAATTAAAAGACAAAAGTAAGTAATACGCGTTTGATTGAATTGGCTTTTCTAGAAAAGCATATTGCAGCTCGAGGATAGGAAGCGCAATAAAAATCGTCAAGATAATTGACTCTTATTACTATGGCTTTTTCCAGTTTCCGTAAGATTTAAATCTTTCGGTAACATCTCCCATTTCCTTATCAGTAAGGATGGTAGGGGAACCCATTTGAAGCGCATATGTGTATTGTTCACAAAGCCTTTCAACTTCATGACTGATATTTAATGCGTCTTCAATATCACGACCTATAACAATCATTCCATGATTAGCAAGTAAGCAAGCCTTTCGTTCATTCAATGCTATAAGGGCTGCATCTGAGAGTGCTTGAGTTCCAAAGAGCTCATATTTGGTGCATCGAATTGAATTACCCCCAGCTACAGCAATCATGTAATGAAAAGCAGGAATGTCTTTTCTAAAAAGACTGAGCGTTGTAGCAAAGGTTGAGTGTGTATGAATCACGACATTCGCATCTTTTCGAGACTTTAGAATGTCATGATGAAAACGCCATTCACTTGAAGGTTCGCGTGGTGGTTTTTGGCTAGATTGTATCGTTCCCTTAAAATCCATAAATACCATATCATCAATAGACATTGCTTTAGGATTAGGTCCTGAAGGGGTGATATAGAATCCATCACGATCACGAATACTACAGTTTCCAGAAGAGCCTTCATTTAAGCCTGATGATTGAAGGTGCAATGTTAAATCAAGTAATTGTTGTTGAATAGTTTTCATGAATAAATAGATTTTAATTCTTGAGGAGAATAAACACCATCTTCCGTAATAATTTTAGTGACGTATTTATGAGGAGTAATATCAAATGCTGGATTAAAAGCGCGTGTACCTTTTGGCGCTATTTGAATATTGGTTAATTCATTTTTATTATTTAATCCTTGCATCATTAAAACTTCTTCTTCATGTCTTGACTCTATAGGGATATTAAAAAAGTTTTTTGAAGCATCTTGATCAATAGTTGACTTAGGCGCTGCCACATAAAATGGAATATTATTTTCAAAAGCGGCAACAGCTTTTAAATAGGTACCAATTTTATTGCAGACATCACCATGTATAGAAATGCGATCAGCACCTACAATCACAAAATCTACTTCACCTTTTTGCATTAAATGTCCACCAACATTATCGCTAATTAAGGTATGAGGAATCTTATGTTGCCCTAATTCCCAAGCTGTTAAATGCGCACCTTGATTACGTGGTCTTGTTTCATCAACCCACACATGAAAATCAATTCCTTTGTTATATGCATAATAAAGAGGGCTTAAGGCTGTTCCATAATCAACGGTTGCAAGCCATCCCGCATTACAATGCGTTAATATTTGTAGTGTTTTTTTATTGAAATTATTTTCAATAAGTTGAAGTCCGTGTTTTCCAATGGATTGATTTGTTTTAATGTCTTCATCCAAAATTGTTTGACATAAAGACCATGCTGATTTAAAGCGTTTATCGGGAGGCAGATCCAGTAGCATTTCGTTCATACGATTAAGTGCCCATTGAAGATTAACAGCGGTAGGTCTTGACTGAAAAAGACGCGATGACGCATCTTTCAATGAATCATCTAAAGGATTATTTTTCATGGCGAATGCAATACCAAATGCGGCTGTAACTCCTATTAAGGGTGCACCTCGAACTTCCATGATTTTAATTGCATTGATAACTTCGTCGAGTGAATGAAGGGGTTTGGTCGTGAAATGATGAGGTAACTTCGTTTGATCAATAATATGTATTATAGATTCAGTTGAATCAAGCCATATTGTCTGAAAATCCTGACCGTTAATCTTCATCACAATCCTTAATCACATAGAACCCAAGAGTTTGCTTATTTACTAACTGAGCTAATCCCCCAGATGTGGATATTTTACAGTATTTGTGGGCTTGCGCAGGGGTTTAGTTCAGTGAAAATCTCTTGGGTTGGAATAGGAGTGTGTTAAAAAAAGCTAAATTTCAGGAATATTTATGGACCGTTCTTTCCAAAAATTCTTATATATGTCGCTTGGGTCATGCTCTAAATTCTGTTTTGTAGTATTAAATCTTCTTCCACCCCTGGGATCAGTTCCATTTCCAGCAATGTAAAGCCAGTTTCCTTGATTACTATAAACATCGAAGTCGATTAATTGAGACTCAAACCATTGAGCACCTTTCCTCCAGTCGCACTCTAAATAATAAATTAGGTAGCTTGCAACAATTTGTCTCATTCTGTTTGATAAGTATCCAGTCAAAAAAAGTTCTTTCATACCAGCATCGATTAATTGATTTCCTGTTCTACCGTTTATCCAAGCTTCAAATATAGATTCATTATGGTTTATGTGTGTTGGATTCTTATTTAATCCATTTTTTAAATAGAGACTTTTTCCATATTTAAAATGTAAGAATCTAAAGTAATCTCTCCATAGAAGTTCAAACCATATCCAATATGAGCTATCATTTGCACCAAATTGATCCTCAAACTCTTTTAATTTAAATGCTATATATTTTGCGGATATACAACCGATAGCAAGCCATGGAGAAAACTTTGTTGAAAAATCAATACCGGATAGTTTATTTCTTGTTTCTTTATAAGAATGAGGTAGTTTTTTAAGTAAATAATTTTCAAGGTGAGCCAGTGCAGTTTTTTCACCACCTAAGAATTGATTTTCTGTATATGGAAAAGATGATTTTTGATTCTTAATCTCTTTTATAAAGTTAATATTTATATTATTTTCAAATTTTTTATTTGGAAGGGGCGGAAGTTTTGAAGGCGATTGGACTAATGTTTTAATTTCAATATTCTTTACCTCAATTTGCTTTCTAAATTCTGTAAAAATATCTGGCATATTGTTAGGTTCAAATGGAAGTTCAGATGGATCAATCATTGAGGACTGCCAAAATGTCACAACAGGAATGCCAAGGCTTCGAATTAATACTTCTTGCTCAAGCTCTTCAGGAGCTATAATTTTTTCAAAGTAAATATTTGTAGCACCGATTGCATCTGCTATTTTTTTTATCTGATCACACATATTACCTTGAACTTCGATAAGGCCTGAGTTCATCAATTTAAGACTAGCGCTTAATTGATTTAATGCTTGCCTTAAAAAAGTTTGTCTATGTAAGCCAACTCTCCTAACACCTTTATAAATCACATCATTATTAGGATGGCAAAATAAAGGTAATAAAATATCACTCTCACTTGAAGCCTTGAGAAAGGCTGGATTATCTTTTAAACGTAAATCATTTCTAAAACAGTAGATAGTAATATTAGGCATTTATTTTTTTTAAATTATATTTTCTTAAACTTTTTCCACTTAAATATATTTAATCTCAATAGAAATAATATGAAAATAATGGAAGCATAAATGAGCGGCTCAGTGATATCTTTTTTGACTAGCCACGTAAAGTGAAGTACACCCAGAATAGCTATTAGATAAATAAGACGATGTAATCTTTTCCAATTGGATTTGAGTTTTCTCTTCATTTCGTCGGATGAGGTAATTGCTAGGGGTAATAACAAAAGCCATCCTAAAAAACCCACAAGCACATAGCGATGCTTAATAATGTCATCTTTTATATCAATCCAGGCAAAATGATAATCGAGCCCAATATAGCAAAGAAGGTGAACTGTTACATAGAAAAAAGTAAAAAGTCCTAACATTCTTCTATATAAAATCCATTGATTCATATGGGTGATATTTCTTAAAGGTGTCATGCTTAGTGTTAGACACAAAAAAATAAGCGACCACTTCCCAAAATGACGCTCAATAAATTCGATTGGATTAGCGCCAAGATTATTGAGGAATATAGCAAGGCTTAGAGATAAAACTGGCCACAGGCTTACAGTAAAAATTAAACGTTTGATATATATTTGATTTATTTTCAAAAGGCTTAAAAATTCTTGTTGAGATCCATCCCTTGATATAAGTGAGCAACTTCTTCATGATAGCCATTAAACATCTGCGTTTTTAGTCGAGGTGATAATAAACTTTCACCAACTCTTCTTTCAGTAGTTTGTGTCCAACGAAGGTGATCAACCTTAGGATTCACGTTTGAATAAAAACCATATTCTTTTGGGTTTGCTTTCATCCATGAGGATATAGGCATTTTTTCTACTAATCTAATTTTCGTAATCGCTTTAATACTCTTGAATCCATATTTCCATGGCACAACTAATCTAATAGGCGCACCATTTTGTTTTGGTAAAACTTTTCCATATAAACCCACTGCTAATATCGTCAATGGATGCATTGCTTCATCTAATCTTAATCCATCGGTATAGGGCCAATCGAGTATATCAACTTTTTGGCCAATCATTTCATTTGGTCGTTTTAAGGAGACAAATTCCACATACTTAGCATTTCCAATTAGTGACACTTTTTTAAGTAATACATGTAATGGAAACCCTACCCAAGGGATGACCATCGACCAACCTTCAACGCATCGAAGCCGATAAATACGTTCTTCTAAAGGCATCTCTTTTATAAGTTCATCAAAATCTATTTTGAGTGGTTTTTTCACAGAACCTTCAATAGAGATTGACCAAGGGTCAATATTTAATTTTTCTGCATACTCATAAGGATCGGATTTTGAAGAACCGAATTCATAATAATTATTATAACTTGTAATGTCTTTAAGTGAGGTTAGCTTTTCTTTTTCTCCTTCTTTGGCTTGAGCAAAAGAAGGAAGTATATGAAGTGCGGCAAAACTTTTATTTGTAAATGCAGAGAGGGCTGTTGCACCTAAAATTAAACCTAAATTTTTTATAAAATTTCGACGATCATTATAAATGTGCTCAGGGGTAATTTCTGACGATGCAATTTTTTTAAGTTTCATTAAAATTAATTTAATTTAGTTTTTGTTAATAGTCTAGTTTAAAATACCAAGCTTGAATAGAAATTGATCAAAAAATTTTACTTGGTAATTATTCGAGAAGGAGCTCAAGTTTTGGAAGATAAAAGATGCTGTGGAAGAGGGGTTTGTATCATTAATGCTCAGGGTATTTGTTGGTGTGGTCAAAGGTGGGATGGTGAAAAAATGATTTCTTCAAAGCCAGATGACAGCAAAAAAATAGAATTAGAGAAAAAACGGCTATCAAAAAATTAATCATTGAAATGATTCAAACTAATTAGTAATTGTAGCAAGGTTGAAATTGGCCTGAGTTCCAATAAAACCTCAGTCTAGAGATTTTTCATTGAACTCATTCGATTAATTTAACTCTCTAAAAACATCATGATTAAAAGAATAACTCATCATAAAGCTGAAGGTTTTTCTGATTACTTTGCCTTAGCTTGTACTAAATTTCTTCGTTTTTTTGCAGATACTTTTTTTGCTGGACGATACGGACATAGAGCCGTAGTTTTAGAAACGGTAGCAGGCGTCCCAGGAATGGTAGGCGGTACTTTACAACACCTGAAATCCTTAAGGCGGATGCAAAATGACGATGGTTGGATCAGGTTATTGCTCGATGAGGCTGAAAATGAGCGTATGCACTTAATGACCTTTATTGAAATTGCCAAGCCAAACGCTTTTGAAAGGTTCTTGATCATTCTGGCACAAGGCATTTTTTATAACTTATTCTTTTTGCTTTATTTAATTTCTTCAAAGACAGCGCATCGGTTAGTTGGTTATTTTGAAGAGGAGGCAGTTTATAGCTATACAGAATATTTACGCGATGTGCAAAGAGGAAAATATGAGAATATTCCTGCACCTAAAATAGCCATTGATTATTGGCATCTAAAAAATAATGCACGATTAATTGATGTCATAGTGGCTGTAAGAAATGATGAAATGAACCATAGGGATGTAAATCACTATTTTTCAAATCAACATCGCTAATTTCTTGGAACTATTTAATCTTCTTTGAATCCTAGTGAAGTTAACCATAAGTTAATAACATTAGGAACCCAAAAGGTGAAGATATGAAAGAAAAAGAAAATATAAACAAAGATCGTAAAGTTAAAGATTTGGTCACAGAAGCGGCTGTTAAATCTTTAATTCCCTCAGAAGAATTTCCCTGCACGGCTGATGATAAGGCATGCACTAAAAGATGGCTTGAATCACAGTCTGATTGCGCTTGATTCATATGAGTAATGAAACAGTCTATTTAGCAGGCGGCTGCTATTGGGGATTAGAAGATCTTTTAAGCGAAATACCCGGTGTCGTTGATACAGCGGTAGGTTTCTCCGGCGGGCATGTCAAAAATGTTTGTTATCGAGAAGTCTCAACAGGCACAACAGGGCATGCAGAGACAGTAAAAGTTGTTTTTGATACTGATATTCTAAGTTTCAAGGACTTACTTTTATTCTTTTTTAAGATGCATGATCCCACAACGCTTAATCAACAAGGGAATGATTTGGGCACCCAGTACCGTTCAGCTATTTTCGTAACCAATAATGAACAAATCATGATGGCCGAAGATTTAATTAAGAAGATCGATGTGTCAGGTGCGCTTTCAAGAAAAATTACAACAGAGGTAAATTCATTCAGCTCTTTTTTCCCGGCAGAAGAAAACCATCAAAAATATTTAAAGAAATATCCAGATGGTTATTCATGTCATTTTTTGCGAGATATAAACTGGGCTATTTAAGTCATTTAACTTTATTAAAAAGTTAAAGCGCTAAGTTTAATAGCCCCTTAAAAAAATAATCCCTCCTTTTTTGTTTCTTTGCTAATTGAGAATTAACTCAGCAAATATCTTTATTTAATCCCATAATTAATTTATGGTTAATGATAATTATCATCAAAATCTTAAGATTAAAAAAAATATAAAAACCTAGTTATTTGGGAGTAAACTTTATACAAGATAATTTTATCGAAGCTATTTAATTATCTAAACTTTAGTTTTAAAGTTTTTTTTCAATCAACAGGAGGTTCTTATGTTTCAAGGTTTTTTTAAATCCCTAAGAAATAAGTGCTTATTAGGATTGTCTTTATTAGGCTTATCAACATCAGTTTTTGCTGAATCAGGGCAAGTGCTTCAATCAAGCGATTTTGTTGGTATTACCTTTTGGTTAATCTCAATGGCTTTAGTTGCTTCAACTGCTTTCTTCTTCCTCGAAAGAGATCGTGTTGCAGGTAAGTGGAAAACTTCTCTCACTGTGTCCGGACTCGTCACATTAGTAGCGGCTGTTCACTATTTCTATATGCGTGACGTGTGGATCGCAACTCAATCAACACCAACAGTTTATAGATATATTGATTGGCTCATTACAGTACCA
>Ga0172372_10007155_pt1 | contig 15041 bp, 16 predicted proteins | sample LakKiv5m_2_FD_114544 | JGI IMG/M metagenome (GOLD analysis project Ga0172372, IMG submission 114544) | Freshwater microbial communities from Kabuno Bay, South-Kivu, Congo - kab_092012_9.5m | ecosystem: Environmental > Aquatic > Freshwater > Lake | place: Democratic Republic of the Congo...
ACGCGCCCCGACCGGACGTTCATCCGCGTGAACGCCCACGCACAGCGCACGCAGGGGCTCGAGCTCTTCGGCGCGTGGCGTGGGGCCGATCGCACCTTCCTCGCCGATCTCACCGTGCAGGACCCGCAGCTGATCGATCAGATGCGCGGCGCGCACCGGGCTCCTGAGTATGTGCCGCACCTGCGCGGCTCGGTGACGGCGATCATCCCGCTCGCGGTGCGCACGCGACTCACCACCGCCGCCACCACGATCGGCGCGCAGTCCTGTCTCAATCCGGATCGTGGGACCCGCGAGACGATCGCCGCCGCCACGCGGTTCGATGCCCTCGTCGATCGCGACATCGCGCTCGGCGCGCGTGGGCTCTGGTCGGCGCTCCGGCTCAGCGTGGGGGTCGACAACCTGCTCGACCGGCTGACCTACGATCAGTGCGGGTTACCGCAGGTGGGGCGGACGCTGCGGGTGGGGCTGCAGCTGCGCTGACGCGAGCGCCTGCTCCAACGCCGCCGCCTTCGCCGCCGTGTACGGCCCCGTCGTCCGCCAGAGCACCCGCCCCGCCCGATCGACCAACAAGACCTGGATCACCGCCTCCGTCGTGATCCCGAGGGACCGCTTGAACGGCGCCTTGTCGATGTAGAGCGTCACCGTCCGTTCGCGGACCGCGCGGTCGGGGATCCCCCCGCGCATCCCGCGATTGATCACCCACCGCATCGGGGCGACCATCGGCTTGATCGTCGGGATCTCATAGAAGTCCGAGCCCGGATACTTCGGCAGCGTCTGCTTCAGCCAGGGGGCCCAGGTATCGACGTCCCGCTGCTGCTCCATCTCGAAGGCGACGAAGACCACATTCCGCTCCCCATTGAAGTCGGCGGGGAGGGTGAGCGAGCGCCCCTCGAGGTTGTCGAAGGTGACGGTCGGGAACCGGATCGAATCGACGGGGAGGGTCAGGGCGAGGGCCAGCGTGAGGGTCGAGAGCATCTCTATAGATAACCCCGCCGGTGCCCCGCCGACCTCACGTCCCAGCCGGCGCCTCGGCGAGGACGGCGTCGAGATCGGCGAGGAGGGGCGCCATCGTCTCCCGCAGCGCGTCGACGAGCGGGCGCACCGCATCGAGGGCCGCCCCGCTGCGGAGCGCCTCGTCGAGTGCGGCCGCCGCCGCATGCGCATCGACCGCCGCGATCGCCCCCGTCACTCCCTTGAGGGTGTGCACGATCCGCTGCGCCCGCTCGCGATCCTCCCCCGCGAGCGCCCGCGCGATCGTCTCGACGTCGGTGCGATGCTCCCGCGCGACATCGCGGAGGAGCGTCCGGTAGAGCGTGTGGTTCCCGGCGACGAGCCGCACCCCGGCGTCGTAGCGCAGCCCCCGGATCGTGGGGTGGGACGGCGGGACCGGGATCCACCGATCGATGAGGGCCCAGAGCTCCGCGGGCTCGAAGGGCTTCCCCAGATGCGCCACCATCCCCGCCGCGAGGACCCGCTCCCGGTCCTCGGCCCGCGCGTTCGCCGTCACCGCGATGATCGGGAGCGCCGCCTGCTGTGGCATCGCGCGCACCGCGCGGGCCACCGCATAGCCGTCCATCCCCGGCATCGTGAGGTCGAGGAGCATGCAATCGAACCGCTCGCGCTGCAGCCGCTCGAGCGCCGCGGGGCCATCCCCCACCGCCGCGACCTCGAGCCCCATCTGGCGCACGAGCTCCGCGGCGATCTCGCGATTCACCTTGTGGTCATCGACGACGAGGACGCGCGCGCCGGCGCGGCCGGGGAGCACCCCGGGATCGGACGGGGCAGCGATCGCAGGCGCCATCTCCTCCGCAACGGCCGGGGTAAGGCGCACCGTGCACCAGAAGGTCGACCCTTCGCCGCGCCGGCTCGTCACCCCCACCCTCCCCTCCATCAGCGCGGCGAGCGACTCCACGATCGCGAGCCCGAGCCCCGAGCTCTCCGTATCGGCGCGGGGGGGGGCGAAGCGCACATAGGGATGGAAGACCGTGGCCTGCTGCACCTCGCTCAATCCCACCCCGGTATCGGTCACCTCCATCCGCAGCGTCACGCGGTCCGCCGAGTCGGGGAGGCGGGTGAGGCGCACCGTGATCCCTCCCTGCTCGGTGTACTTCACCGCATTGCTGACGTAGTTCACCAGGATCTGCGTCAGGCGATGCCGATCCCCGACGAGCTGCGCGGGGAGGGTGGGGTCGACCTCCACCTCGGTCTGGAGCCCCTTCCGCGCCGCCTCCTCCCCGAGCATCCCCGTCACCCGCTCCACGACATCGGCCAGGGCGAAGGGCTCATGCGCGAGGGTGAGGCGTCCCATCTCGACCTGTGAGAGATCGAGGGCGTCGTTCACGAGGGCCTGCAGGTGGCGTCCACTCTCCTGGATCTGCTCGAGCCACCCGCGTTGCCGCGCAGAGAGGTCGGTGCGCTGCAGGAGATGACTCACGCCAAGGATCGCGTTGAGCGGGGTGCGAAGCTCGTGACTCATGCTCCCCAAGAAGGAGGAGCGCGCCGAGGCGTCGGACTCCGCGGCGATCCGCGCCTCCTCATAGTCGGTGACATCGGTGAGGCTGCGGACCACCTCCCCCGTGGGGAGGGCATGGGAGGCGAGATCGAGCCATCGCCCCCCGGGGCTCCGCACCACCTGACGACGGCGATCGGTGGCGAGCCACTCCGAATCGGCACGCTGGAGCTGCGCGGCGATCGCGTCCCGGGTCGCGGTGTCCGCGGTCATGAGCCCCAAGAGGGTTGCGGCCCGGGCGTTGTGATAGGCGACCTGCCCCGTCGGGGTGAGGACCACGAGCCCCTGCCCCATGGCGTCGAGACTCCCTTGCAGGAGGGCGCCGGTCTCCCCGAGGCGCGCCGAGACCCGATCGAAGGCGATCCGCGTCATCAGCACGAGCCCGAAGACCCCTATTTTTCCGACGAGGAACCGCATCAACAGGGCGCCATCCAGCTGCCAGCGGAAGGCCGCGATCATGAACCCCACCGTCATCAGGGCCACCGCGCTCCAGACCGCCGGCCGCAGTGGGAGGAAGATGAAGAGGGGGATGATGACGACGAGGAGGTAACCGGCGCCGGAGGGCCCGTTCTCCCAGGCGCCGGCGAGGACGAGGGCGAGGAGGAGGAGGGGGAGGAGGAGTGAACGCCAGGAGCCCTGCCCCTGGCGCCAGCGGCGTTTCCACTCCGAGGCGGCGAGGAGGCAGAGGACGATCTGCCCGAGGAGGATGAGATCGGTGGTGATCGGGCCGGGGCCGCTGAGGGCCCGCAGCGTGATCATCGGGATGAGGATGAGCGCGAGGAGCCCACTGCTCCACTGCCGCACGCTACCCAGGACGCGGTCCGCCCAATTGGCGGCCTCACTCGTCGTGAGCGAGCGGGGCACGAGGGGCTCGGTGGCGCGCCACGGTATCATGGCGCCTACGATATGACAGGGACCAGCCTGTGGAAACCCTCAGGGGAACCCGCGCAGGGGGCGGTAACGGTGCAGGGGGACTGATCCCCTACCGCACCCGCGCCAATCCCCGCTCCGCCGCCAGCACCCCGAAGCTCGGCGCGGGATTCCCCGCGAGCACCCGCTGCCAAGCCTCACGCGCCTCGGTGGTGCGCCCGTTCGCCGCGTGCCACTGCCCCACCCCGTTCCCCACGGTCTGCCGCTCGAGCGCGTCGGCACCGGCGGTGAGGAGCTGGTGCGCGGGGAGCACCCCCTTCATGTACAGGAGGAGCCGGTGGTACGACCCATTCTCGATGATCTCCCAGGTGGGGTCGATCGCGGCGAGGAGCGCGGCCACCTCGGTGCGGCGGCCGAGGTGGGCGAGGGAGAGGACCCACCAATAGGTCGCGGCGACGCGCTGATCGAGATTGGCGGCCACACGCGCATCCTCCGCCCAGATCGGCGCGGCGAGGGCGTAGTCGCCGTCGAGGAAGTAGGCGAGCGCGAGGTGGTAGCGGATGTTCGAGTGGAGGGTGCTCGTCGGGATCCCGCGCGCGTTGGGCTGTCCATCGGGCTCCACCAGGTCGGGCTGTCCGCGCACCAGCGCCCACGCGCGCTCGAGATCGGCCCGCGCGCGCTTCGTATCGCGGATCGAGAGATACCGATGCCCGCGATGCCGGAGCACGAAGGGGGAGTCGGGGTGCCGCTCGAGCCCGAGCGTATAGAGATCGATCGCTCGCTGATAGGCGCCGGTGTACGCGATGCGTCGTCCGAGCCAGATCAGCGCGTCGCGATCCTGTGGCGCACGATCGTACGCCATCTGCGCGGCAGCGAGATCGGGCGGGATGGGAGAGGTCGGTGCCTGCGCCCGCAGGGGCGGGAGGGCGATGCACGCGATGGCGGTCCCGATGATGATGGCTCTCACTGTCTCACCCTCCCCAATGTCGGTTCTGACAGACTCCCCAGATACAACCACTCCCCCGTCGCCAACACATCGGTGATCGGCGCATACCCCCCCGCCGGATCCTGCCGATCCTCGAGCACCCGCCCCGTCTCGTCGATCGCGACGAGATGCGCGTACCGCGCCGGCTTGGGCTGCAACGCCGATGGGATCCGCACGATCACCTTCCGGAGCGCGGGATATCCAGCGAGTCGGTCGAGGATCCTGTTCCGCGGAGCGAAGAGCGCGACCCAGAACCGCCCCTCGGCGTCGCGCGAGATGTTGTCGGGGAAGCCGGGGAGATTCTCGATGATCGGCGTCACCTGCCCACGCGACGGCCCGTCGAGCTCCACGCGTACGATCCGATATGCCCCGGTCTCCGTCATCAGCACCGCGCGCGCATCGGCGGTGAGGGCGACGCCGTTCGCGAAGTCGAAGCCCGCCGCGACCACGCGCACCTGGCGCGTGCTCGGATCCCACTCGAGGAGCCGCCCATGGCCGCCATGCTCGATGATGTCGAGGGTGCTCGCATCGGCATCGGCGCGCGCGGCGACCGTGAACTTGCTCGACGCATCGCTGAAGTAGACGCGCCCATCGGGAGCGACGTCGAGGTCATCGGCGAAGCCGAAGGGTTTGCCCTCGGCCTCGGTCGCGAGGACCGTCACCTGCCCCGTGGTGTCGATGGCGAGGAGCCCGCGGATCCCATCGGCCACGTAGAGCGTGCCGTCCGCGCCGAAGGCGAGCCCCAACGGGCGCCCGCCGGTGCGCGCCCAGACGGTTGGGTTCCGCCCCTCGGTGTCGAGTCGGATGATGCTCCCGTCGAGCGTCGCTGCGTAGAGCCGCCCCTGCGCATCGCGCGCCACGCTCTCGGGACCCGGGTGGTCGCCGAGCGGGATGCGTTCCGCGCTGACGAGGGAGGAATCGACCGCGAAGTCGCCGACGAAGCCGCGATCGGTCGGGGCGTCCCAGGCGACGGGATCGATCGGCACCGGCCAGAGCGCGAGGTAGGCGACGAGGGCGAGGGTGAGGGCGAGGGTGAGGCGAGTGATCGTGCGGCGTGGGCGAGGGGTCATCCGCCCAATATGGCGTCAGAAGGGCCGGATGACCCGCAGGGTACTCGCCGGGAAGTCGGTGAAGATCCCATCGACGCCGAGGGAGAGGGCGCGTCGCAGCGCCGCCTCGGTGGACTCGTCGGGGGTGAAGGGGGCATCGTCGCGGTAGGTCCAGACGTGGACGAGCTGGCCTGCCGCATGGACCGACTCGACGAGGCCAGTCGATGCCCCGCGGGGATCGAAGAGCATCGCATGCGGGACCCCGAGCCCATCCCAGAAGGGGGCACCAGGCAGTGCGCGGGCGGCGTCCAGCGCCGCCCGATCCTCCACCAGGAGGATCAGCGGGAGCGCGGTGCGGGGGCGCATCGCCTGTACGAAGGCGGGATCGAACGACTGGATGAAGAGGGGCGCCCCTGGCCGATCGACCCCATGCCGTCGGAGCGCGGCGAGGATCGCGGTGCCGATGTCGAGGCCGCGCGCCGCATGGAAGGCGGGCGCCTTGGCCTCCGGGTAGATGCAGACCGGGGTCGCGCGGCCGGCGCTCCGGCGGCGTGCGAGGGCGAGCACCGCGTCGAAGGTCGGGATCGCGAAGCGCCCATCGTCCGCGGTGGAGCGCCCCGGGAAGGGCTGACGCGCACGGAGCGTCGCGAGCTCTGCGAGGGTGAAGTCGGCGACGAACCACTCGGTGCGGTCGGGTGCGCGCGGGGTGGGAAAGGGACGGCGGCGCGCGGCGAATTCGGGGTGATCGGCGACGTCGGTGGTGGTGGAGAGATAGATGTCGTGGCGGGCGACGAGGGCGCCATCCTTGGTCATCACCAGGTCGGGCTCGATGCAGTCGGCCCCCTGATCGATCGCCCGCTCGTAGGCGGCGAGGGTGTGCTCCGGGAGCTCGCCGGAGGCGCCGCGATGTGCGATGACGAGCGGCGGGCGGGGCGCGGACCCCAGCGGGGGCGCGGCGCCGGCGAGGAGGAGCAGCACGACCGGTGTGATGAGGCGCATCTCTGGAATATCGTCCGGGCAAGCGACGGTCATTCGTGATCGTGACCAATCAGTGACATTCCGCGGGCCCGAATCGGCTCCGCGTGCACCTGGTCGTGGTAGCTTCCCGCCAGCCATGCTGATCCTCCTCGGCAGCCTTGCCTTCGTCGTGCTCCTCGCGGGGCTCAATCACCTGAGCTATCGCGTGCTCAAAAGACGAGTGCTCGCCGAGCGGCGCTGGGATTACAACATCTGTTGTGGGACCACCGACGGCGGCGGGATCAACGCCGACATCGTGCGGCATGGCCCGGTCCCACGGTTCGAGCAGGTGGACGATGTCACCCGCCTCCCACATCCCGACGGGGCGTTCGCGCAGGTGCTGTGCAGCCACACCCTCGAGCATGTGGACGATCCGGCCGCGATGTTCGCGGAGTTGCGACGGGTCGGCCGTCGGGTCACGATCCTCGTGCCGCCGCTCTGGGATCTCGCGGCGGCGCTGAACCCGCTCGAGCATCGCGTGATCTTCCTCACCTGGCGCACGCGGCACGACGATGTGCTGCCGCCGTTCATCCGCTTCGTCCCGGCGCGGTGGATGCAACGGCGCTTTGGTCAGCAGATCAGGGCGGATCGGCGCTGAGGGATCGCCCACGCGACCCCGCTCCAGACAGGTTGCCCTAACGCACCGCACCCGCCGGCGGTCCAATATGAGATGACCAACGCCTCCCGCCTCCTGATCCTCTCCTCGGCCCTCTGGCACCTCTCCGAGGGCCTCCTCGGACCGCTCTTCGCGGTCTTCTCCGAGCGGGTCGGCGGCGACATCCTCGACATCACGGGGGCGTGGGCGGCCTATCTCATCGTGAGCGGGCTCGCGTATCCCCTCGTCGGCCGGCTGGTGAACAGGTCGCGTTGGAAGTTCCGGATCATCGTCGTCGGGTACGCCTTCAACACCCTGTGCACCTTCGCGTACCTGCTCGTCGACAGCACCACGACCCTGCTCCTGGTCCAAGTGGGACTCGGGCTCGCGGAGGCGATCTCGACGCCATCGTGGGACGCGCTCTTCGCGCGCGAGCTGCCGAACCGCGACGACACCTTCCTCTGGGGAATCGCCAGCGGCCACACCCAGTTCGTCTCCGGGATCGCCGTGGCGATCGGGGGACTCATCGCGGCCTATGTGTCGTTCGAGGCGCTGTTCGTGACGATGGGGGTGCTGAGCGCGTTGGCGACCGTGGTGCAGGCCCGCATGTCGTGGGTGCAGGAGCGCGCAGCGGCCTGAACGTTACTACGACCCCGCGCGCGCCTTTCGGCGATCCCGCCGCATGCTGGCGACATAGCTGCGCAGCACGGCGTTCATTCGCGTCTGGTAGCGGGGACCGCTGGTCCGAAACCACTCCAACACATCCTCGTCCACGCGGAGTGAGATGGCGCGCTTCGGCGTCGGCACGACGAGCGTGGCATGCGTCCAGAAATCGGCTGGCAGATCGGCGAGCTCCGGCGGGGACGTCCGCGCGATCTCGGCCTCGCTCACGCGGCGGAGCTTGCCGAGCTTCGCGCGGCCGCGGCTAGGCTTCTTGGTCGTAGGCTTCGTCATAGGCGCTGCGCTCCCGTCGGTTGCTCCGCCGCGCCGAGATGATGCGGCGGATGGTCTCGCGGGGCCCGGGCCGGTCGGTATAGACGACCGTGAGGTGAAGCCCGTCGGCTAGGCCGACCGCGATGATGCGCAACTCTCCATAGTCCTCGCGGTCATCGACGCGCTCAAGGGTCGGGCCGTCGAAGATCAGCGACGCGAAGGCGAAATCACACTTGCGCTGGCCGAGGTTCGCCGTACTCTTGCGCGCATCCCAGGAGAATCGCACGTAAAGTATACACCTGTGTATACAGTGAGGCAACGCGCGGCCAGTCACCCCACCGCATCGTGACGGTCACTCCAGGATCATCTCAGACCATCATCCATCAACCGCAAGAGGACACATTCGATTGTCTGCGACTGAGACTCCCGAAGCGTCTTCTCAGGAAGATCTCGGGAAGCTCCATGGCCTGAGGGACTCGGAAGCCACTCGGAAGTCAACTGGTTCCGAGTCGCGCACCCCTCCGACTCCCTCGCTACCTTCCGACTGTCCTCCCTCCCCTCCACGATCAGGTGACCTATGGCGACCTACGAATGTGCGACCTGTGGGTCGCCGCTCTGCTGTGGGCAGGACATGACCTTCGCGGCAGGGTGACCGGCTCTCTTGCCTATTCGTCACACCGCGGATAATCTCGAGATGCAGGATGCGACCATGAACTCTGATTCATGGAGTGCTCTAGCCCGCCGCCGGGCCCGCAAGGGCCCGGCGGTTCGCTTTATAGTTCGCTTCGCAGCGATAAAGGAGGTCGCGGCAGGCGGCAGATCTGCACACGCGCCCGGCTCAGCACCGTTTCATGCGCGACGGTGCGCCCGGCCGCAAGATCAGCGAGCCCCTGCTCGATGGACTGTCTGACATAGACCTCGTACGCGAGGTCCTCCCACCCCGCCCCGTCAGGAAGCGAATCGACAAGGCGCTTGGCCTGCGTGCGGAAGTCGGGGGCGTCACTCATGGATGACCTGCGAGTGCGTGTTGCTGTCGCTGATGCTCGTCATGCGCCCAATATGGCGTCATGCTTACGATATAGGCGTACCATTTTGTTGCACCTGCCCTTCCTCAGCGCTCTCCTTCCGCTTCCCTAGATTCGCTCCCGCCAGAACCCGACGCGTCGCCGAAAATGTGCGACTGCCACGATGAAGATCCGTGCGTCCTCGACCGCAAAGATGACGGAATACGGAAAGCGCCTCACGAAGATGCGGCGCAGGTTCGCACTGACAGGGGACCCGGTCAGCGGTGCCTGCCACGCACGAGAGACCGCGACCTCCACGCGATCGACGAATGTTGCGCCAAGCGACGAACGGATGGTCGCGTAATACACCGATGCCGCGAGCAGATCCTCTGCTGCCGCGGGGTGAAACTCAAGCGCGCGGGTCACCCGTTGTTGAGGCGCTCTCGGACGGCCGCGAAGACCTGAGCCGCAGGCACCCCCGCCACCGTGCCATCCCGAAGTTCCGCGAGACGGCGCTCGGCCTCGGCGATCCAAGCGGCCTCGATCGCTGCGGACGGACCGCTCTCGACCTCTTCATCGAGACTGGCGAGCAGGACCTCGACCAGCCGGGCACGGACAGCCGGTGGAAGGGTGAGCAGCTGGGATGCGAAATCGTCGGTCGATTCTACCATGGGGACCATCCGGAGATGAGGCGTGAATGCAACATACCGCTCGAGCCCATGGGATGCACACCATTCTAACGCAGGGTATACCCAATCATTCCTCTTCCTCCCCCTCCCCCCGCTCCCCCCGCGCCCACTCCACCAACCGCTCCTCGTAGTACGCCTCCATCTGCGGATACACCTCACTCCTGACCCTCACAAACCCCGCCGCCTCTTCCGGCGTCTCCCCGTACTCATGCAGCTGCCACCAGACGAATCCTTCCGGGAACGGCTGCCCACGGGTGTCGACATTGTCTGAGGTGATCCCATCGATCAGGGCAATCACCTGCCGGAGGGTGAGGGGGCGTGTCGAGGTGCGGCGCGGGAGGTCGAAGGTGCTCTCGTACTCGTCGACCATGCGGTAGCGGTACGGGGCGTGCGGGGTGCGGCGGCGGGCGCGGAGGGAGAAGACGTCCTGGGTGGTGGAGCGGAGGACGAGGCGGGCGATCTCGAACTCGCCGACGTCGTAGTGCGGGAGGTACTCGCCGCCGAGCCAGGTGGGGTGGTGTCGACCGAGTCCGGCGCGGAGGTCGTCGGGGACGAGGTCGGCGAGGAAGGCGTCGGGGATGGGGCCGGCGCCGGCAGCGTCGGGGGTGACGAGGGCGCCGGCGACGACGGTGCGGCGGTTCTCGCCGGCGATGTTCTGGACGATGGCGGCGACGGGTGAGGCGTCGGCGCAGTAGGAGGTGGGACGGAAGTCGAGGTCGATGCCGTCGACGGGGGCGATGATGCGGCGGGGCCGCGGGGTGCGTGGGGACATGCTGTGCTCCTTGCGATGGATGACCCGTCTCACTCGCCCATGGCTCCAGTCGATGTCGACTGGTCGGCTGGGCCACCGTCATCCTCGGAAGTGAGGGGAGCGACGGATTGGCAGACGGGTCACAGAGCCGATTCTCTCTCCGTCTTCTACATGGTGGTCACCGAGACGGAGGTGACCGGACAAACACGAACGCCCCCGACCCTGGAGTCGGAGGCGTTGGCCTTCGACTTAGACGGTTAGCCCCTAGCGGGGTGCGCGGCCCGTCAAGTCGGGAAATCACCGCGCTTCCAAAGAGAAATAGCTTTCTTCCTAAATTTCCGCCACCCCAAGACGCCGAAGATACTCATAGGTTCCTTCATAAAAAGCAGGCCTTCTGGTATCATCTTCACTTTCGCCCCTGGGCACGAAAACAACCGAGCCCTGCCGCGCGCGAGTTAGCAGAACGCGATATGCGTTCATCAAATAGCGCTGCCGTTCAGGCCTATTGATTCGAGTCCACTTGCTCCCGCGGAATTCATTGAAGGACCATCCCGTCGGGATTCGACGTAGGTCAGCATCCCAAGCAACAATCGACCAATCAAGCTCCAATCCCTGTACCTGAAACTCCGTTGCCGCATCTTCTAGGTAAAATGACGAACGCGTATCAGTCTTCTCCCCGAGAAACCAGTGTACAGGGTTGATGTCAATTCGAATATCGACCGCATGTGGCTTCAGCCGATGAGCGGATGATGACGCAAGCAACCCGAACTGTTGGGTTCCCCTGGCCTGCGAACGAATCCAGGCCCTTGCCGTATCCAAGTTCCGAGTCATTACCAGCGGAAAACCATTCACCACCTCATTAAAAAGGTCGGACGCGGCACTTTCCTCACAGTCAAGCACAAGGCGTACAAAATCAGACAAGCGCTCTGATCTGAAGGAGCGCATCGACACTGCGAGATGCAGCTCAGGCGCTTCCGTCACCACCGTGACAGCTTTCGCAGATGCAACAGCTTCTGTTGCCCGATACTCAGACCCTCCTAGGCTGGGCGAGATATAAACGTGCCAATGAGGAAAGTGCTTGCTGATAGCATCGAGCCAGGCGCCTATTCCCGCCTCACCCGTGTTGATCTCCTGACCGCCTCCTACAAGACAGACGATGACTGCCCAGTCAGCATGACGATCCATATAGCTGATTAGGAACTCTGGCTCTGACTGGCTGAACCCGGGCAACCGCTTCCTTCGCTTCATGAAGTTGGCAGTCTGCTGGAGATCCCACGCACGCTGCGCTTCATCAAAGATGACTACATGATCGTGAGGCGCACCTGGATCACGAATTCCATCATCACGAAAATGGTGCACATTCTGAATAAATTTCTTGATAGGTTGACGTGCCTCTACTTTGCTTTTCCGTATACCAGCTTTTTTTCGGCGGGCAACCTCGTCACGAGCAAGCGATTCGGTGAGGACTGCTACGAGGGGCCCATTTCCCGAAAGAAAAACAGCATGTGAACTCAGCGTCTCATCTCGCTTGGCTGTAGCAATATTTAGCCCTACCAGCGTTTTTCCTGCTCCGGGTACCCCTGTCACGAAGACAATTGCTTTCTGGTTTTTCTCTTCCGCTTGCCTGACAACTTCTTCGACGCGTCGAGAAGTCACATGGAGATTTTGGGCACCCGCATCATTACGAGCGATAGCTTGAACCGTGTGCTGTGAATACAACGCCTGTGCGGCCTGTATGATTGTGGGTGTCGGTTCATAGGGCGCGGAGGACCATTCAACGCCGTCGAGGCCAAACTGCGATGGCATACGAAACACATCTTGCAGCGCTTCATATACACCAGAGGCATTCACGCGACGGGGCGGACGAACCGAATCCGGGGCAGCCGGCTGCCAGGACGTGTGCGACTCCTTAGCTTCGGTTGCAACTAGCAGCGGCCATATGTCGGCCGCATGGCTACCTCTGTGAAAATTCTTCAAATCCAGGGCATAATCCCAAGATTGATCGACATCGTGGCCAGTGTATTGGTTCTGATCAACCTTGAATTCAATCGGAATCACGTGCTGACCAAACACCACGACTACATCAACGCGGCTGCCAAGACGGGGAATGTCAAACTCGAAAAAGATCCAGCCGTCGACAGCTGGGAGTGCCCCTCTCATAATTTCGATTTCTTTCTCCCAGGCTGTAACCTGGGTCTGAAGCACGTCCCCACCACGCGTGGTCAATTGCCCGATAATTCGATCTGTATCCTCTTTGAGAAAGCTTTCAATCGAGGCAGAGTAACTCGCACGTTGTGTTACTGAAGACGTCATATCGGAATCGTCCCACCGCACACGCGCAGCGTCAATAGCCGGAGTGGGAGTTTCACATTCAGCCGACAAAGGATTAACACACTGCCCGGCCAGGTGATCGATTGACCCGGCCTCTCGCTGAGTCCCACTACAAGTCCCGCTACTCTCGACAGAAGACAAAAGCCCACCAACGACCTAAGTCGTTGATGGGCTTCGAATTGCCCCTCCTGGGATCGAACCAGGACTCTCCTGATCCAGAGTCAGGCGTGTTGCCAGTTACACCAAGGGGCAGTGCCCGCCACCGTGCCGCTCGGGCGGAATCCGAAGTCTAGACCGACCCCCTCCGCCGGGCAACCCTCCCGGGGATACTTTTTCCCTATGACCATCGACCTCGCCTACCCCCTGGGCCGCTTCCAACGCCCCGCCGAGTCCACGGCGGGGGAGCGCGCCCAGCGCATCGCCCAGATCCGCGACCTCCCCGCCGAGCTCCGCGGCGCCCTCCACGGGCTCGACGACCCCCAGCTCGACACCCCCTACCGCCCCGGCGGCTGGACCGTCCGGCAGGTGGTCCACCACCTCGCCGACTCCCACACCAACGCCCTCACGCGGCTCAAGCTCGCCCTCACCGAGGAGAACCCCACCATCCGCCCGTATAACGAGAAGGGGTTCGCGGCGCAGGCCGACGCCCGGATGCCCCTCGCCCCCTCCCTCCAGATGATCGAGGGGGCGCACGCGCGGCTCGTCACCCTGTTCGAGGCGATGACGCCGGACCAGTTCGCGCGGCCGTACCTGCACCCCGCCAACGGGCCGCAGATCCTGGATGGGTTATTGGCGTTGTATGCGTGGCATGGGCGGCATCATGTGGCGCATGTCACGGGGTTGCGAGCGCGGGAGAAGTGGTAGGACCGCAGGGGTCAGGTGGGAGGGGTCAGGGATCAGGAGGCGGCTTACGCCGCCCAACTGCGGAGTCGACCTGACCCAGCTCAATACCGAGGGCGACGCAGTCGCTTGGCCGAGTGATTTCGGACCGCAAGCGCATTTTTGAGCACGTGGGGAGCCTACTATAACGCGTCGCCCACCGGCTCGAGCAGCTCGGGGGCGTTGTTCCGCGGACTGTTGATCAACGACGAGACCTCGTGCGCGGCGAGTCGCCCTTCCACGCAGGGGACGAGCAGGGCGTGCAACGCCGCGGGCTCCGTATCGGCACTCAGCCAGGTGTCCTCGTCCCCCGGCTCCAGGATCACCGGCATCCGATCATGGATCGGCGCCATGAAGCCGTTCGCCGCAGTGGTGATCACGGTGAAGGTCTGCACCTCGCCCCCGGCGGGATCGGCCCACCGCTCCCAGAGCCCTGCGACGCTCAGGATCTCGCGGTCCTCACGGTAGATCGCGAACGGGCGCTTCCGGGTCCCCTCGCGCTGCCACTCGATGAACCCGGAGAGCGGGACGATGCACCGCCGCTGCCGGAAGGCCACACGGAACGAGGGCTTCTCGGCGACCGTCTCGGCCCGCGCATTGATCATCGAGGCGCCGATCTTCAGCTCCTTGGCCCACGAGGGGACGAGCCCCCAGCGGAGTCGCGCGAGTTCGCGCGCGCCGTTCACCTCGCGAACAATCGGCGTGAGCTGCGTGGGGGCGAGGTTGGAGGTGGGGGTCAGTTCGCCGAGGGTGGCCGGCCGCCCCGTGAGATACCGGGTGGCGAGGTCGGCCTCGGTGAAGAGGGCGTAGGCGCGTCCGCACATGCGCGAAAATTAGGGCGCCCCGACCCCCGGATGCGCGAAACGCCGCGAACCCTGGGGGTCGCGGCGTCTGAGGAGGCTGGGCTCGTCCGAACACATGCCACGCGCGCCGTCATTGGAACTCTCCGTCCTACCGAACGGCGGCGGGCTTCAGTTGTGTCGAACGGACCAGCGAAATCGTACCTTCTCTATGGAGCTGAGGGGGATCGAACCCCTGACCTCTGCAGTGCGATTGCAGCGCTCTCCCAGCTGAGCTACAGCCCCGCAGGCCGTCCCTCTGGGGAGGGCGCCAACTCCGTAAAGTAGCCCCCCCGGGAACTCCACGCCACCCCCCGCCGTCTACCTCGGATGACCCCGAAGGCCCGCCCCCACCCCCTGACCTCGGACTTCGTCCGCGACCAGCTCGCCCTGCGGGCGGTCACGGCGAACACGGTCCGCACCCAGCCCGACGGCGACTACGTGCTCTACTGGATGCAGAGCACGCACCGGTTCGAGGAGAACTGTGCGCTCCGCCAGGCGATCCTCCACGCCGACCAGTTGGGGAAGCCGCTCCTGGTGCATCAGGGGCTCGATCCCACGTACGAGCATGCGAACGACCGGATCCACAC
>Ga0172372_10007156_pt1 | contig 15041 bp, 11 predicted proteins | sample LakKiv5m_2_FD_114544 | JGI IMG/M metagenome (GOLD analysis project Ga0172372, IMG submission 114544) | Freshwater microbial communities from Kabuno Bay, South-Kivu, Congo - kab_092012_9.5m | ecosystem: Environmental > Aquatic > Freshwater > Lake | place: Democratic Republic of the Congo...
ATCGAACTCGACCTGCTCGACGCCGACGGGCCCGCGCGCCTCGTGCGCGAGGCCTTCGCGCGCGACGACGGGCTGGACCTGCTGGTCGGCAACGCGGGTGGGTTCTTCGACGTTCCGTTCCTTGAGATGACCGCCGAGCGTTGGGAACGGACCTTCGCGCTGAATGTCCGCGCCAACTACTTCGTCGCCCAGGCCTTCGCCCGCGAACTGGTCGCCCGCGGCCGCCCCGGCGCAATCGTCGCGACCGCCTCGACGAACGGCTTCCAGCCCGAGGAGGATTCCTCGGCCTACGACACGTCCAAGGGCGCGATGGTGATGATGATCCGCACCCTCGCGCAGACGCTCGCCCCGCTCGGGATCCGGGTCAACGGCCTCGCCCCGGGCCTGATCAACACCCCGCTGAACGCCGGCCTCCTCACGGACGAGAAGCGCGACCACTACCGGAAGAAGATCGTGCAGGGCCGCATCGGGACCCCGGAGGATTGCGCCGGGGCGGTCGTGTTCCTCCTCTCCCCCGCGTCCCGCTACATCACCGGCCAGATCATCGTCGTCGACGGGGGCCTGACGCTCAGCCAGATCGGCCGTCTCTGACCATGCTGCCCGAACTGCCCACCCCCCTCGTGCTCGTGGACCGCCCGCGGCTCCGCGCCAACCTTCGCCGGATGCAGGCGGCGGCCGACGCCCGCGGCGTCGAGGTCCGGCCGCACATCAAGACGCACAAGTGCGTCGCCGTGGCCCGCGAGCAACTCGCGATCGGAGCCCGCGGTCTCACCTGCGCGAAGATCGGGGAGGCCGAGGCGATGCTGCCCTCCGGCGTCCGCGCCCTCTTCATCGCCCACTCGCTCGGCGATCCCCTCCACGCGCCGCGGCTCGCCGCGCTCGCGGAGCAGGTCGACGACCTGCGCGTCGGCCTGACCAGCGAGGCGCACTTCGACGTCCTGGAGCGCCTCGCCCAGCGCACCGGGCGCACCCTGCGGGTCATGCTCGCCGTCGACACCGGTCTCGGCCGCGAAGGCGCGCGCGACGATGCCACCGCCGAGCGGATGGCCGCCCGCGCCGCCGCCAGCCGCCACCTTGAGCTGCGCGGCCTCTACACCCACGAGGGCTTCTTCTACGGCGTGCGGCCGGCGGAACGTCCCGCCCGGCTCGCCGCCATGCTCGACCGGCTGGCGACCCTGCGCGACCGGATCGACCCGGCCCTCGCCCTGTGGCCCGGCTGCAGCGTTTCGGCCCGGCAGGCGGCCGAACTCTCCGCTGGCCGCGTGCAGGCGGTCCGGCCCGGCGCCTACCCCTTCGGCGACCTCTACCTCACCCACGTCACGCAGTCGATGCAGCCGGAGGATCAGGCGGTGCACGTGCTCACGACGGTCGTCGACCGGCCGGAGCCCGGCCTTGCGCTGATCGACGCAGGCTCGAAGACCCTCTCCCCGGACCGGACGCCGGAGGGCGTGCACGCCCTGCCCGCCGACGGCCGCGGTTTCTCGGTCTTCCGACTCAACGAAGAGCACGGCTACATCCGTGGACCCGGGACCGACGACCTGCGCATCGGCGACCGCATCCTCCTCGCGCCCGCCCACGTCTGCCCGGTCTTCAACCTGACTGACACGGTGGTCGCACTGGAGGACGGTCGGCCCGTCGACTGCTGGCGCATCGAGGGACGCGGCAAAGTCCAGTAGCCGCCGCCACGCTTCCTTCCCCCACGCCACCCCCAAAGTCCCCTTTCATGTCCAACTCCCCTTCCCTCGCCTCCCGAGCCTGGCTCGTCGTGGGCATCCTCTGGGTCGTCGGTTGCCTGAACTACCTTGACCGAGTCATGCTCACCACCATGCGGCAGTCGCTGACCGAGGCGATTCCCATGACCGACGCGCAGTTTGGCCTGCTGACCTCGGTCTTCCTCTGGACCTACGGTTTCCTGAGCCCGTTCGCGGGCTTCCTCGCCGACCGCTTCAACCGGTCGCGCGTCATCGTGATCAGCCTCTTTGCCTGGTCGGTGATCACGTGGATGACGGCGCATGCGACCACCTTCAACCAACTCCTGCTCACCCGCGCGCTGATGGGAATCAGCGAAGCCTGCTACATCCCGGCGGCGCTTGCACTGATTGCGGATTACCACCGCGGATCCACGCGTTCACTGGCGATCGGCGTACACATGACCGGAATCATGGTCGGGTCGGGCATGGGAGGGCTCGGCGGCTGGATCGCCGAGCGTCACGGCTGGGCCCACGCCTTTGAGCTCTTCGGCGTGGTCGGCGTCGGCTTCACCGTCATCGCGCTCGTCTTTCTGCGGGACGCTCCGCGCGAGGCGCATGCGGCTCCGGACGGTACCCCAGCGGGCTCCGTCGGGCTCGGCGCCGCGCTCCGGAGCCTGTTGTCGCAACGCGCGTTCGGGTTTGCCCTCGCCTACTGGGGCCTGCTCGGGCTGGCCAGCTGGGCGGTGGTGGGCTGGATGCCGACCTACCTGACGGAGCACTTTCATCTCTCGCAGGGCGTGGGTGGCCTTTCCGCCACCGCCTACTACCAAGCCGCCGCGCTCGTCGGGGTGCTCCTTGGCGGAGCGTGGGCCGACCGCTGGTCGCGCACCAACGTACTCGGTCGCGTCTATGTGCCCCTGATCGGCCTCCTCATCGCCGCCCCCGGCATCCTCATGGCCTCGACGATCAACTGGCTGCCCCTCGCGCTGGCCGGACTCGTCGTCTTCGGCCTCACGAAGTCGTTCAGCGATTCGAACATGATGCCCATCCTCTGCATGGTCTCCGATCCCAAGTACCGGGCCACCGGCTACGGGGTGCTGAACCTGTTCTCCTGCGTGGTCGGTGGGGTGACCATCTACGCCGGCGGCATGCTGCGTGATGCCCGCGTCGACGTCGGCCTCGTCTTTCAATTCGGGGCGGCGACCGTGCTCGTCTGCGCCGTCCTCCTCGCCGCGATTCGGAGCCACGCCCGCGCTTCCGCCCCATGAACACCCCTGGCATTCTTCCACCCCGCGCCTGGCTGATGGTCGGGCTGCTCTGGTTCGTCGCCTGCCTGAACTATCTCGACCGCCTCATCCTCATCACGATGAGGACATCGGTGAAGGCGGAGATTCCGATGACCGACGCGCAGTTCGGTCTCCTGACCACCGTCTTCCTCCTGTCCTACGGGATCCTCGGCCCGATCGGGGGCTACCTCGCGGACCGCTTCAATCGAAGCCGGATCGTCGTGTTCTCGCTCTTCGCGTGGTCGGCCTGCACGTGGATGACCGGACACGCGAACTCCTTTGGTGAAATCCTCTTCTACCGGATCCTGCTTGGGATCAGCGAAGCGTGCTACTTCCCGGCAGCGGGCAAGCTGCTCATGGACTACCACCGCGATCGGACGCGCTCGCTGGCCAACGGCATCCACCTCAGCGGTGTGATGGTGGGATCGGGTCTAGGCGGGTTGGGCGGCTGGCTGGCCGACCGCCACGACTGGCGCTTCGTGTTCGAGCTCTTCGGCGCCATCGGCGTGGTGTACGCGATCGTGGTCTTCTTCCTCCTGCGCGACCGCCCTTCGACCGACGCCGTCTCGGGCCCGGCCGCCCCGGCCGAGCCTCCCCTGGGCGTGGCCGCCAGCCTGCGGGCGCTGTTCGGCGTCCCCTCGTACCTGCTCGCCCTTTCGTTCTGGGGCCTCTTGGGCGTGGGCAGCTGGACCGTGATCGGCTGGCTCCCCGCCTACCTGACCGAACGCTTCGCGCTCAGCCAAGGCGAGGCCGGACTGTCCGCGATGGGCTACATCTACAGCGCCAGCATGGTCGGCATGCTCATCGCCGGGTACTGGGCGGACCGCTGGAGCCTGCGTCACCCGCGGGCCCGCATCTGGGTGGGCGTCATCGGGACCTCCCTGACGGTGCCCGCGATCCTGATCATCGCCTACTCGCCCTCGCTTCCCCTGCTGTTCGCCGGGCTGGTCCTCTACGGACTCGCGCGGACCTTCCCCGACGCCAACATGCTTCCCGTGCTTTGCCAGATCGTGGACCGCCGGGTGCTCGCCCTCGGCTTCGGGATCCTGAACCTGCTCGCGGTGTTCGTCGGCGGCGCGAGCATCTACGCAGGAGGGGCCCTCCGTGACGCGCAGGTGCCGATCACCGCCGTCTTCACGGTGGGTGCCCTGACGATGGCAATTTGCGTACTCCTGCTGTGGGCGGTGCGTCCGCCCGCGAGCCCGACACCCTCCTCCCCCTCTTCCCCGTCATGAGGTACGTCCAGACCCTTACCCCGCGCGACGAACAGATCGCCCGCAACCGCCTCGCGGATTTCCTGCCCGCCGAGGCCTACGACATCCACGCTCATCCGTACCACCCCGGGCACTTCCCGCCCGGCACCTGGCCATTCCTCCAGGATGCCGGCGTCCTCGGCTGCGCCGAGCATCGTGCCGGCGTGCAGCGCTACCTGCCCAACCGCACGCTGCACGGCCTGTACTTCGGCCTGCCCCGCCGCACCGGCGACCGCCCGGCGATCAATGCGTAGGTGGCGGACGAAGTGCGCACCCACGGGACGCCGCTGAGCCGGGCCCTGCGGGTCGTCGCCCCGACCGACGACCCGGACGACGTCGCGGCCAGCATCCGCGACGGCCGCTTCTGCGGCATCAAAGTCTACCACTGCTTCGCGGCGCGTCCCGACACCATGCACGCGACGATCGAGGAGTACGCCCGCGACTGGATGTGGGAGATCCTGCACGAAACCCGCGGGGCCATGATCCTCCACATCGTGCGCGACGGGGCGATGGAGGACGAAAGCAACCAGCAGCAGCTGCGCCGCCTCTGCCGCCGCTACCCGAACGCCCGCCCGATCCTCGCCCACGTCGCCCGCAGCTTCAGCTACCGCAACGCGCGGCGCGGACTCCACGTCCTGGCCGACCTCGACAACGTCGTGATCGACACTTCGGCAGTGTGCGAGGCGGAGTCCTTCCGCGCCGCGATCGAGACACTCGGTCCGCGCCGCATCCTCTGGGGCACCGACTTCGCCGTCGACGGCGTCCGCGGCCGCTGCGTCACGACGGGCGATCTCTTCTTCTGGCTGCACCCGGAACTGATCAAGCCCGAGCATCAGGCGCCGACCCGGGATGACATGACGCTGGTCGGCATCGAGTCGGCGCTGACGTTGCGCGAAGCCTGCGAGGACGCTGGGCTGACGCAGGGCGACCTCGACGACCTCTTCCTGCGCAACGCCCTCCGCACCCTCTCCGCGCACCTCCCGGCGGCCGCCGTGCCGCCGCCCACCCAAGGCATCGAACTCTGGCAACGGGCCAAGGCGACGATCGCCGGCGGCACCGGCCTCCTCTCCAAGCGGGCCGAGATGTTCGACGAGCGCGCCTGGCCGGCCTACTTCACCCGCGCCTCGGGCTGCAGCGTCTGGGACCTCAACGGCCAGCGCTACCGTGACTTCGCCGGCGGCGTCGGCGCGATCCTTCTCGGCTACGGCGACCGCGACGTCGACCGGGCGGTTGGGCGCCGCATCTCCGCCGGCACGTACTGCTCGCTCGTCAATCCGCAGGAGGTGGAACTGGCGGAGACGCTCCTCGGACTCCACCCCTGGGCCGGCCGCGTGCGCTACGCCCGCGGCGGCGGCGACGCGATGTCGATCGCCGTGCGCATCGCCCGCGCCGCCACCGGGCGCTCCGGCGTCGCGTTCTGCGGCTACCACGGCTGGCACGACTGGTACCTCGCGGCGAACCTCGGTGAGCAAAGTGCGCTCGACGGCCATCTCCTCCCCGGCCTTGAGCCCAAGGGCGTGCCCCGCGAACTGCGCGGCACGGCGCAGCCCTTCAAGTACAACGACCTCGCCTCCCTTGACGCCGCGCTCGCGAAGCTCGACGGCAACCTCGCCGCGATCGTGATGGAGCCGATGCGCTCCCAGTTGCCGAAGGATGATTTTCTCCAGAAGGTCAAGGCGCGCGCCGCCGCCGCCGGCGCGGTGTTCGTCGTCGACGAAGTCACCAGCGGTCTCCGCTACGGATTCCCCGGAGCGATGGCCCGCCTCGGCATCGAGCCGGACATCGTGGTCTACGCGAAGGCGATGAGCAACGGCTACCCCTTCGGCACCGTCATCGGTCGCGAGAGCGTGATGCAGCAGGCGACCGGCAGCTTCATCTCATCCAGCTACTGGACCGATGGGGTGGGTCCGGCCGCGGCGCTCGCCGTGCTCGCCAAGGTCCACCGCCTTGGCGTGTTCGAGCAGATGTGGGAACGCGGCGCGGCCTTCCAGGCCGGGTTGCGCGAGGTGGCGGCGCGGCATCCGCAGTGCGCCCTCACGATCGGCGGCATGCCCAGCACCCCGACGCTCACCTTCAACCTCGGTCCCGATGCGCCGCTCGCGCAGACGCTCTACATCCGCCGGATGCGGGAGCGCGGCTTCCTCGTCGCCAGCTACGCGTACATGATGCTGGCGCAGCGCGACGAAGACCGCAGCGCCATGCTGGAGGCTCTGGACGTGACACTCGCTGAGATTTCCCGCAGCATCTCGGAGGGTCGGTTGGAGGCGGATTCCGGGGTGGCCCGGGGACTCCGTGGCTTCGCCCGGCTCGCCTGATCCGTTCGCCGCCCTTACCGCCCATGTTCCGCTTCCGCGCCCCGGCCTTCGCCGACTCCCTCCACGCCCCGCTGCTGCCGGTGGCCGGATGGCCCCTGCTGCCCGACGGCTGGGTCCTGGACCGCGTGGTGGGCATCGGCGTCGATTCGCGCGGCCGGATCTTCGTGGCCCACCGCGGCGAGCACCCGTTCCTCTGTTTTCACGCGGATGGCCGCTTCTCCCACGAGGTCGGCGCCGAGCACCAGCGGGCAACGACCGCGTACGACCTGCGCGGCCCGGTGCCGATCCCGATCGCGACGCGCACCTGGCTCCACGGGCTGCACATCGATCCGTGGGACAACGTGTGGATCACCGACGTCGGGCGGCACCTCCTGATGAAGTTCTCGCCGGAGGGCCGGCTCCTTCTCACCCTCGGCGTCGACGGGGAATCGGGCTGCGACGAGCGCCGCTTCGCGCAGCCGACGCACGTGTGCGTGAACCCGGACGGGGAATTGTTCATCACCGATGGCTACGGCAACTCGCGCATCGTGCACCGCCGGGCCGATGGCACCTTCATCCGCGAGTGGGGTCGCCGCGGCACGGAACCCGGCGAATTTCACACCCCGCACGTGATCACGCTCGCCGACGACGGGCGCCTGTACATGACGGACCGCGAGAACGACCGCATCCAGGTCTTCACGCAATCAGGCGAGGTCGTCGACGTTTGGCCGGGTCTGCATTCGGTGGACGGACTGCACGCGGCCGCTGACGGCTTCATTTACGGATCCTCCGGCATCGACCGGGCGGTCGTGAAGTTCGACCGCCGCGGCCGCCGCCTCGCGGTGTGGATCGCGCCGGGAGACTGCCTCTATCCCCACGGCATCTTCGTCACGCCGCAGGGCGACCTCTACCTCGCCGACACGGGTGACCGCTGGGAAGTGACCGGGCCGCGACCGGAGGAACGGCGGGTGCCGCCGCGCACCGGGCCCGAGGGCAGCGCCGCGCGGTGCTTCCGCCTGCCCCGCTGAGCGCAGGTCGCCGCGCCATGTTCTTTCCGACGCGACGGCGTGACCCGGGGCTGCACCCCCACCGGCACGGCATCTACTTCTCGTTCTTCCACGCGCTGAACTGGCAGGTGGCGATCGGGGCGCCGACGACGCTCTTCATGCAGCAGCTTGGGGCGGACTCGTTCCAGCTCGGGCTCGTGGTCTCATGGACGTTCCTGCTCACGCCCGTGCAGGTGATCGCGACCGCTTTCCTCCCGCGGGTCGGCTTCAAGCGACTGGTGCTCGCGGGCTGGGACGCGCGGGCATGGTGCCTGCTCGTGCCCATTGTCCTTGCGCTGATCGCGCCCACGGAGCGCGTGCCGTGGATGATTTATGCCATGACGCTGGCGACGCTCTGCTACAGCGTCGTCCGGGCCGTCGGGACGGGATCGATGACGACTTGGATCTACCAACTGGTCCCCGCCGACATCCGCGGGCGCTACTGGGCGACCGAGCAACTGATGGCTGGCACCGCGGTGGTCGGCGCCCTCCTCTGCTACGCCGGACTGTTCGCGATCCTCCCCGTCTACCGCGCCTTCCTCATCCAGTACCTCGTCGCCTTCGTGGCCGCCTGGCTTGCCTCGCGGCACCTGCATGCGCTCCCGGACGTGGAGCGTCCGAAGATCATGAACCTTGAGAAGATCGTGACCGATACGCCGCGGTGGATCACCGAGCCCGGTCTCTTCCGCACGTACCTGTGGATGTCGGTCCCCCTCTTCGTCCTGATCACGCCGATCGCGCCCTTCGTCACGTTCCACCTGCGCGGCACCACCGGGCTCGGGAATTCCAGCATCCTGATCCTCACGATGCTCACCTACTTCGGCCTGATGGCGGCGAACCTCGTGATGCGCTCGCGCATGGACGACATCGGGGCGAAACCCTTCTTCCGCATTTCGTACCTGACGCACACCGCGATCGCGGTCGGGTGGATCGTCTTCCTCGTCACGAACGGTCGCTGGCTCCTCCTCCTCCCGATCCTCTTCTTCCTGCAGGGCGTGGCCTCCGGCTGCTGGACCTCGGCGAACCTGAACTACCTCGCGAAGATCCTTCCGGAGTCCGACCGCGCGCTGCCGGTCTCGATTCACGGCGCGGTGATCACGTTCCTCGGTGGCTGCTCGCCGGTGCTGTGGGGGCTCTTCCTGAAGGGCGGTGCCGACGGCACGACGCTGAACGTGCCGGTGTTCATCGGCTTCTTCACCTGCCTGCTGGTCGGCTGCTTCGCCCTGCTGGCCCTCCTGCCAGCCCTGCCCGAGAAGGCCGGCCGGGTCGATCCGCTGATGAACGGGACGTGGTTCATCCGTCCGTTCCGCTCGATGGCAAATTTGATCAACCTGATCGAGCCGAGCGGCGGTTCCAAACCGCCGCGCGATCAGCCCAAGTGAGTTCCCGCGCGGCAGGCCGGAGTGCCACGGCACCCCGCAGATTCCATCGCCGTCGCCGGACTCAAGAACTGTAGACCAGTTCCTCGGCCGTCAGCTCCCGCGCCAGCGAGACGTTCTCCGACCGGCTGACCAGCAGCATGTGGTTGTCGATCATCTCTTGGAGATGAAACTCCATCTCGCGCTTCGCCGCGATCGGATCGGAATCGGCGATGGCCTCGTAGATCTCCTCGTGTTTCGCGAACACCGCAACCCGCCGCGCATCCCGTTCGGCCTTGGACATCGCCGCCTGACCCGGCAGAGCGGGCAACGCGAGCACGCGGTGAATCACGTGCAGGCGGAGAATCTCCTTCTTCATCAGGTCGTTGTCCGCCGCAGTCATGATCGCAATGTGGAACCGCGCATCCTCGCGGGCCAACTCCTCCGGGTACTGGTACTCCTCGCCGGCCTGCAGGCTCTTCTCCGTGAGCCGCCGCATCGCTTCGAGCGCGAACCGGATCTCGTGCAGATCCGCGTCGCTGCGGTTGCGCGCCGCCAACCCCGCCGCATGGCTCTCCAGCGCGAGACGCAAGTCGCACAACTCGCGAAACTCCTTCAACTGGATCTTCTTCACGCTCGCCCCAAGGTGGGGCTGGATCGACACCAAACCGTCCGTCTCCAGCTTGCGCAGGGCATCCCGCACCGGCGTCCGGCTCACCCCAATTTCCTCCGCCAGAACTTCCGTCATCAGGGGCCGTCCCGGCAGGTATTCGCCATTGAGTATCTTTTTCCGGATATGCTCGTAGGCGACATCGGTATTCACGCTCTTCATTTGCGTCGGACCGTACGCCCAAGCTTTGCAAAAAACAATCGATTTTTCCCTTGCCGTGAATCCAGCCGTCTCTGAACGGGTTGCGGACTCGGTCCACGGTCGAAAGGGCTGAACGGACGCAGCGGAAGGGAGCGGTCCGGCCCGCGCTTGGTGGGTCCGGCAGGTGCTTCCCGCCGAAGTATACAGCCCCGGGAACGGACGGGGGATGGAACTGCATTCTTTCCCACTCACGGCAGTCCTGACCCGATCCCATGAATCCTTTTCCCGCACCCAACCGCAGAACCCATCCACGTTTTCGCAGAACGCGACGCACAACGACGCTGCCGGCAGCGGTGCCCCGCCCGCAGCGCGCGCGACGACGGCGTCCCTGAGCTGGTCCCGGGGCGGAACCTCCCCCGCGCGATTGCCAGCGGGCCCACTCGCCCTACCATGCCGAGCATGTCCCTCTCCGGTTACTCCCCGTACCGCAACCTTCCCCCGCTCGCGGGCATCGCCAGCTTTTCCGACGCGATGCAACCGGGCCTCTCGGTCGAAGCCTGCGTCGCGCGCCTCAAGCGTCATCACTGGGCGTTCAAGCGACTCCACGCCTTCTTCATCCGCCACCTCCCCTCGGAGCCGATCTACGAACTCAAGATGGCCTTCAGCCTCCACGCGCACTACTGCGCCGAGCATGCGGCGGCGTGGCGCGGGCGCGTGGGCGAGATGCGCGAGCCGCCGCTCGGGCTGGACGCGGTGCCGGACCCGGCATTCGACGCGTACTTCGATGAACTGGATGCCGCGCCGGATCGCGCCACGCGCCTCCTCGGCGTCTACCATCATGCCCTCCCGGCGCTCGCCGACGCAATCCGCCAGCACCAGCGCGAGACGAACCGCTTGGTCGACCACCCCTCGTTCCGCATCTGCCGCTTCGCCCTCGTGGAACTCGAGGAGATGCTTGCCTACGGACGCGGTGCGCTCGAAAGCCTTGCCGATGCGGATGCCCGCGCCACGGCCGCACCCTGGCTCCGGCACCTCGACCTCCTGCTCGCCCAGGCCGGGGGTTTCTCCGGCGACCAAGCCCCCGCGCCCGGACCGGTCACCCGCTTCGCCTCGCTCCAGCCGGCCCGATTCGATCCGGTGCCGCAGCGGGATGAGCGCTTCCCTGATCCCTACAACATGGGGGTGCACGCCGAGCAGTTCCTCTACGATGACTCATTCCCCCCGGAACCGAAGACGCTGATGATGTTCTACAAGCGCCTCCGCGAGATCGACGTCCCGGAGATGATGGCCAGCATCATTGCCGAGACCCGGGACAAACCGTGGGACTACACGGTGGACATGACGCGCCAGCTCTGGGACGAGGCGCGCCACGCGATGATGGGAGAGGTCGGATTCGTGCAGGCCGGCATCGACTGGCGCCGCTTCGTCCGGGTCAACTTCACCTGGTCGCTCGCCCTCAACACACAGCTCTCACCGCACGAGCGGCATGCGGTCCTCTACTTCATCGAGCAGGGCCTGATGCCCCGCACCGGCAAGCGCTTCGAGTGGGAGGTCGGCATCGCCTCCGGCGACGGCTACGCCGCGCTCGTCCAGGACTACGACTGGGCAGACGAAGTGCTGCACGCGCGGATCGGACGCGACTGGTACGTCAAGACCTTCAGCGACCCGCGCGAGGCGACCGCCTTCGGGGACCGCTGCTGGTCGCGGGTGATGATTGACTGGGAGAGCTACCGCACGGAGGGCCACACCGAGCACTGCAACTGGTGGCCCGACCTGTACCGGGCGTGGTGTGAGCGGACCGGCCGCACGCCGGATCCCCGGATCGAAGCCTACGCCACGAGCTACCAGTCCACCCGCGCCGACCTCCGCGAGATCAGCGCCTCGGCCTGAACGCCCCCCCTCCCTCCTCATGCGCCTCATCGACCTCTCGCACCCGCTCGTCCACGGCCAGGACAACTTTCCCAGCGATCCCAAGCTGAGCATCATCCCGCACGGCAACACCTCGACCCTGCGGTACAACATGACGCAGGTGAGCATGGCGACCCACCAAGGGACGCACCTCGACGCGATGTACCACTTTCTCGATGACGGGAAGACGATCGACCAGATGCCGCTGGACTGGTTTTACGGCGACGCCGTCCTCCTGCGGCTCCCGAGAGCGCCGCGGGAGGAGATCCTCGCCGAGGACTTTGCCCGGCACGAGGCGCTGCTCCAGCCCGGCGCGAAGGTGATCTACGAGACCGGCTGGCACCGCCGCTTCGGCACGGCGGGGTACTTCTCGGACTTTCCCAGCCTGACCCAGGACGCGGCACGCTACCTTGCCTCGCGCCGCATCCGTCTCCTCGGCATGGATACGCCCACGCCGGGGCGCGACTGGTACGAAGTGCACCACATCCTGCTCGCCCGTGACGCGGAGATCGTGGTGGTGGAGGGCCTGACGAATCTCGACCAAGTGCCCGAGCGCTTCGTTTTCAGCGGCTTCCCGCTCAACTTCAAGGGCCGCGACGGCTCCCCCATTCGCGCGGTCGCGATCGTGCCGTGACGGCTCCCGCCCCGGTGCCGACGCTGCGGGAGGCGTGGCCCGTGTGGCTGCGGATCGGCCTGCTCGGCTTTGGCGGCCCGGCCGGGCAGATCGCGCTCATGCACCGCGAGCTGGTCGAGCGCCGCGGGTGGATTGACGAGCGACGCTTCCTCGAGGCGCTCAACGTCTGCATGCTGCTGCCCGGACCGGAAGCGCACCAACTCTCGGTGTACATTGGCTGGCTGCTGCACCGCACCCAAGGTGCAGTGGTTGCCGGAGTGCTCTTCGTGCTGCCCGGAGCCGCAGTGCTCTGGGCGCTCAGCTGGCTGTACGCCGCGCACGGCGACACCGCGACCGTGACGGCGCTGTTCGCCGGGCTGCGTCCGGCCGTGGTGGCGCTGGTGGCGGTCGCGCTGTGGCGCGTCGGGCGCACCGCCATCCGGAGTGTTGCGCACGGGTTGATTGCGATCGCTGGTTTCCTGGCGCTCGCGCTGGGTCACGTTCCCTTCCCGGCGGTCATTGCGGCCGCCGCGATCATCGGGGCCATCGCCAGCGGTCGGCTCACGGGCGGAACTGCACCCGGCCCCGTGGCACCGCGGCAACCGTCCGAAGGCGCCCCCACTCGATCGTCCGGCGGGGAACCGTCGCGGCCCCCGCGGGTGTGGCAGACCCTGCGGACGGTGCTGGGGTGGACGCTGGTGTGGCTCGCCCCGCTCGCCGCGCTGACACTCTGGCTCGGTCCAGGGCACGTGCTCGCGGTGCAGGCACGCTTCTTCTCGCAGGTGGCGTTGGTCACGTTCGGCGGAGCCTATGCGGTGCTCCCGTACGTGGCCCAGCATGCCGTGGAGGTGCACGGCTGGCTCACGCCGGCGCAGATGCTCGACGGACTCGGTCTCGCGGAAACGACTCCGGGACCGCTGGTGCTGGTGCTGCAGTTCGTCGGATTCCTGGGGGCGTGGGGAGCGCCGGCGCCGTTCCCGGCGCTCGTGGCGGGTACGCTCGGCAGCGCGGTAACCCTCTGGGCGACCTTCGTCCCCAGCTTCCTGTTCGTCCTCACGCTGGCACCGCACATGGATCGGCTGAACCGGCGGGCGTGGGTCTCCGGTGCTCTGGCGGCGGTGACGGCGGCGGTGGCGGGCGTGATCCTGAGCCTCGCCGTCTGGCTGGGCCGCGAGGTGTGCTGGCCGCAGGGACGCATGGATCCATGGGCCCTCGGGCTCGCTCTGGCGGCGTGGCTGGCGCTCACCCGCACGCGGATCGGCCTGATTCCGGTGCTCCTTGGGTGTGCCCTCGCGGGCTGGGCGCTCCACGCGGCGGGACTGTAGCCGCGGTCGCGCGCCGGCGCTTTTCGCTGGCCGGGGAGGATCAATCCGGACGACCCTTCCCCGCTTTCCGCCCCTCCCCATGTTCCCAACGTTCCTTCTCGCGGCCAGTTCCGGCTCGGGCCTCTGGCCGTTCATGACCCTCGCGGTCTGCGTGGTCTTCATCATCGTCGCAATCACGAAGCTGCGCCTCCCGGCGTTCCTCGCGCTCGTCCTCGCCGCGTTCCTTGCCGGCGTGCTGACGCCGGTGTTCCCGCCCGCGGCGATCGAGCGCCTGCCCGCCATGATGCGGACCGATGCGCGGGACAATCCGTGGGTCGCGGCGGTCGAACTCACGTCCCTTGAGTTCGGCGCCGCCGCCGGGTCGATCGCGATCTCGATCGGCCTCGCCTCGATCATCGGCCTCTGTCTGATGGAGAGCGGAGCGGCGGACAAGGTGGTGCGCCGTTTCCTCGCCGTGGCGGGGGAGAAGCGCGCCGGACTGGCGCTGCTCGGCAGCACCTACCTGCTGTCGATCCCGATTTTCTTCGACACGATGTTCATGCTGATGGTGCCGCTGGCCCGGGCGCTGCGCTTGCGCACCGGCCGCAGCTACCTGCTCTACCTGATGGCGATCTGCTGCGCCGGCGTGGTCACCCACAGCCTCACCGTGCCCCATCCCGGCCCGCTCGCCATGGTCGACAATCTGCGGGTCGACCCGGGGCTTTCGCTTTTCTGGGGGCTCGCCGCCGGCGTCCTCCCCTGCCTCGGAGGCTACCTTTTCATCCGCTGGCTGGATCGCCGGATGGACATTCCCCTGCGCGAAATCGACGGCGCACCGCTCCGTGACCTGGAAACCATCGCTTCGCGTCCGGAATCGTCGCTGCCCTCCTTCGCGTGGAGCGCGGCCCCGATCCTGCTGCCGATCCTGCTGATCGGGCTTGGGTCACTGGCCAAGGTCGCGGGCCACTCCCCCGCCGCCGTGGCGGCCCTCGGCGGGCCGGAGGCCTTCGCCGCGATCAGCCGGGTCTTCGTGGCGCTGGGCAACAAGAACTTCGCGCTGCTGATCGGAGCCGCGATCGCGCTGCGGCTCCTCGTGCGCCAGCGCGGCCTCCCGTGGCGCGACGTCGGCGGCATGCTTGAGAGCCCGCTCGCCACCGCTGCGGTCATCATCCTCATCACCGCCGCCGGCGGGGCCTTCGGCGGCATGCTGCGGCACGCCGGGGTGGGCGATGCGATCAAGGCCATCGCGGTGCAGTATCATGTCGATGTGCTGCTGCTCGGCTGGCTCACCGCCTTCGTGATCCGCGTCGCGCAGGGCTCCGCCACCGTCGCCATGCTCACGGCGTCATCCATTCTCTGGCCCCTGATCGACCCCGCTGCCGGAGTCACCCTCGCCTACAATCCCATGTACGTCTTCCTCGCGATCGGGTTCGGCGCATTCGCCTGCTCGTGGATGAACGACAGCGGCTTCTGGGTG
>Ga0172372_10007159_pt1 | contig 15039 bp, 22 predicted proteins | sample LakKiv5m_2_FD_114544 | JGI IMG/M metagenome (GOLD analysis project Ga0172372, IMG submission 114544) | Freshwater microbial communities from Kabuno Bay, South-Kivu, Congo - kab_092012_9.5m | ecosystem: Environmental > Aquatic > Freshwater > Lake | place: Democratic Republic of the Congo...
TATTTGGACATTTAATGGATTGGAATAGCTGGAACAATGATGTAATTAATGATTGTAGGGTGTATTATAAGAAAGTAATTAATAAACCCTATAACATAAAGGGTCAGTCTTATGATAAGAATATTGTTGGTAATTTTTGCTCTATTTTATGGAATAGATTGTTTTTCTGGAACAATAGATCCTAATACTCCAGATAAGCATTATGTAGAATATGGATTAAAATTTCCGTATATAGCACAGTTAATAGGTAAAAAGACTGATGATTCTCCGTATTCTGGATCGGCAGTAGCATACAAACCAAATATAGTAATTACTGCTGCTCATTTATTTCATGAAAATAAAGAAGCTGCTGTTATTTGTAATAATAAAGTAATACCGATCAAGAAGATAGTTATTCATAAAGACTATAACTATGAAAAATTTGGTAAACATGATATAGCAATTTGTTTATTATCTGAAGATATTGGACTAGAGTGGTATCCAGAAATTTATACAGAAGATGATGAGGTTGGATCTATATGTTCAATGGCCGGATTTGGATCTACAGGCACTTTTATAACAGGAATCAAGAAGCACGGCGGGGAAAAAAGAGCCGGGTCTAATTTTATAGATGCGACAGATCCATTTTTATTATTTTGTTCTCCATCTTTATCTCATAAAAAAACACAACTAGAATTTTTGATAGCTCCTGGAGATAGCGGAGGTGGTCTTTTTATTGGAAATAAATTAGCTGGTATTCACTCGGGCGTTATAGAAGATAAGCCTAATAAGGGAAAATCGAAATATGGAGCAGTCAGCATTCATACCAGAGTCAGTGTATATAAAGATTGGATAAAAGATATTACATCACAACTATTAAATGAGTAAATTATGTTTAAAAAATGGTTTGATAAAACAATAATAGGATTATTACCATATATTTCGGAGCCAATACACGGATTATCACCAAATGATCCACAAACTTTAGGATGGGAAATTATTAAATTTAATATTACTGAAGCATGGAAATATAGTAGTGGAGAGGGCGTAGTTTGTGCAGTTTTGGATACTGGATGTGATCTTGATCATGACGATCTTAAAAATAATTTAGTTGATGGTCAAAATTTTGTAGAAAAAAATACAAGCCCAATTGATAAGAATGGTCATGGTACGCATGTTTCTTCTACAATAGCAGCATCGGATAATGGTAAAGGAATGGTTGGAGTGGCCCCGAAAACAAAAATTATGCCAGTAAAAGTTCTTGGAAATAGTGGAAACGGCTCCGTTGGATCTATAGTGGATGGTATATATTGGGCAGCAGATCAATCCGTTGTAAATTTTATGACAATGAGTTTAGGCTCCTCAGCATCTCATCCGGTAATAGAAAAAGCTATAGCGTATGCAAATAGTAAAGGAAAAATTATTTTTTGTGCGGCGGGAAATAGCGGGCCAAATACGGACATAATGTATCCTGCTAAATATGAAAATACAATGGCTATAGGGGCGATAGATGAAAATTTACAAAGAACTTCTTTTTCTTGTAGTGGAGATAGTCTTGATTTTCTAGCTCCAGGACATAACATAATGGGATGTGCTCCACATAATAAATATGCTATGATGAGTGGAACCAGTATGAGTAATCCTTTTGTCGTTGGATTAGCCTCATTGCTACTAAGTTATAATAATAAGCATAAAAAGTACACATTAAATACCTATGATGATTATGTTGAAGTATTCAAAACATCTTGTAAGCCTTTAAACAGCCCGGAGCAGAGGTCAAAAAGGTATCAAGGGTATGGGATTATCTACCCAATAATTCCTTAGCGCTCTAAATATCCTAATTTGTAAAAATTGTTGATATTTGCATCAGAAAATTTTTGTAATTCTTCATTATGTCTGAATGTGTAGCACCCTCCTCTTTCTATAGGAGTATGACCTATAACAGGAAAAGATTCTACTCTTGGAGAAAAATCAGTGTCTTTATCATATGATAAAACTATTTTAGGAATATTTTTATATCCCATATATGCTGATAGCACCAGATCATCATTCCAGGATAATGGAATAAAATCGCGTTTGAGTTCATCAAGATCAAAAAAAGATCTTTTATAAGATACACTCTTATATCCTTCAAGAATTTTAACTCTAGTATCTTGTTTAAGAGTTGTGCAAAAATGACATGAGGAGTCTAGGGCGCTCATTCCAGCAAAGCCAATAGCACAATCTGGGTATTTGAGTCTTCCACTAATATGCGCTTCGATTAAACCATCCATGTAGTAAAGGTCATCGTCTACAACAATTAAAATTGTTTCCGGATCATTTATTCTTTCTAGTGTTGGTAAGATTTTAGTAATTGGTCCAAAATCTTCCGTTCTAAAAATTTTTAAGTTAGAATATTGTTCTGTAAATTCTATAAGCCAATTTGGTAATAATATTTCTGTATTATCTATTTTATATTGATAAGGTATATTAAAATGTATTTCATAATTATTATATGTTTGATCCAAGATTGTTTTTAACCCTAGTCTAGTCCCCATATGATCTTTTGGTTCCATAAGCCTATTAGGCACCGTGGTCATGGTTACTATGATTGAATTTTGAGTACTCATAATGAATTAATAAATAAGGTTTGTCTACCATTGAATAACATTCTATAATTATTGTTAAGTAAATGTGGAGATAAAAATTTATCTTTGCCACCATTTAATGTAACAAAATCAGTGTCGTCTATTAAAATAAGATGTATAGTTGATAATTTATCTTGTGCGGCAAAGTATGCTTTTAAATGATTTTCTGCATAGTCTGGGGTTCCTTTGTCCCAGCCATCAAGGTATAAAATATCTATATTTAGATTAGTATTTTCTAAAAAGTTTATGCCATCTTCTGGTATATGTATATGTAGATTTGATGGAATGGGCTCATTTAAGTTTCCGTAGGACCAATTGATCCCATTAATACAATGCTCGCTGATATCCACCGTGTGTGTTTCAAAACCGGCTCTTGCCCAAAAGTATGTAGCATGACCATCACAGCAACACGGCGGACTGACGTATGCGTCTGTTGGACTAGAATCAAAATAATTTACACATTTTTCAGAAACAGCGAATCTAGTTGATCCTATTTCAACAACAGTTTTCATATTTAATAATTTAGCTATATTTATTGTTGTTTTTATATATGGAGCTGGTTTAGATCTTCTGATATCATAGTCTTCTCCGCTCAAAGAGTCTGTATACCAAAATTTTTTATCTGTCTTAAAGTTATAGATAATATGATTAATCTTATTATTTATATTTACGGCCATAAAAATACACTACTCCATTTAATGTTATCTATATTAATATATTCATAGTTATTGAAAGAACAAAAGTTATTTAAAATATTTTGAGCTTCATCTTTAGTCATATCATTATGATAATTATGTTCAAAACAAATTAAAGGCTTATTTTTAAGTTTACTAATACATTCAGTCATCGATTTTAAAATATGATAGTCTCTATTTTCTGTATCTATCTTAATAAGATCAAGCTGGGATATATTTTTTTCTAAAACATTAGTATTAAAAAAATCATTTGCACTGGTTTGTTTTATTGTATTATCTATAGAATTATATACTTTAGATAATCCTAAATTAATATTATTAATATCTGTAATATACGAGAAATCAATATCAGAAAAAGAAATATTGTCATTGTTATCAGATAACACACTATTATATATAATACATTTATTATTATTGTTAAATTTAATTAGTAGATATTCATATAAATGCTTTGATGCTTCTGCCATAACAGCCAAATCAATTGTAAAATATCTAGATAAAACATCATAATATTTTCCACAATTTGCACCTATATCTAAATATATTAGATTTTTTTGTTCTTTTTTTTGAAAGTAGTCTATTATAACGGCAAGTTCTGACCCAACGTGTTGTTCTACAAGATAGTCGTCCCAGTGTTTAATAATATCAAATGTATTCATTGTAATTAATATTTTCTTTTACTGGCTTAAAACAATATTCTTCATGACAACCCATAATCCATATACCATAATCAGTATACCTATTTAAGATATTTGAATAACCAGATTTTTGATTAAATATAAGACAATTGCTAATAGTAGTAATTAGATTATTTTTTACAAAATTTGTATTATGTTCATTAGCAAGTAATTGACCGCAGTCTTTAACCTTGACCTGAGACAAAAAATGGTCTATAGGCCATCTAAAAGAAAAATGACTAGAATTTTTATAGTCCAAATTTTCTAATGCAAATTTAGCAAAATTTAGGGAACATAGGTAAGCGTGAGATGTCAGCGTTTTATTACTATAAGATAGATAGTTATTGTATGGATCAACATTACTTTCGCATCTAGTTCCAAGCCATAGAATATCTGGTTTGATCTTATATAAAGTGTCTATTAGGTTGTAAACATATTTTTTTCTTTTATTTAAGTTAGATATGTTTAAGTTTTTAGAAAAATCATAGTTGTATACTGTTTCGATATCATCTTCTAAAATTAACATATACTCTATATTATGCGAAACTTGGTACTCGTATAAATTATAATGGCTTTGAGTACACCCATAGGCTACATAATTTTCGTCATTTATTACAGCGGCATTAAATATTTCAACACCATTTATTCCAGCATTGGAACATTCATTGATGCTGCTTTCTCTTCTGTCTGGCCTGGATTCTAAATTAATAATGAATCCTTTTTCACACAGATTTTTGTCGTACCATGTTATCATATAAATTTTTTATTCGCTAGTATTTGATATAAATTATCTTCAGATTGTTTATTTTTATATGCATAGTTAAAATTCTTCACTACACTATCATATAGTGAATAATATTTATCATTCTCATATATATCTGTAATTATTGAATCTAATAAGCTAAGTGATTCATCAAAATTAAAATTTACACAATCCACCGAAGCAGGAGAGAAATAGAGAATAGTATTACTGTCGTAATTAGTATCTATAACTCTCGAACCCCAATATATAGGAATACACCCAGTTAATAATGCGTCATTAAATTTTTCAGAATTAAACCCATTTTGTAGTGTATTTTCACAAATAATAACATATTTATATGGTAAGAAACATTCTCTAAATTCTCCAGAGTATCCGGGAATACCATCGCCATAGAAATCTATCAGATTTAAGTTTTTATATTTTTCATATATAATATGTCTAATTCTGTGTCCTTCAGAAAAATTTTTATATGTAAACGGCATAGAGATTAATTTACTTTTTTTGTGTAAATCAATCATATCCTTTTTAAGCCATGATGTTGTTATACACTTAGTGCTGTAATAAAATTTATCTGGGCGATTATGAATTAAATCTCCTAATTTAGACATATTATGGGTTATAACTAAATCAAATTTTTCAAAATCTGTACGAATATAATCATATATATCAGTCCACGGAGGATTAGTATATGGCTCTAATAGTAAACAAATATTTTTTTTACCATCTTGAGGTATATTGCAGTGTGTGGATTTTATGAAATTATCTGTATATACGTTTATATCTCTTCTAATATCATCTCTCTTCCATGATATAGAATCTGACTCTAGGTATGGGGTTAAACATCTTTGATGAGGAAAATTAGAATCTTTTAAAGTAATTTCTATCATATTTAGATATTGCCGGTAATAGGATCAGCCCAGCCCTTACTTGAACTATGGGGCCATACTATCCAACTACTTGGTTTTTTATCGGTCTGAAATTCTCTCCAAACTTTACAATATCCATCAGGATCATTTTTCATTCTTAATATTTCGTCTTTGTCTGCATCTTTCCTATATAGATCATTACCATTTTCATCTTTAAAAGCAACCGCCCAAAAATCATAATCGTTTTCTGGAACTTGACCATACTGTATATCTATACAATGTTTAAATATGCTCATCAAGTGAGTTTTAAATTCATCATAGGACAAGTTCGATGTGTCAGGATCGGGAGGCGGTTTGTGGTCTTGAACTCTTTTGGTGATACCTCTTTTACTGAAACATAGTCCAGAATAAAGTTCGTACTGCTCAAGCGTTCTTTCTGTCCCAAAACCGTATATATCAAAATCTATATCTCTTTTTTCTCCGTCCATTTCAAATAATTTTCTATTACGAAGATGACATTTATTATTTCTTTCTACCCAGATTTTATCATCATCCCATTGCTTAGTTCTTCCTTTTCTTGTGTATTCGTGCCAAACCAGAACCTTATGAGGATGAAAAATGTCGTATCCGTGAGTGAAGGCTCTTGCCGCTATGCTTATTTCTTCACCATGAAAATAATAGTTTGGATCATGAGGTACCTCTTTACAAAATTGTCCAACAGTAAATGCAAAATGAGCACTATAAAATCTACCAGGTAATGGCTTTGTTTTATCGTCCCAGCTATCGAATGTAGCAGGTAAAAAGAATACAGCACCTTCAGGGATAAACCTATCAAAATTCATTTTCCATGCTTCTTTAACCCTAGCATCTGGATCATTATCGGGATCGAAGCTTGGAATATATGATGTTATTAATGGTTTTTTATGTCCTTCTTTTTGTAGTTTTTTAAGCATTGCAATTAATTCTGAATCCCAACCTTTTACAAATCTATGGTGACTATCTAATTGTAGAGTATATTTTTCACCATCATATAGTGTCTGCACACTATTCCTTGCCCAACAGACACCCTTGCTTTGGTCATATGGTACATCTATAATTCTAAATCTAGGATCTTTAATATAATTATCTAGTTTATCCCAACTATCTTGATCGGAATGCTGCCAGCAGATACCGATCCTAAGATTATCTGGATATTGTGCTTTATCCAACATATCGTTTAATGTGGGAAGCAGTTGAGGATCTCTATAGGACGCTATCTGAACAAAAATTGTATTTTTTGAATCAGCTTTCTTTTCTTTCTGTCGCTTCATAAAAATGTACTCTGTTGTGTGTTATAGGACTTGCTAATAATATTGCTGGTTTTACTTTATTTTCTAGTGTCAAAGTATAAATATGACTCATCCATGTTTGTTCAAATGGGTGAGCCCATTTTGTATCCAAAAAACATTTCTGATTGCCTTCTTGATCTATAATATGCGGCCAATTACTATAGTAAATCTCTCCTTCAGCATATGGTAAACCATCAATAGTCTTAATATGAGTAAATTTAGTAGGTGGTCTTTTTTGTATTCTACCAAAATATTTCAATCTATTTTCACTATTAACATTATGCCAACTCCACTGTTCACCATTATGGCCATAAAATTCGCTAAAACTAAATTTAAGAAAATCATATTCTTCTGTCTTAATAATCTTAATAATACGATTAAATAAATTAGATATTTTTTTATTAAAACCAAAATTACAAAATCCATTAAGATCTAAAAGCATATCATCTTCAAAAAATATCATATATCTGGAGCCGGAGTCAGCAAAGTGTTCGGCAGCAAATTGTCTCGATCCGCATACTCCTTTGTTGCCATATTTTAAATGCTCTATGAATTCATATTTATAACATATATCATCATACTTATCCAATAATTCTGGTTTTGTCGAATTATTTAATAGTATTTTATCTGTTTTATATATGAAATCTCGATCATGATCTTTAAAACTTTGCAAAACCATTTCTAGTTGTTCTGGAGAATTAAATGCATTAATATATAGTTTTACATTTTGATTACTATATTGTTTACGATTTTTTATTTTTTCTTCTATCTGAATAGTTGTATTATCGTTTTTTAATTTTTCGAAAAATGTATTTATTAATCCATTACTTTCTATCATTTCATAATGATAAACATCAGGATCTTTATATGTCATTATGGTAAAAATACTTTCTTCAGTCCCCATAAGATCTTGTGATAATGTATCATTTAATAATCCGTAATATAAACTATTAGCATTAGAGATATAGTCTATATGCCCACCAAAAAATCCTCCCCTAGCAACTCTATTAACATTATTATCACAAATTCTATTCATATGTTTTATATCGAAACCATGTATTTCTGTCTCGGTTTCATAAGGAAAACAGATAAATAGAAATTTTTTAATGATATTTTCTAGTTTATGAAGAACTTTATCGTGGCTAAAATATCCTGGATGAACAGTATTTGTAATTCCACCATCTAGCCAAAACATATACTCTGTACTAAATGGATTAAATACCTTGGCATTGTGCAAAAGGAACATTTTACTCATTACCATAGGGTTATAGTAATCTAATCTTGCTTGCGTACTATCTTTTAGCCATCCAACCTGATTTATCCACTCTTCTTTTTTTCTTATTTCCTGGATTTTGTCGAAAAACGGGAAAAAATTTCCTTTAAATTCTTCTTTTGAGTGATGATAAACTTTTGTATTTTCTTTATTTCAATATTGATAGACTAAATCTTCATAATTTTTATCTATAAAAACTATTAAAGGAACATCACTAGGTAAGTTTTTTAGCAGATTAGTGAAGTTATTTATATAGTGATCAAAAGATCTTCCCCAACCATCTCCTAGAGAATCTCTACTAAGATCCCATATTCCTGTTACTATAGTAGAGTTTATCACTAGTATTAGACCTAAGAGACTATTACCACCCCGTCTGCATCAATAATAAGTAGAATCTTCTTTTTGTCAATGTTCAAAAAAAGCTAAAGAGTGGTTGACAACATACTTTTTTGGTGTATTATACGATTGTTACACGACGAGTATAATGAAAACAATGCCAAATTTCGATAACGATTTTTCAAACGATAAAGAAAAAAGACGAGAGCAATTCAAGAAGAAAAAGGACCATTTTCATCTATCAAAAGATGACGATGATCTAAAAAGAAAAAATATTTCTAAAAAAGAGATAAAGAAAATTAAAGAAAGTTACGAAGAAGAAGAATGGGAAGATTGGGACAGATATTATAATCATTGATACAAAATGAAATATTTAGAGGAACTTCAGATAGGAGATTGTTTTCAACTCAATTCTAGTAATTTTATTATAACTAGTGACTTTAAAAAAGATGGAAAGAAATTTTGTATCGATTTGAAAACAGGATATGGTAAATGGATTAGCCCAGGAGATATGGTAGAAATTATTGATATTTTTACTTTGGATAAAGATAGTAACGTTATCGCAATAAAAGAAAGAAAAAAGGATAACTAAAATGCCAAATCAAAAAATTCTTAAAAAAGAACCATACGTTATATCTAATAAAGATATATTTGATATTATCGTTCAAAGAGTAAAAGGTAAAGAAAACGGAGCAACAGTATTTGTTCCTCATGTTTGTAACAATGTTGACTTCTTTGACGCCGGGTTCGCCGCTCAAGTTGGCGAAAAATATCCTATGGTAAAAACAGACTATCATTTACTTGGAAGAAACTTTTTATCAGCAAATCTAGGATATTCTCAAATTATTAAGGTGTATGAAGAGCCACAATATCGTCATAAACTATTTTTCGTGAATATGATTGCCCAAAATGGGGTTAGAAATTTTTCTAATCAAAGACCATTAAATTATTTTGCATTGGGTCAAAGTATGTATAAATTGTCACAATTTATTCATATGAATACAGGATTCTTAAATAAGAATGAAAAAATAGAAATTCACTGTCCAAAATTTGGCAGCGGATTGGCTGGAGGTAATTGGAATTTTATAAGTGAATTAATAAATGATATATGGGGCAAATTTTTTGTCACAGTATACAATCCATTAAAATCATGAATATAATTAGTTTTAGTCTTTGGGGAAATAAACCAAAGTATACTATTGGGGCTATTAAGAATGCTGAATTAGCCCAAAAAATATATCCTGGTTGGATCTGTAGATTCTATATAGATAATACTGTGCCGAATGAAGTAATTAACGCATTACAGTTATTATCGAATACGGAAATAATACATAAAAATATCTCTGGTAATTGGACTAGTATGTTTTGGAGATTTGAATCATCATTTGATAAAAATGCCAAACTAATTATTTTTAGAGATACAGATAGTAGACTTTCTAATAGAGAAAAAATAGCTGTTGATGAATGGATAAATAGCGATAAAACTTTTCATATTATGAGAGACCATCCATATCATAAATTTCCTATACTTGGTGGTATGTGGGGATATAAAAATAATAATAAATATCCTATGCAAATTTTATTAGAGTCTTTCAATAAAACCGATAACTATGGAACAGATTATAAGTTTTTTGCAGAACAGTTGTATCCTTTGATAGGTGATGATAAGATTGTTCATGATGAATTTTTTGATAAGAAACCATTTCCGTCTATCAGACAAGGAACAGAATTTATTGGAGATGTATTCGATGAAAATAATTTACGACATCCAGAATATCAAAAATATATATGAGTCAATCTTCTTTTGGTTTTAATACGTTTTGTACCGAGCAGTGGTTACCAATAATCAAAGTTCTAATAGATTCTGTTTCTTTTTTTAGTAAATATCCAATTACTGTTAATTGTATAAATTTTGAGTATGATTTTAACAATAGTTCTGTTGACTCTATATCAATATATGATCCTAATATAAGGAACTATAGTCATATCTATAGGTACAAGTGGTCGAGTTTACTACATAGTCCATATGATACAACAGTTATGCTAGACGGAGATATGATAGTTTTACCCGACGTAGATAATCTGTTTCATGATCACGCCGGGCATTTGAATAGTTCTGAGTTCCCATTTTTTGCAAAGCATCCGCATAATCCATTTACCAACCCTGTCCATGCTCAAAATTTAAAAAACATGATGTCTATGTTTACTTCAAATGAACCAAGTATGCCATATGTTTATGCCTGCGGCATTGTTGGCAAACACCATCTCAAATTTGTGAAAGAGATCGTTGATACCATAGACTATTTTCATAGTCATAATGCGATACCATACATAGAAGATGAAGGAATACTAAATTGTTTATTAAGCAAATACAGAGTCTCTTATGATTTGGGATATAATTTTTTCCCAAATAGTACCTTGTATAATGCTTTTATTAATAATACTATAGACATAGATCAGGAATTATATGATACATATACAAAATTTAATTGTCCAGTAAAATTTTATGCTTTACATGGATGCAAGGATCAATCATTAGCATCATATATGCTATCTGAGATAAAACAGAAGGCAAAATCCAATGGATAGCGTCTTACTCCATCATCATCTTGGACTAGGTGATCATATCATATGCAATGGTCTTGTTAGATTTTTAAGCCAAAATAATCTAGTCAACTTATTTTGTAAAACTGAAAACACAGATAATATTAAATTAATGTATAGCGATAATAATAACATTAATATATTGAGCGTATATAATGATTTTGAAGCGGAACGCATAGCTAATGGCGATAAAAATTATATTAGATTAGGAGTTGGACTAAATCATAATTATGATCGACATATGGAAGAAGAATGGGATAAGGTATTTTATGCTCAAATGAATATTGGATTCGATCACTCATGGACTTCTTTTGGATTCAATAAACCATTGTCGCAAAATCCCGTCCCTAATAAAGAATATGTTTTCCTATGTAACCAAGGATCCGATAAGATAGACAGATTAGACTATACAAAAATAGACCATCGTTTATTAAAGGTATTCAGCAACAATGGGAAATTTTTTGATAATATAGACTTAATACAAAACGCAACAGAGATACATTGTATAAATTCGTCCTACATTCATCTGATAGACAGAATTCTAACTTCTGATACAACTAAATTATTCTATCATAAAAACTTCATGTTTAAGAGACATAGCGAATTTACATTGAAAAAGAATTGGATCGTTGTATGACCATATTTTGTATCAATATAGGAAATATTAAATACGCATCATATTCTCTGCCGCTGATCGAATCATTATGTAAGCACAATAATATTGATTTATTTGTTTTAGACAAAAACATACCTCAAAATATTTATAATGCTCATCCATCATGGCTTAAATTATTTTGCCATACATTGGTACAAGACGATTACATCATATGCTGGGATTTGGATTTGGTTCCCACAAAGCTATATAATATAAAAGATATGTTCGATACAGATAATATTAATTTGGCTTACGATCAATGCTATCTTAGAGAAGGCTTTACGTTTAATGGTAAATTTAGGTATAATTGTGGATTATTTGGCATTCCAAAAAAAGCTCAAAAATGGTTAGAAAGCATCTACCAGAAAGCCAGAGGCTCTAATTATCCATCTTATGAACAATATCATGTTAATGATGCAATATATGACAATAATATAAAAGTAACAAACCTAGATACAAAATTAAATATGATGTATGATGGTTTTCCAGTTAATGAAAATAATACAAACTATAATATTCATTATACATGGAAAATTATGTCAGAAGGACACAGAGTCGATCTAATAATTAGTCATTATAATAAATTTCATAAACAATTAATAACAATATGAATATATATAAAACAAGAAATGATTTCATAAATACGCTTAATAAAAATCTTATTATGTGTGAGATAGGAGTATTTAAAGGAGATTTTTCGCAAGTACTGTTCAATCATTCTCCTAAAGAACTACATTTAATAGATCCTTTTATTGGTAGTTTTTGGTCAGGAGATAAAGATGGTTTAAATATGCAATACGCTAACCTAGAAATCTCTTATCAATATCTAAAAAATCTATATTCAGAACATAATCATGTCTCTATTCATAGAGGATATGGTCAAGATATATTACAATTATTTTCTGATCATTACTTTGATTTTATGTATATAGACGCGGAACATACTTATGATAGTGTAAAAAAAGATTTAGCTATTTGTAAACAAAAAACTAAAATAAATGGAATCATATCGGGACATGATTATGATCGTAATAAATTTCCAGGAGTAGTTCAAGCAGTAAACGAATTTTGTACCGAAAATAATCTTAATATTTTTGCTATTACCCAAGATGGTTGTCCAACTTTTGGAATTATTAATTTATGACAAAACTTATTCCAGTATCTAATGGAGAAATATTAGATAAATTTACTATATTAGAAATTAAGTTATTTTATGTAGAAGATAAGGATCAAAAATCTAATATACAAAAAGAACAAAATCTTTTAAAAGAACATGTAAGCAATATCTGTGTCTCAGATAGAATACTTAGTCTTTATGATGCTCTTAAAGAAATAAATAATAAACTTTGGACAGTAGAAGATAAATTAAGAAACAAAGAAAAAATACAATTATTTGATAAAGAATTTATAGATTTAGCTAGAAATGTTTATATATATAATGATCAAAGAGCCGATATAAAAAAACAAATCAATATATTAACACAATCAGATTTAATCGAAGAAAAAATTTATTATGGAAAAAATAAATAATTACCTATGCTCACTATTTTGCTCTTTTTATAAAGGACAAAAATTTATAGAATCTTATTTAGAAAATGTTCTAGATCAATCAATTTTTTCTCAAATAGAATTTATTTTTCTGGATTGTAATTCTCCAGAAAATGAAAAAGATAATATACTATCATTAATAGATAAATATACTAATATAAAATACTACAGACTAGAAAAAGATCCAGGTCTGTATGCAGCCTGGAACCACGCTGTAAAACTTTGCTCATCGGATATTATAGGAAACTGGAACATTGACGATAGAAAAAATCGAGATGGAATAGAAATATTGTTAAATAAATTTCACAAAGATTCTAGTCTCGATATAGCTTATGGCTTTACTTATATTTCTCGTATAGCGAATGAAAAATATATAGATAATTCATATAATGAAATATATCCATATTTATCTCATAGTTTCGAAAATCTTTTGAGAAATAACAGTCCTCATTGTATGCCGTTGTGGAAAAAAAATCTACATGATAAATTTGGTTTTTTTGATAACAACTATGAAACAGCAGCAGATGGAGATTTTTGGTTGCGTTGTGCCGCTGGAGGTGCTACAATAAGGTTGGTCAACCATCCGGTTGGGTTATACTACGAAAATCCAACCGGACGATCAACAAATCCCGAAACTTTACAAAAAATGATTGGTGAAGTTAATTCTATGAGAAGCAAATATTTTGGATACTTAGGAAAAATAAAATGAACTATATAATACTAATAGCTTTGGTATTCTCTATAATATGCGGAATTATTAATGGTCTAAATGATATTAGACAAGTACGATCAAATCCATGCTTAGGCGTAAAAGAATCAAAAAACCTATTTACTTTCCTTTTTACTGATAGTTATCGATGAATAGACTAAGTAATCAAAGAGTATATTTAGCTGGAGCTATGGATAGAGTTCCCGATAGAGGATTAACATGGAGAGAGAATATCACGCCGTTTTTACAAAGATTGGGCATCACAGTTTTCAATCCTATGAAAAAACCTTGCGTTGAAGGCAAGGAAGATCATGTTGTTCATCTATATAAAATTCAACTAAAGAAAACAGCCCAGTATGATGAACTTAGCAAAATAATGAAAACTATTCGATGTGTAGATCTTCGTCTTGTTGACATTAGCGATTTTCTAATAGTTAATTTAGATATAGACGTTCATCCTTGTGGAACCTATGAAGAAATTTTCTTGGCTAATAGAAGCAAAAAGCCAGTAGTAATACATATGGAGCAAGGTAAAAATAATGCACCTGATTGGTTATTTGGAACAATACCTCATGAAATGGTATTTTCAACATGGGATCAATTAAAGAACTATCTAATGCATATTCATACATCTAATCATATAGAATCCTATAATAGATGGCAATTCTTTAATAATGCCTAAATTCTATATTAAGTCTGGACAGATCAAATACATTATAGATAGAAAATCTTATAAAGAAGCTATAGTAGACACATTAAAATACTATAAGCATAGAGGATTTATGGTTGGTGCAAAAATATGTGTAAGCGAAAAAGGATTTGATTCGTTCAAGGAATGGTTTTGTTATGATATTAGTGATTTCATGGAGCAAATAAAAGATGCTAATTAGTCAGGATATTAAGCTAGATTTTGATGATGTATTAATAGTTCCTCAACGAACAACACTAGAGAGTCGTCAAGAAGTTGTATTAGAAAGAA
>Ga0172372_10007164_pt1 | contig 15030 bp, 13 predicted proteins | sample LakKiv5m_2_FD_114544 | JGI IMG/M metagenome (GOLD analysis project Ga0172372, IMG submission 114544) | Freshwater microbial communities from Kabuno Bay, South-Kivu, Congo - kab_092012_9.5m | ecosystem: Environmental > Aquatic > Freshwater > Lake | place: Democratic Republic of the Congo...
CGCCCAAACCCGGCAGCATGGGCTTTGGCTATCCCGGGCACAGGCTGGCGGTGATCGACGATGAGGGCATTGAGTGCGCACCCGAAGAGGTGGGTGAGGTGGCGGTGCACCGGCTGGATGGGCGCGGGCAGCCCGACCCCATTTTCTTTTTGGGCTACTGGCGCAACGATGCCGCCACGCAAGGCAAGTTCACCGGCGACTGGTGCCGCACCGGCGACCTGGCGCGGCGTGACGCGCAGGGGTATCTTTGGTACCAGGGCCGCAGCGACGACGTGTTCAAGGTGGCGGGCTACCGCATCGGGCCGGGCGAGATCGAAAACTGTCTGGTCAAACACGCGGCGGTGGTCAACGCCGCGGTGGTGCCCAAGCCCGACCGCGAGCGCGGCGCGGTGGTCAAAGCATACGTGGTGCTTGCTCCTGATTTTGTAACTTATCGCCCCCTTGAAACAAGGGCTAGGGCCGAATTTGATGCAAAACTTATCAGTGCGCTGCAAATGCACGTGAAAGGTCAGTTGGCGCCTTACGAATACCCCAAAGAGATTGAATTTGTTGACGCCCTGCCGATGACCACTACCGGCAAGGTGCAGCGGCGCGTGCTGCGCTTGCAGGAGCAGGCGCGCGCAGCCGGAGTATGATGAAACATAAATTTGAACGTTGGATTTCCTTATGCCCCATTCACTTTTGATCGTTGACGACAGCAAAGTGTCGCGCATGATGATCAAGCACAAGGTCTCCCAGCTGCAGCCCGAATGGGCAGTGCTGGAGGCTGGCACCGGTGACGAGGCCATCGCCATGGTGCGTGACCATACGCCGGACTTTGTCACCATGGACGTCAACATGCCGGGCATCAATGGCTTTGAGGCCGCAGCGCAGATTCGTCAGATTCATCCTGCGTGCAGGATCGCCATGCTCACGGCGAACATTCAGGAAAGCAGTCGCTCCAAGGCCGCTGAACTGAACGTCACGTTTGTCCAGAAGCCCGCCACCGAGGCAGCCATCCGCCAGGCGATTGATTATTTTCTGGCAGCGTCATGAATCTGACTGAGATCGAGCTGGATGCCCTGACCGAAGTCTTCAATGTGGGTGTCGGGCAGGCGGCCAACGCGTTGAGTCAGTTGGCCGGTGACACGGTTCGCCTGAGCGTGCCGCGCGTTGAAATGATTTCCAAGCGCGGTATTTCCGATGAACTGACCGGGCAGGGTGCTGATCGCATCTGCGCTGTGAGGCAAGAGTTTGCCGGGGTGCTCAATACCGAAGCGGTGCTGATGTTTCCGGTTCAGCAGAGTCTGCAGCTGGTGCAGATGATGGTCGGCGACGAGGTGCCGCTGGAGCAGCTGGGCGAAATGGAGCAAGAGGCACTGGCCGAAATTGGCAACATCCTGCTCAATTCGGTGGTGTCGGGCGTGGCTGACGTGCTCAAGCTCCAGTTTGAAGGCTCGCTGCCGCATGTAGAGCTGGGGCCGGTACAAGACGTCTTGTGGGCACAAGGCGACCTGACAGACCAGGTGCTGAGTCTGCAAATCGATTTTGCGATTGACGCGCAGCAGATCCAGGGCTATCTGGTGTTCCTGCTGGACGTGGCGTCAGTGGAAGCGTTGAAGTCCGTGGTGCGCGCCTTCCTGGATTCAGTGTCATGAGCGCAACGCCGGATTGCCATGATTGTTTTCCGTGGTCGGGCTGGGTGCTGGATCACCTTCAACTCGGGCTTTTGGTGCTGGATGCGCAAAACCGGGTGGTTTATGCCAACCGCTGGTTGCTCACGCACGCCAGGCTTGACGCGGATGCGGTACAGGGCAAGTCCTTGCTGAAGGTTTTTCCTCAGCTCAAGGGGAGCCCGTTTGAGCGTGCGTTGAATCAGGCGGTGACCAGCGGCTTTCCGACGTTGTTGTCGCAAACGCTGCACCCGGCGCCGTTTCCGCTGTACCTGCCTACGCCGCAGCGCGGACAAGACAGGTGGCTGCGCCAGTCGATCCGCATCCTGCCTGCGGGCTTTCAGGCCGTTGGGTGCATGGACCAGCGCTACACCTTTATCCAGATCAACGACGTCACGCAGTCGGTCATGCGCGAGCGCTTGCTCAAGGCGCAGGCCGAACGCCTCAAGGGGTTGGCGCAGGTGGATGTGTTGACGGGGCTGGGTAACCGGCGTCGGCTCGACGAGGTGTTGCCCAGTGCGTTGCGTGCAGCGTCCAAGGCGGTGCAGCCGCTGTCGCTGGTGATGTTCGACATTGACTACTTCAAGCAGTACAACGACATCTACGGCCACCTGGCCGGCGATGACGGCTTGCGCCAGACGGCGCAGGTGTTGCGCGGAGTGTTTCGGCGCCCGCTGGATGTGGTGTCCCGCTTTGGTGGGGAAGAAATGGTCGCCGTTCTGCCCGAAACCGACGCGCAAGCGGCTACGGTGCTGGCGCAGCAGGTGCTGGAGCAGGTGCAGGCGCTGGGCGTAGCCCACAAGGGCAGCGCGGTCGCTGAGGTGTTGACCCTCAGCGCCGGGGTGGCCGTGTTTGAACGTGGATCGACCCGCACCGTGACCGAGCTGCTTGAAGCGGCCGACCAGGCCTTGTACCTGGCGAAAACGTCAGGCCGCAACCGGGTGTGTGGCCCACAGTAGCGGCTGAAACGGCGTTGCCGTGCAGCGGCGTATGGTTTTGTGCCGGGGTCTCAGCGCAGCGGCGTCAGGCCACTTAAACTGATCGCGTGTTTTTGTTCTTGCTTCATGCCTATGAAAACGATTCAACTCGGTCAAAGCGAACTGCATGTCACCCCCATTTGCCTGGGCACCATGACCTTTGGTGAACAGGTTGACGAAGCCACGTCTTACGACATTCTGGACCGCTCGCTCGAGCGCGGCGTCAACTTCATCGACACGGCCGAGATGTACGCGGTCCCACCGCGTGCCGAAACCTTTAACGCCACTGAAAAAATCATTGGCAACTGGCTAAGGCAGCGCCCCGGTGCGCGCCAGAAACTGGTGATCGCGACCAAAGTGGCGGGTCCGTCGCGCGGCATGCCCTGGATTCGCGGCGGCAGTGGGGACCTGACGCCGCAAGACATTGTGCAGGCGTGCGAAGGCAGCTTGCGGCGCTTGAAGACCGACGTGATCGACCTGTACCAGATCCATTGGCCGGTGCGCAGCGTGCCGGCCTTCGGTGGCATTTATTACCAGCCCAAGGACGAGCAGGGCACGTCCATCCATGCCCAGCTGGAGGCGCTGGGGCAGTTGGTCAAAGCGGGCAAGGTGCGCGCGGTGGGCTTGTCCAACGAAACGCCCTACGGCGTGCATGAATTTGTGCGTCTGGCCGAACAACACGGCCTGCCGCGCGTGGCCACGGTGCAAAACCCGTATTGCCTGGTGAACCGCAGTGTCGAGAACGCGCTCGATGAAACGTTGCACCGCTTGAATGTGTCGCTGCTGGCGTATTCACCGCTGGCCTTTGGCGTGCTCAGCGGCAAATACGACGCGCAGGGCCTCACAGGTGCCGACGTGCCGGAGCAGGCGCGCCTGAAAAAATTTGAGTCTTCGCGCAAGCAGCGCTGGGGCCGGCCGTTGGCGCTGGCTGCTGCCAAGCGCTACAACCAGCTCGCGCGTGACCACGGCCTGACGCCCACGCAACTGGCGCTGGCGTTTTGCTACAAGCAGTGGCGTGTGGCAAGCACCATCATCGGTGTCACCTGCGTGGCCCAGCTCGACGAAGACATCGACGCCTGGGGCATCACGCTCAGCGATGAGGTTTTGCAAGCCATCGATGCGCTACGTTGGGAGCTGCGTGACCCGGCGCAGTAAGCCACCGGTTAGCGGCGCTTCAGGATCATTTTTCAGCGCATGGCCACCTTGATCCCGGCATTGGGCGCGTGTACCGCTCGCATGACGCGTGGTGAGCGGCGCGTGGCCGAGCGGCTGCAAGACAAGCTCGACGACGACTACTTGCTGTGGTACGACGTGCCGGTGGGGCCACTGCAGTCGCACCCCGACTTTGTGGTCATGCACCCGCGCCGGGGCTTGCTGATTCTGGAAGTCAAAGACTGGAAGCTTGCCACGATTGCACAGGCCGACAAACAAACCTGGACCATCATGCCCGCTGGCGTGCCTATGGCCGTCATCAATCCGCTGGAGCAGGCACGCCACTATGCGCTGCAGGTGGTACATGCGCTTGAGCGCGACGCACAGCTCACCCAGCCCGAAGGTGCCCATGCAGGCCAATTGGCGTTTCCGTGGAGCTATGGCGTGGTGCTGACCAACATCACGCGCAAGCAATTCACCAGCGCCGAGTTGCACCACGTCATTGCGCCGCAACGGGTGCTGTGCAGCGACGAGATGACCGAAGCGCAGGACGCGCAAGACCTTCAAAGCCGGCTGTGGGGTATGTTCCCGTACATGATGCGCGGCGTCATGACGCTGCCCATGCTCGAGCGTGTGCGCTGGATTTTGTTTCCGCAGGTGCGTGTGCCGGACCAGGGCACGCTGTTTGCAGCAGATGAAGCAGACGCCGATCCGCCCGACCTGATGCGCGTGATGGACTTGCAGCAGGAACAGCTGGCGCGCAGCCTGGGCGTGGGTCACCGTGTGATCCACGGCGTGGCGGGTTCCGGCAAAACGATGATCCTGGGCTATCGCGCCGAATATTTGGCCAAGGCCAGCACACCCGAGAGCAAGCCCATTTTGATCCTGTGTTTTAACGAGCCACTGGGCGTCAAGCTGGCTGGCATCATGGCCACCAAAGGTCTGGACGCGCAGGTGCATGTGCGCCATTTTCATAAATGGTGTTATGAACAAATTCAGGCGTTTGGCCAGACTTTGCCTGTGCGTGGCGCTCACTTTTTTGAAGAGCTGGTGGATGCGGTCATCCGCGGTGTGGAGCGCAACCAGATCCCCGGCGGTCAATACCAGGCGGTGCTGATTGACGAAGGCCACGACTTTGCGCCCGCATGGCTCAAGCTGGTGGTGCAGATGGTGGACCCGGCCAGCAACAGCTTGCTGGTGCTGTTTGACGACGCGCAAAGCATTTACCAGCGCCACACCGCGCGCAATGCAGCGCAGCCATTCAGCTTCAAGAGCGTGGGCATTCAGGCAAAGGGACGCACCACCGTGCTCAAGATCAACTACCGCAACACGCTGCAAATATTGCAAACGGCCAGCCTGGTGGCGGCCGACTTGCTGAGCGCCGACGACAAAGGTCAAGATGATATTTTGCTGTTGCAGCCCGTCAGTTGCGGGCGCGCCGGGCCGCCGCCGCTCTTGATCCGTCTGCCCAGCCTGCACGAAGAGGCCGTGGCCGTAGCCGAGCATTTGCGCCATGCGCATGAGCAAGGCCATGCCTGGGGCGACATGGCGGTGCTGTGTGCCGACTGGAAAACGCGCGACCTGTGCGCCCAGGTACTGCACCAGTGCGGCCTGCCGCTTGAAAACCGCGTCAACACGGGCGACTTTGACCCCACCAGTGACAAGATCAAAGTGATGACCATGTACGCCAGCAAGGGCCTGGAATTTGCGCTGGTGGTCCTGCCCGGTGTAGGCCATATGCCCGCCTGCGGCGAGGATGAAAAGGAAGCCGCGCGGCTGTTTTATGTGGCTGCCACACGGGCCACGCACAGCCTGGTGATTGGGGTGGGTGGAGATGGCGCGTTTGGGCGCAAGTTGGGTGCCTGACACCCCACTCACCCCACACCCTTGCCCGGCGCAGGTGGGTGCAATACCAGCGACAGGCAGACCAGGCAGACCAGGCAGCGCAAGCGGTATCATGGAGACAAGTTCTAAGTAGCTGTATGCGCTTTATTGACAAGAGCTACAAGCCTTTTTTATATCCAATGAATGAATCCCGCCTGGCACTTGATACGCGCGCCGTTGCCCTGATGGTGGTGCTGTGCGCCATCTGGGGGCTGCAACAAGTGGTGCTCAAGGCCACGGCGGCAGATATTGCACCGGTGTTCCAGATCGCGGTGCGCTCAGGCGTGGCGGCACTGCTGGTGGCGCTGATGATGTTGTGGCGCCGCCAGCCGATGAACCTGCGCGATGGCACGCTGCGTGCGGGCGTTGTGGTTGGCGTGCTGTTTGCGCTGGAGTTCACACTGGTGGCAGAGGGTTTGCGCCACACCAGCGCATCGCACATGGTGGTGTTTTTGTACACGGCGCCGGTGTTCGCCGCGCTGGGCCTGGCCTGGCGACTTCCGGTCGAGCGCTTGGGCTGGCTGCAGTGGAGCGGTATCGCGCTGGCGTTTGGTGGCATTGCGTACACGTTTCTGGGGCGCGATGCCTCTGTCGGCTCCAACGCGAGTGACATGCTTTGGGGCGACTTTCTGGGGCTGATGGCTGCTTTGGCCTGGGCCGCTACCACGGTGGTGGTGCGCACATCGCGCCTGTCGGGTGCAGCGGCCACACAAACCCTGCAATACCAGTTGGTGGGCGCGTGTGTGCTGCTGCTTGGGGTGGCAGTGGCCACCGGGCAGACGCGGGTGAACTGGACACCTGGTGTGTGGGCCAGCCTGGCGTTTCACTCGCTTGTGGTGTCGTTTGCCAGTTTTTTGGTGTGGTTCTGGTTGCTGCGCGCTTACCTGGCCACGCGGTTGGGGGTGTTTTCTTTTCTGACGCCCCTGTTTGGTGTGGTGTTTGGCGCCTGGCTGTTGCATGAGCCATTGGAAGCGAGCTTTTTGATCGGTGCGCTGGCCGTGTTGCTGGGCATTGTGCTGGTCAGCGGTGCCAGCGGGGTCTTGCAGTGGTGGCGGTGCCGCGCCACAATGCGCCAAGGCGTCAAACAAGAATAACTTGAACAGTTCGGCCGTGCTGCCAAGCGCCATGCGTCGTTGCAAATCGCTGGTGTAGCTGTGCTACACGGCACGCTTTGCGCCTGGCCTGGCACTTGTCCTCACGCCCTTCTTGGTCCAACTTATTCTTGCTCGACACCTGAATCAGGAAGCCCCTGCCATGTACAGCCGATCTGCTTGCAAACTTGACCCCGCCGAAAGCCATGACCCGCGGCTGGTTAGCCAGCTCACGCGCAACACCTTTGCCATGGTGCTCGCCGGTGGACGTGGCAGCCGCCTGCACCAGCTGACCGACTGGCGAAGCAAACCAGCGGTACCTTTTGGCGGCAAGTTCCGCATCATCGATTTCACCCTGTCCAACTGTGTCAATTCCGGTGTGCGCCGCGTTGGCGTGGCTACCCAGTACAAGGCGCAAAGTCTGATCCGCCATCTCCAGTTGGGTTGGAGCTTTCTGGACGGCCGCCTGGGCGAGTTCATCGAGATCATGCCCGCGCAACAACAGGTGGACGAGTCTCAGTGGTACCGAGGCACGGCAGATGCCGTGTTCCAGAACCTGCGGGAAATCCGCCACGCCAAACCAGACTACGTGTTGGTGCTCTCGGGTGACCACATCTACCGCATGGACTACGGCCGACTTCTGGTTGGGCACGTGCGCTGCCAGGCCGATCTGTCGGTCGCTTGCCTGGAAGTACCCATCGAAGAAGCCAAGGGCTTTGGCGTGATGCAGGTTGATGAGTGTGGGCGTATCGTTGACTTTGAGGAAAAGCCCGCCCACCCCAAGCCGCTGCTGGGCCAGCCCGACCGTGCGCTGGTCAGCATGGGTATTTACGTGTTCAACGCCCGCTTTCTGTTTGAGCAACTCCGTCGCGATGCGGACGACCCCAAGTCAAACCATGACTTTGGCCGTGACGTGATACCGCACTGCGTGCGGCGCTACCACAGTTGCGCCCAGAACTTCAACGACAGTTGCGTGCAAGACGCCGACAAGCCGGCCTACTGGCGCGACGTGGGTACGCTGGACGCCTACTGGGAAGCCAATATGGACCTGGTGCAGGTGACGCCGCACCTCAACCTGTACGACAACAAGTGGCCGATCTGGACCTGGCAGCCGCAGGAGCCTCCCGCCAAGTTTGTGTTTGACGATGACGGCCGCCGTGGCGCTGCGGTGGATTCCATGGCGGCCGGGGGTTGCATTGTCAGCGGCGCGCAGGTACGTCGTTCTGTGTTGTTTCATGGTGTGCGGGTGCACAGTTATTCACAAGTGGAAGACTCCATCCTGTTGCCTGAGGTGCAAATTGGCCGGCATTGCGTGCTCAAGAAATGCATTGTTGACCGCGAATGTGTCTTGCCGCAAGGCACGCAGATCGGGGTGGACGCCGCGCAGGACAAGAAGCGTTTTTACGTTACCGCGTCCGGGTTGACGCTGGTGACGCGCACCATGCTGGGCCAGGACGCTGATGTCATCTGGTAACAAATAAACACAAGATTTTTGGACGTCGGTCTGCGTCAGCGGGCAACACCGTATAGACTGACTGCACCCATCGGCACAACCTGCAAGGAGACAACGTATGACCGCTTCGGCCCTGACCACTTTCCGGTTTCCGGAAAACACCTGCATCCCCCAAGCGCAGCCCAAAGGTACAGAGGGTGTCACGCTGACATCGCCCGCGCTGGACGTGATGACCGACCTGGCGCAGGTGCGTGCGGCCACCATCGACCCGCAAACGCCGCTGGGCAAAGCCGAGCAGGCGATGATTCAGCAAGGGGTGCGATCACTCTTTGTGGTGGCGCAATTCCCGTGTGTCGAGGGCCTGGTCACCGCAGCTGATCTGCTGGGCGACAAGCCGATGCGACTGGTCAACCAGCGTCACATCCAGCGCAGCGAGTTGATGGTGGCCGACGTGATGACGCACCTGAACGCGCTTGATGCGCTGGACTACACAGAGCTGAAAGACGCGACGGTGGCCGAGGTGGTTGCTACCTTCAAGAAAGTGGGCGGTGCCACCCATTTGCTGGTGGTGCAAGCGGCCACCGAACAAGGCCCGGCGCGCATCCGCGGGGTGATTTCAATAACGCAGATTGAACGTCAGTTGGGGCGCGCACTGATGGAGTTGTCCGTGGCCTGAGCTGAGCAGTTCTGCCGGGTTGGTCTGGAGGCAGCCGACCATCAGCGCGACGGCTCCAGAAGTGTGTCAATGTGCCGGACCACGCCCGCGCAGCCGTCTTCGATCAGGTCCAGCACTTGTTCAAAGTCCTTGGCTTGCCCGTAATACGGGTCGGGTACGTCTTGCACGGCGCGGGTGCTGCAGTACTCTGAAAACAGGTGCAACTTGTCTTGGAATTTGGCCGGGCAGCGCAGCCGCAGCGTGACCAGGACGCTTTCGTCCATCGCCACGATCAGGTCAAAAAACTCAAACTCTGCCGCTTGCAGCAAGTGTGAGTGCATGCCCGCGAGGTCAAAGCCGCGCCGCATGGCGTGCTTTTGCGCGTGGTAGTCGATCGGCTCGCCGGTGTTGAGGTCGTGCGTGGCGACCGACGCTACCAGCACGTCGTCGGCCAGGCCATGTTGTTTGAGCTTGTAGCGCAGCACGCCTTCAGCGCTCGGGCTGCGGCATTGGTTGTCGGTACACACAAACAAAACAGAATAACGGCTCATGGCTGGGGTGCACGCCGGTTTGACGGTAGCATCGTGAAATATGTTGTTGAAAAACGGAAACTGATTCATGCGTGCCACTGTGCCCCCAAAGGTAACGCCCTCAAGGGGTTGGCTCGCCACGCTCAAAGTGTATCTTGAGCCCGCGTCGGTCCGCATGCTGCTGCTGGGGTTTTCTGCCGGTTTGCCGCTGCTGCTGGTGCTGGGCACGCTGAGCTTCTGGCTGCGTGAGGCGGGCATCGACCGCACCACCATCGGTTACCTGAGCTGGGTTGGTCTGGCCTACGCATTCAAATGGGCCTGGGCGCCGCTGGTGGACCGCCTGCCCATTCCCCTGCTCACGCGCTGGCTTGGACGCAGGCGCAGTTGGTTGTTGCTGTCGCAACTGGCGATCATGGCCGGGCTGGTTGCGATGAGCTTCAACGATCCCCAAGTGGCGCTGACCCCGGTGGTGTGGGGCGCGCTGGCAGTGGCTTTTGGTTCGGCCACGCAAGACATTGCGCTGGATGCGTTTCGCATCGAGTCGGCCGACGCAGACCGCCAGGCGGCGCTGGCCGCGTCGTACCAGACCGGCTACCGCCTGGCCATGATCTGGGCCGGTGCCGGTGTGCTGTGGGTGGCAGCGCGCGCCAGCGTGGCGGATGTGGCTGGTTACCAGCACGGTGCCTGGCACACCGCGTATCTGGTCATGGCGGCCAGCATGGCGCTGGGGGTGTTGACGGTGCTGCTGTCGCCCGAGCCCTTGCGTCGCACGCTGCCACCGGCGAAAAATGCGCTGGACTGGTTGCGCGGCGCACTGGTGGCGCCGTTTGCCGATTTTTTGCAGCGCTACGGCTGGCATGCTGCGTTGATTCTTGCGTTGATAGCCACCTACCGCATCAGCGACGTGGTGATGGGCATTATGGCCAACCCGTTTTACGTGGATATGGGCTATACCAAGGACGAGGTCGCGGCCGTCACCAAGGTGTTTGGCGTGATCATGACGCTGGCGGGCGCGTTTGTGGGCGGCGCGCTGGCCATGCGGTTTGGCGTGATGCGCGTGCTGATGCTGGGCGCGGTGCTCAGTGCCGCCAGCAACCTGTTGTTTGCCGCCTTGAGCACTTGGGGGCACGACCTGACCGGGCTGATTTTTGTGATCTCGGCCGACAACCTCTCGAGTGGCATCGCCTCGGCCGCGTTCATTGCCTACCTGTCGAGCCTGACCAATGTGAACTACTCAGCCACGCAATACGCGCTGTTCAGTTCCATGATGCTGCTGTTGCCCAAGTTTCTGGCGGGCTACTCGGGGCGCTATGTTGACAGCTTTGGCTATCAGAATTTTTTTGTCGCCACCGCCTGTCTGGGCCTGCCGGTGCTGCTGCTCGTGTGGCAGGCTTCAAGAGTAAAAATGCCTTCTAGCCATGACCAGTAAAGCTTTTGCAGTTACAAAAAACATAGTAGTTTTCTGATGGCATTTACCCAACTTTACCAACGCGACAAGCGCCGGATGAGCACGTTGGCTAGACTGTGCCCATGAACCAAGCCCTGTTGATGATTGAAGATGACGCTCGCCTGGCCGGCATGGTGCGTGAATTTTTGGGGCAGTCGGGCTACGCGGTCAGTCATGCCGCTGACGCGCAGACGGGGCTCGCCCAACTGCAACAACAACCCGCAGCACTGGTCATTCTGGACCTGATGCTGCCCGACATGGACGGGCTGGAAGTGTGCCGGCGTATCCGCGCGTTGCCGGGTGGTTTGGGCCGCACCCCCATCCTCATGCTCACCGCCAAAGGCGACCCGATGGACCGCATCATCGGGCTGGAAATGGGTGCCGACGACTACCTGCCCAAGCCGTTTGAGCCGCGCGAGCTGCTGGCGCGCATCCGCGCGGTGCTGCGCCGCCAGGGCGACAGCGCGCCCGCCAGCGCGGCCAACGTGCTGCGCTTTGGCAGCCTGGAGATCGACCGCGACGCGCGCGTTGTCAGCGTGGCGGGCAGCGCGTGCGAGCTGACGTCTTACCAGTTTGACATGCTGGTGGCGCTGGCCGAGCGCGCCGGGCGTGTGCTCTCACGCGACCAGATCATGGAGGCGGTGCGTGGCCGCGAGCTGGAGGCGTTTGACCGATCGATTGACGTGCACATGGGCCGCATCCGCGCCGCCATTGAAGCCGACGCCAAGGCCCCCAAACGCATCCTGACCGTGCGCGGCGTTGGCTACGTTTTTGCAAGGCAGCAAGACTGAAACTTTGCGGGACAGACCAATAAACCTGAAACTTTGCGGGACAGACCAACAATTGCGCAGCAATTTTGCTCTGTCCCCAACTGATCAAGAATTTTGCTCTGTCCCCAACTGATTAAACAATGTTCAACAAACTCTACGTCCGCATCTGGCTTGCCGTGGTCGCCGCGGTGGCGGTGCTGATTCTGCTGGTGGGCTGGGCCTGGCGCTTGGCGGCCGAGCCACCGCTGCGTGACGTGGTCATCCGCAACGAAGCCGGCCAGGTGATCGGCCGTGGTGGCCCCCGCGGCATGATGGGCCAGCCGCTGTGGCCGCCCGGCGCACGCCCCGGCGCTGAACGCAGGCCGTGGCGCGGTTCTGCACCGGCCCCAGACACTCCCAACCCCGCAGACGACGCCGAGCCGCCGTTTGCGGCCAACCCCGAGCGTGCCAGCCCCGGCGAATTTACGCTGCGCATGCACGACGGCCAGACCATGCGCATGCACCTGATGCGTGCACCCGCCTCGGTGTGGAGCCGCCCGCCCTTTGGCTTTGCCTGGATGCTGGTGTGGGTGGGGTTGGCGGTGGCGCTGGCCACCTACCCCATTGTGCGTACGCTTACGCGGCGGCTGGAGCGCCTGCAAGACGGCGTGCAGCGTTGGGGCGAGGGCGACCTGTCCACCCGCGTGCCAGAGGCCGGCAGCGACGAGGTAGCGTTTCTGGCGCGGCGCTTTAACCACGCCGCCGAGCGCGTGCAGTCGCTGGTGCAGTCGCGTGATGCGCTGCTGGCGTCACAAAAGTCGCTACTGGCCAACGCCTCGCACGAGCTGCGTTCGCCGCTGGCGCGCATCCGCATGGGGCTGGAATTGCTGGGGCCGGACGCGTCGCCCACCTTCAAGGCCGAGATTGCGCGCAACATTGCCGAGCTGGACCTGCTGGTCGAAGAAATTTTGCTGGCCAGTCGGCTCGACGCGCGCGAAAGTGATCTGGGTACGGTCGAGGCGGTGGATTTGATCGGGCTGGCGGCTGAAGAATGTGCGCGCGTTGGGGCCGAGCTGGAATTGTCTGCGGCACCTGCTGGTCAGGCACCAGCGCAAGAACTGGTGGTGCAAGGCGTGGCCAAACTGTTGCGCCGGGCGGTACGCAACCTGCTGGAAAACGCGCGCCGCCACGCTGCTGGCGAGATCACCCTGACGCTGGCCGTCAACGCACCACACGTGCAACTGCGCGTTTGCGACCGGGGCCCGGGCGTGCCGGAGCACCTGCGCGAGCGCATCTTTGAGCCGTTCTACCGTTTGCCCGGGGCGACCGAACGCGACGGCGGCGTGGGTCTGGGGCTGGCGCTGGTCAAATCCATTGCTGAACGCCACGGAGGTCGGGCTTTTTGTGAGAACCGGCCCGATGGCGGGGCCTGTTTTGTGATCGAGCTGACCAAAGCCTGACGTTTTGGCGGCTTTGGCGCTGCCAAACGCCCATTTATTTACAAAAAACCCCTCAAAATCCCCCGAACGGGGGATACCCAAGCTGACATGGAACCGATAAAGTCCTTCCCAGCTGCTGTCACAGTCTCTGAAGCAAAAACATTTGGGCTAACCGGTTCGACGCAGTTTTTGAGTCATCGTGAAGTTTCCAACGACGTTCCTCTCCTGGAGGAACTTTATAGGCCACCCGTCCCGGGTGGCTTTTTTTTGACTTCTATAATGCGCGCCATTCCGAGGAGCGTTGCAGCTCTGGCCAGGCCACACGACGCCGGTGCAGAGTGAGGCTCGGAACCCGCTGCGGCCACACGGCCAAAGCGTTTCACAACGGCGCTCACCCACGATCTGTGTGCGGTGAGCCTTGCCAAGCAGGCTGACGCATTCCGGTCGTGGTTGTTTTCATCAACTTCTGGAGTGAACGATGAGCACCGTCGCCAAAAAATCCGCCAAACCCACCGCCACCGCAACGCCTGCGGCCGACTACGTCGTTGCCGACATTGCCCTGGCCGCCTGGGGCCGCAAGGAACTCAATATTGCCGAAACCGAAATGCCCGGCCTGATGGCAATTCGTGAGGAATTTACCAAGAGCCAGCCCCTGAAGGGCGCGCGTATCACCGGCAGCCTGCACATGACGATCCAGACCGCCGTGCTGATCGAAACCCTCAAAGCGCTGGGCGCCCAGGTGCGTTGGGCCTCGTGCAACATCTTCTCAACGCAAGACCACGCGGCAGCGGCCATTGCCGCCGGCGGCACGCCGGTGTTTGCGGTCAAGGGCGAATCGCTGTCCGACTACTGGGACTACACGCACCGCATTTTTGAATTTGGCGGCAAAAAGGGCACGGCCGCCGAAGGCCCCAACATGATTCTGGACGACGGCGGCGACGCCACGCTCCTGATGCACCTGGGCACCAAGGCAGAGAAAAACCCCAAGCTGCTGGATAAACCCGCGAGCGAAGAAGAGATTTGCCTGTTTGCCGCCATCAAGGCCAAGCTCAAGCTGGATCCCACCTGGTACAGCCGCCGCATCAAGAACATCATCGGCGTGACCGAAGAAACCACCACCGGCGTGCATCGCCTGAACGACATGAGCGCCAAGGGCGACCTGAAACTGCGCGCCATCAACGTCAACGACTCGGTCACCAAGAGCAAATTTGACAACCTGTACGGCTGCCGCGAAAGCCTGGTGGACGGCATCAAGCGCGCCACCGACGTGATGGTGGCCGGCAAGGTGGCACTGGTGGCCGGTTACGGCGACGTGGGCAAGGGCTGTGCGCAGGCGCTGCGCGCGCTCTCAGCGCAGGTGTGGGTGACCGAAGTTGACCCCATCAACGCATTGCAGGCGGCCATGGAAGGTTTCAAGGTCGTCACCATGGAATACGCCGCCGACAAGGCCGACATCTTCGTCACCGCCACCGGTAACCTGAACGTGATCACCTACGCCCACATGGCCGCGATGAAAGACCAATCCATCGTCTGCAACATAGGCCACTTTGACAACGAAATCGACGTGGCATCTCTATCCAAGTGCAAGTGGGAAGAGATCAAACCGCAGGTTGACCACGTGATCTTCCCCAAGAAAGGCAAGACCCCGGCCAAGCGCATCATCCTGCTGGCCAAGGGTCGTCTGGTGAACCTGGGCTGTGCCACCGGCCACCCCAGCTTTGTGATGAGCTCCAGTTTTGCCAACCAGACCATTGCGCAGATCGAGCTGTTCACCCGCAGCAAAGAGTACAAGGTGGGCAAGGTCTACGTGCTGCCCAAGCATCTGGACGAAAAGGTCGCGCGCCTGCACCTGAAGAAGGTCGGTGCCCAGTTGAGCCGTCTCACCCCGGCGCAAGCCGCCTACATCGGCGTGTCAGTCGACGGCCCGTATAAAACGGACAGCTACCGGTATTGAACCACCCCCGAAGCGCCTGCGACGCCTCCCCCCAAGGAGGCGGCACC
>Ga0172372_10007165_pt1 | contig 15030 bp, 15 predicted proteins | sample LakKiv5m_2_FD_114544 | JGI IMG/M metagenome (GOLD analysis project Ga0172372, IMG submission 114544) | Freshwater microbial communities from Kabuno Bay, South-Kivu, Congo - kab_092012_9.5m | ecosystem: Environmental > Aquatic > Freshwater > Lake | place: Democratic Republic of the Congo...
ACTCTTATCTCCAGATATGAAAAACGAATTATTGCGCATCAACCTTAGCAATCTTGGCCTATTTAAATTTGAAAATAATTTTGTCGCTGGCCCGACAGCTCCAATTTCCAATATTGAAGCTGGGGTTTATGTAGAGAAAATTGATTTCGACGTTAAATAACTATTAAAAATTATCGTGAACCTTCCTAAAGGCCTGCCACTCGCGGGCCTTTTTTTTTAATGGTCCTTGCCCAACATTTGATTTGCTCTTAAACTGAACTGGTTAATCCTTTATTTGAGGTATTTATGCAGCAATCTTTTGGACGTGCCCTTTCTAAACTTTTTCTGATGGCGATATTAAGCACCTATACCGCAACCGTATTAGCGGCGGCTCCAAATTTTCAAAACCTTACCGCTGATCAAGTGAAAGGAGTCATGAAGGATTTTGCCAGTAGTATGTATCCAACCACTGTCACCGGTGCTTCTTCCCTGGGCACGGTGTTTGGCTTTCAAGTAGGGGTGATCGGTGGCGCGAGTGAGTCTCCGACAATTGATAGCTTGGTTTCTAATGACGTCTCTAAAATGCCCAAAGGTGCTTTCATCGGTGTTGTGACTTTCCCCTTTGGATTAGGTCTAGAGGCCGGATTGATGCCAGTCACCGTGGGGGATTTTGAGTATGGCTATACCCACATTGGCGGGCGTTGGACTATCACTAAACTTCTCAATATCCCCATACTTGAATTGAAATTAAAATTTGATACGGTCAATGCAGATATTAAATTTAAACAAGAAGTAAGTGGAGTTCCTGTCAACGTAACTTATGACAATAAGGCCACTGCCTACTCCCTAACTGCAGGTATTAATCTTTTAGTCGTCGAGCCTTATGTTGGAATTGGCAGGATTGAAAGTAAATCAAGTCTGAAAGCAACTGGCAGTGCTACCATTTTTGATAGCTCGATTCCGGTTGGCGCCAATGAAAACGTTAAATCCAAAGACACTTATACTTTTCTAGGTGTAGATGTTGGTCTTTTATTCTTTAAACTTGGAGCCGAGTACGCCAAAGTCTATGGCAACTCAGTTTACACTGGGAAATTAGCTTTCGGATTTTAACTTAAACTAAGAATTTGAATGAAGGCCATGACCCCCACCCACCAAACAGAGAGAGAAAGTAAAACTTTGAAGGAGTGAGTGTGGGGGAGGCCGAAAGACAAAGAAAGAATTGACGAGACAGCATCCATACCGTACCCGCGCTTTCCTTCCATTTTTACTTTCATTTTGTTCCTCTTCCCCATACATCTTCTCCTGTCATCTCACATCCATGTTTTGCCCTGAGGCCTTTTAGTCATCGCATCCTTGCGTCGACTGATAATGAGAGAAGCAAAGGGCGTGCCAACATTTTTGGCAACAAAATGTACTTTTAAAGGCCATCTTGACCCTACATTTTGACCCTAATTTGAGAAGAAGGGACAAAACGTCCCTGACTAGAATGCTTTAGAGATTATAGTCGAGATCGTTGTCGCAGAGCCCGCGACGAAAAATGACATAGTAGTGATATGGAAAAGGATCGCCAGAGGTGCACATAATAGAATTGCGATCGCACTTGGTCATTTTGCGAAATGGTGTGTTGGAATATTCGTCATCAAGTCCCATCACATGTCCCATTTCATGGGAAATTGTATGGTAGCCCCAAATACTAGACCACCACAAAAAATAAGGGCCACGGGTGTATTTACCCACAAGAAGGTGCGGTGAAATGACCTCGTTTGATTTTTCTTTTGCCAAAGTAAAATGAAACTTCACAGGATACTTGTAAGGTGAAAACATTTGCCATTTTTCTGCCGCTTGATCAAGACGGTCTTGTAATAAGGCCAATTCTAGTTCATTAAGCTTGTCATAGTTTTCAAAATAAATTTGGGCAGAAATTTTAATCCCAGTTTCCTTCTTTCCGCCAAAATTAATTTTTTCGAATGAGCTTATGCGATATCGGTAGAGCGCAGGAGCAATACTTAGAAAGGCCACGCGACCTTGAACTTTAACTTCCTCTACCGCATTTTCTTCCAAAACTTGGGGCATTTGATCAACATAGCGAGGGTCCACCTGACAGGCCTTGAGATCGCGAATGAGGTGCCGTTTAACCATTTGAAAGGGTTTGGTACCTTCACTCAAGCCTAGGGCCTTGGCCACTTCAGTTTTATTCAAACGCGCTAGGCGCGCTTCAGCGGACATACTTCCAATGATGGTAAGAAAGGCCGCAAAGTAAATAGAAACTTTAAAATCAAAAAGTCTTGTACGTCCCATATATTGACCTCTCCAATAAATTCCAACCGTTGCCTTAATATTGCCTTAGAAATTTTCCGCCCTTAACAAAGAGGGGCATAATGTCCTATTTCAGGATTTTTTCCAAAATGGGGGATAATTTTCACACCCAAATCGGCTGAGTTGATTCCTATTCTTAATTGGTCTAAAAGCCCCTAATCTTATCTTGTTTCTTATTTTGGGGTAAACATGAAACCATCACTTGTTACAAAATTCGCCGTTTTGGCCACACTTTCATTAGCTCTAGGCAGTGAGGTCAAGGCCAAAAATTGTGATATCGAGCAACTTTTAACGGCTAAACAAATCAAGGCCTTGAATCAAGCTGGTCGTTTAAAGCGAGTGGGCCTTAATTCCACAATCCTGGGCAAAGAAGTTTACGACGTGGAAGTATTAAGTGATGCTCAAGAGAAACAGGCCATCGTGCTTTTAGGTGAAGCTCATATTAAAGGCCCGCGCTCTCACTTCATTGGAAAAAAAATTGTTAAACAATTTGTCGTGCGATTCCTTGAGGGAATTCCGCGCGCGGAGTACGAATATATTCAAAAAAATGATCCCCAGTTAAGTAATTCTCTCGGTTGGGGTCGAATTCTCCTAAGAGGTCTTACCTTTAATTTTTTCGGCAGCACCATTTCTGATGCCAAGAAGCGTGGTCTAGGTGCACTTCCGGGATATAGTGCGATTATTAAAAATGATAAAGTGGTTGTTAAAACGGCTACCGATACCGCTGATCAGGTGGTCGCAGGCCTTCGCCCTCTCATCCTTAAAAATCCAGAGGCCCCTTTAAATTTACCTTTGGAAGTTGGCGCTTTCCTTACTCCCTCACAAAGCGATAGCTATATATTAGATCAACGAAACGTAAGAATGGTAGATAATTTGGTGGCCTATAATGAGGCCAATTTAAAGAGCACAAACGCCAGTATCGCGGTTGTTGGTGCCAATCATGTCGAAGGCATGGTCAAACTTCTCGCTCGCTATGGTTTTGAGTCTTGTAGCAATTTCTAATCTAAATTTTTAAATTCTGCTTCAATTGTTTGGGACTTATCTTGATTCCTTTCGCCCTTTGAATTGGAAATGGCATCATTTTGATGAGGGGAATTATTATTTCCAAAGGTAGAACTTCCGTAGCTCCAAATAAAGGTTGGTCTGCCTAAACTCACCTTCTCCGCGGTCTCACCAGAAAGGGCCACAAGCCAGCTAATGACGACGAGCACGGGATTGGTACGAAAATAAGTTACAGTTGCTAAGCTGGCCACGAGTATACGCGGACAAAAAACCCATCCTGCCCACCATAAAAATCCACCAAAAGGAACAGAAGACAATAGTAAAGTTAAGCGAGGGAAAATAGTAATAAAAATCAAAAAGAATATTCCGTGGACTTGAAAAAAATCTGTGGAGCCAAATTCTGTATTAAATGTTTCTACAAGAAGTGAACTAGCGATAATGAGAACCAGGAAAACTACAAGACCGCGCAAGATAATATTTTTCATAAATTAAATCCACCCTTGCCAATTGCCGCGCATGCTAAACGAAATCCTTCTTTTTGTCGAATTTTCCTAAGGGCAATAAACCGAGCGTCCCACTCATCTTTAAAGGAATGTGCTTACTTACTATAGCGCTGAACAGGGATTTGATGGCGATAATTTTTTTCTTCATAACAGACGCGCCAAGACTCCCATTTCTTGGCCGGTTTTCTTTCGTTGGGCGGACGATAACCGCGGCGCTCAGGATCGGACAATCGAGGTCGATAACTCTGACGTTCTGGATCGCTCGCGCAATCAAGTTGGTAGCGAACGAGTCTTTCTAGCACAGTTATTAGCAACTGATGTTGTCCCCCAAGCTTTTCAATGCCCCAATGATCAAGGCGGTGGAGTAAAGCATGAACGCTTTCAATCGTTGATAAACAATATTTAGCAGGCTGCTGTTTAATAATAAAACGAGATTCAACTGTGTTTTCAAAACTTAGTCGCGGGAGATGATGCAGACAGGAGCTTTCTCGCATCATCGTTTTAGCACAGGCCCAAGTTCCATCGAGAATGAGGACAACCGGAATTTTATCAGAAGGCAAAAGTTTGGGATTGATTGTTTGGCGATCAAGGTTGGTGGACTCTTCACCAGGATAGAGCAAAAAAACTTGTCGCGCGGGATCCTGTAAAAGTTTTTGCAGTTCAGGATGTTGATCAAAATTAATCCCCACCAAAAGTTTTGCATTTTTAAGACACGCCTTGGTTAGCCGGCCTGTGCCGACTTTTTCCTTTTTGGCCTCTTTAGGATGCATAAGCAAAACGACTTCAGTTCGGGTTTCAAAGGGAAGGATTTCAGAACAAAAACAGGCCTTCTCACTTTTGTAGCAAATAAAACATAGGCGGCGCATTGGGCTTTCTGACAAGGCCTTTAATCGCAATTCTTGGTTTTTTTTATATTGTTCTACGTTCATTTACGGCCCTAAAAGGTACGTGGTACTTTTTCGTTCAAATAGGTACCACGTACCTTTTAATATTTCCATCCAGAACCTATTGGGACTTTATGAAAATTCTTTATATTAATGGCAGCATTCATGGTGCCAATGGACAAAGCGGCACCCTCTTTAAACATCTCAAAATGAATTGGCCTGGCCTCAGTCCTCAAAATTGGGATTTACAGCAAATTATCCTGCAAGAATGGTTTGCCCATCCGCATACCTCAACCGAAGAAATGGTTTTAAACTTAGACCAGCAATTAAAGTCCGCGCAGGCGATCATTTATGCCACCGGCACTTACTGGGATAGTTGGGGCTCACCGCTGCAAAAGTTTTTGGAAATTGTTACGTCTTTAGAAGGAAGTCAGGCCTTCCTCGGAAAACCTGCGGCCGTTTTCGTGACTATGCATAGCGTGGGCGGGAAGTCGGTTCTATCTCGTTTGCAGGGAGTGCTTAATACTTTAGGCCACCTGATTCCTCCTCAAGCGGGCTTCGTGTATTCCCTTTCCACTCACCTCCTCAAAGAAGAGCTTGCCGAAGGAAAGGCTTCGCAAAAATTAAAGGACCATGCCGATGATTTGTGGTCCCTAAACGACCTACCAACCTTGATTCACAATTTGACTTGGGCGGCACAATTGCAAAAATTAAATGGCTTTCATAGTGATGACGCCCAGAAATTCGCACAGACATTCCCTCAGACATTCCAAAGCTGGCCGGTGGATAGAAAAAATTTCTCTCTTCCTTGGATGGACTAACTTTAAGCAGCACCTTGATCTTTCTTTTTTGATGGAGGATGAATGGTGTGTTGCAATTTTCGGGCGATATGTTCCAATTGACAATAATGATCGCGATCGCGGAGGCGAAATTCTCGGATTTTTCCCTGTGTGAGATCATCAACAAACATAGAAAAGGCGTGAATCGGCCCAGCAGTTCTGTGAGACAAGTAGAGTCCAAAAACAAACATCAATGCTGTGACAGTCAAGGTCACAAGTGAATAGCACCCCGCATAGATAAGTAGTAACCGATCGGCAACTTCACTAGACGGCAACGAATTAAGCGCCATTTTTACAAAACTAAGGGAGACGAGACCCATTAAAAAACTGGTCGTAATCGTGAGCAGAGATAATTTAAAAGCAAAACGCAATTGCTCCTTTGGCAAAACCAAAATGGAACTGCGGTTACTTTGCGAGCGAAAAATCTTCTCTGATTGGAACCAAGTATAATAGATTATGCCCACAGCTCCGACCCATTGAAAAAGATCCGCCAAATTAAAAGTGACCGCCAAACGGCCAAGAGGAATAAAGTCCATTGTTTGACCATGAATAGCGCGATCAATGACATTGCCGATAATCCCACCCAATAGGAAACTTAAAAACCATGAGAGCCGACTTACTTTGCGTGGGATAAAAAATAATAAGGCGACATAAATGGAAAAACAAAAGGCACCAAAAGAGCTAAGTAAAAAGATGCGAATCTCAGGCCCGATATGACTGAATTGTCCAAAAATTATTCCCTGGTTCCACTCACCATGCCCCGCCATTCCAAAAAGATATTTCGTCACCTGATCCAGCGCGACCAATATTGCGAACAAAAATAGGGAACCAGCAATTTGTTTCACTTTTTTTCTCTTGATTCCTAAGGTGTATAAGTCAAAAGTTCAAAAACAAAAGTAAGCTGATCAATCACTTCACCTTGGTCTTTAAGTACGATTAATTCGGAGTTACTTAATCCACCACTTTGTGGTGTCACCACTCTGTCGACAATAGTGTAGGTTGAGTGCTGTGGATTCCAAGCACCGTTGACCAACACTTTAATATTTTTCACTCGCATAGTTCCATTCGTCAATCGCACTCGCGGATTGCTTAGCTTATAAGAGTACATGTCATAAATGGAAACATCGATTAAGAAAGTTGCATTACTATTAGGACTAATATCGTTAAGTGGAAAAGACATGGTTGCAACTGGCCCTCCACCTTGAAGATCACTAGCCTGCAAATTTAAATCATCGGTAATTAACAATTTAGACAGCTTGGCCCCATCTTCCCTTTCGCGCACTTCAATGTTGTAGTTTTGAGCGGCCAAATTAAACGTAAAAGGATTGCGGGCCGATCCATTAGTTACTGCGATCCATTTATACCCGCCCGTATCACCACCCAAATGCCACTCAGCTCTTTGATTTCCAATGATGACGTGAAAGGAATCATCAGCCGTGGATAAACCGCGTGCCAATCCGAAGATGCGATAAGTCCTTGCCAATGGAATGGCCGCTGTCATGATGGCCCGGCCAGCAGTGGCGTCATTAAAGGCCAGTGCTGCATTATGGGTGCCCGTCGGAACCCAAACATGATCAAGGTTATTTTCCTTGGCCTTCACCATGGGAGCAGTTAAACTTGCGGCAGCGTAATCGATGATAACATCGCCGGCATTTCCAACATTATTTGGATCTAGTACTTGGGAAATAGTTTCACTTTCTTCAGTATGAAGACCAGCAATAGATGGCCCTGAAGAAGCGCCACTACCTGTGCCAGCTGCTGCCGCTGGGGCCTGCATTAATAATTTCCATTCATTGACTTCTGCTAACATTTCATCGGCATTACTATTGCAATTACTCCAGCAGTTATGGCCTTCACGCAATTTTAAAACCATGCGTGAATTGGGAGGATTGTTAAAATCAACTCTCGCTGCATTGATAACCGCATCGTGTGCCATTTGAGCATCGGCCACGGCGTGGCGCGGACTTTGAGTGGAGCCGTGGCAAGCCACACATCGTTGCCGTGTGAGAGGATGCACCGTTTGAGTGAAGGCCTGAACACTGGAAAGGCCCATGCCGCCACCTTGAGTTGCTTGCCCACTCGCTCCTGGATTTGCTCCAGAAGGAAGAGGAGAATTGACAGAGACAGAGCTGGTACTATCAGAGTACTTGAGAGAGCTTTTTTTGCCACCTTCTGGTACGCAGTGATTAAACAAGGCTAGCATCATGAGCATTAAGATCATGATGAGTACTTGCCATTTCCAGCGATTGATAAATTCTTTCATAATTGCTCTCCGATCATTCTAGCTATTTTTTAATCTAAGTTCTTCTCTCTAATCCATTACCTAATTTTGTTAAAAATGAGGTATTGATCCAGTTGTCCGCCAAAGGGATTGTCTCCAACGATTGAGGCCAATTCTCCTTCTTGTCCATGCAAGGCCAAAAAATTGGCGACGATGGTCTTATTTAAATTGACGACTGAATTGGAGGTAATGGCAGCAAAGTTATCGACTGAACCGCCCGTTTTATAAGCGCCAATTTGTCTGCGACCGGCAACACGAAGTGGTGCGCGCCCGGCGTGGCGATAAAGCAACATAAAGGACGAAGAGCGCTGGGAGCTGTCACCAGTCCAAGCAAATTTTCCTCTCCCACCGGCCGAATTGTCGGCCACTTGATTTGAGCTCACACCACCATCAGTGATGACGTAAATTAAAACGTCCTTGGCCTTTAAATTGGCAAGTGTGAGGACGCGGCCGATAAGTTCGCCCGCTTCTAAATCTCGTTGTTCACCTACGGCCCGGTCATTGGTGTGGTAATCATAACCACCCTTTTCAATGGTTCCGACGCCAATATTGCCATCTAACACTAACTTTGCGATGGTCGCCGTGCGACTTTGATTTCCATCATTGGCGATATTATTAAATGCTTGGGTCACTAATGCATCTGTGGTGGGATTGATTTGTTCTGGAGTATAGCGACCCACAATATCCTGAGAACTTAAATATCCACACTGCACTAATTGTCGCACTTGTTCTGGTAACGTGAGCGTATTAAATCTTTCAAGTTGTCTCCCGGATAAACGCTCTGTTGCCTTCATGACTCGTTTGACTTTATCTTGGGTTAAAAGAGTCGAAAGCCTGCCGGCATTAACCAATGATACGGCATCATTGGGCGAAGTAATTGTTATAGGTTGTTTAGTTGGATTAATAGAACCCTTGGGAGCAGCACTGTTACCTCCGCTTATCGTATTTCTAGTACCAATTAAATCTCCTAGATCTCCGCCTGCGCCGGCCTTGGCCAGCCAGTACATGGGATTATGCGGATTGTTGCCTGTATCGTCTGCTGAGGAAGTACAAAAAATGGCACCATCAACACGAGAACGAACAACAGTGCTTGCGGTTGATTGAATCCCACGTAAAATTCCCGAATCGCTATGAAACATAAGGCCTAGTTCACTATTCGTCATTCCAGGTTTGTCAGGCGTCATCGCTGCGGGCAACCCGAGGGTTTCATAGTCCACTGGAGGGAGAAAGGCATTCTGACCTCCGCGATCTCCCACAATAATATTGCTGCCAGAAAAGTTCGCACCACCAGAAAGATCAAAGATAATCACTGGAACTTTTAAATTCAGCGCAGGCAGGCCACCGCAATCAAAGGCCTGGGCCAAAGCTTCACCATTGAGTCGTTGATCAAGTAAACTCAAAATACTTGGTGCGAATGTATAAGTCAGTCCGGCAATCAGACCTTGGGCCAAAAATTCCCTGCGGGTGGTTGGCCGATGAGTTAACTTTTGTTTGTTTTTTAGATCATCACTCATATATTCCTCGTTTGCTTATAAACCCTTTTTATTAAAGCATCGTCACAGGTGAGCTCGACAAAATGCTCGTGCACATACCTTTAATTACATTTCTTGTGGTTGTTGAGTTGTTGGTGGCCATACCAACCAGTAGTTCATCGACCATAGCATTCAATTCATTTTTCTCCATTGTCATGGTGGCCAATTTAGCATTATCAGCGCGCCAGAAATTTATAATGGCGTTATCGATGATGGCCTGTCTCTTGGCCCCGAATAAGGCGGTCACCGCATTCTCTCCAAAATTTGTGGTAGGCCAAATAATCGCTCTTTGTGTGGCGTCGTCGACTAAGCGATGACAGTACTCGGCGGCCAATTTCATGATTGAAACTTGATGAACACCTAAAAATGATTTTACATCATTACTGGTTGGCAATTGGGTCACGATGCTATTGTATGTATTTTCAACTTGGGCAGTTGGAATGCCGGTTAACACACTCATACTCGCATTGAGTTCTTCGAAACTTTTCACGCCCACGTTGACCTCTTGGATGACAATTTCTTCCACAACAGGATCAGGTTCATCGCCACCACCTTCAACAATGGGTACTTCCGTACTTACACCAGGGGCCGGGTTGGCCAGTGCCTGTGTATTTTCCGAAGACACTTTGCGCGACTTACTATTGGTTTGCTTCGCCAACTCAATATTGCAATGATTGAAGGTCAGCAATAAAAGTGACATGAGCAAAGGCACGACGACTTGGAGAACAATGGCCTTATTAAATTTTATTGGCGAATTCATATTATTCTCCCATGCAATTGAGGACTGTCTTGGCCAACAATCTCCGCAAGCTATAATTATCGACTGTCATAAACTCATCGCCTAATTGCTTAATTTGATCTCTTTCTTCATCTGTAAGTGGGCCTCGCGTACAGGCATATTCAAAACTTCTCTCTGCCATGCACTCGCCATAGGCCTTTGTTTCCGTGATCATTTGTCCAAAAGGTTTAGCTCCATTACCTGAAGTCGTTGGCCCCCAACCCAAAGTTGAATTTTGTCCAACGGTCCACAAATTCACCCATGAATCATTGGCCACCGTATGCCCGCCTGGATATAAATTATTCTTGTTAATTTTTTGTTGAACCGATGTATTGTTATACATTATTTTTGAATCGCGATAATCATAGAACGCCCATGCGCCGCCCAGAGCATCTTGCCCGGCATGACAACCAGAACAAGAATTTCTGTAAGTGCGCGAGTCACCGCCCGGATTTCGCTCGACATCTCGCCTTACGTAAATATCAGGGATGGTAATATCGTGAAGCGACTCAAAATCATGACAAAGAAAATTAATGAATAAAAAGCGGGTCATGCGGCGATTCGTTCCAGCACTAAAAAAAGCTTCGGCACTGGCGCGACTGGTGATGACTCCGGCCACAGCTGCTGCTGGAAATCCATTAAGCCCCGATTGGGTTTGTCGTACCAAAAATTGTCTAAGGTCAACGCCTCTTCTCTCTAAATCAAAATAATGTTCGTTGTTATCAACGGCCAAGGCACGCACGTCTTGACCATGACCACTACCTCCCACATATAAAATGTCCTCAGTCAGCAACTGATTGAAGGGAACATTATCTCTTATGGAACCAAGGACAGTTGCCACGTAATCATTGAGTGGAACTCGACTTGATCGTGTTTCGTTTGTCCACGTTTTGATCCAGTTTTTACCTTTCACATTATAAAAATAAGGATTATCCAACGCTAATAGGGCCGCTCCCAAAGCATTGCCCGAATTAATCATGGTACTCATTTGATTTAAAGTTGCCACACTTGGAGGAACTCCAGTTAAGCGATTATGAATCGTCAGCGCTTGATCGCGCGGGCCGGCCCATGTGCAGAAGGAAAAGGATCCGAGTACAAGAGTGCTCAGGATTGGTCTCACAAATAATTTGTCTAGGCCCCTCAACTTCATGGGGAACCTCCTGTTTTTACGGTTTTCTGACCATTCTTCTCGGACTTTTTAGATCTAAACTAAATAAAATGGAGAAATCGCCCAAATCCAATGGTTTGGCTGGATATTTGCCCCTGTTATATTTACACGTTTATCCACCCTACATAGGCCAAGTGGCTTAATTATGGTAAAAGGCCAAGATAGTTTGGAACTGGGGAATGCTGAAGAAGTGCACTTCTCGTTTGGGATTGATGATGAAGTTTGTTTTTAAAGAAATAGGCATGGCCCTCATTTTGGGCACGAGCTTAAGCTTGGCGGTTGGTTGCAAAGACCAAAGATCTCCGCTCGTTTACAACGAAAATTTTAAACCGACTTTCAACCCCAATGGTGGTGGAACAGACAACCTGCAACTTCCAACCTTGCCGATAGAGGCGGCCACTTCCTTTGCCAACCTCAGTAAAAATATTTTAACTCCAAGATGTCAGCGCTGCCATGACCAGGAGTCTGAACTTCCCCTGGTTACCCACTCTCAGTATTTGCAAAACAAAGAAGCCGTTTATCGCACCGTGATTGTTGATAGGAGTATGCCGCCGAAAAAGAAACTATCTGAAGCAGAAATTCAATTATTAAAAATTTGGATTGAAGCGGGGATGCCAGTCAATGGCGTTAAAGAAGTACAAGGCAGTGGAACTGGCAGCAGTAGTGGGACAGGATTAGGCTCCGGTATCGGTCAAGACAGTGGAACCACCACCCTTCCACCCATTCTTGGTGCCGAATCAAAAGGATGTGCAAAATTCGACGAAAAAAATTGGAAAAAAATGTGGCGATGGCTAAGTCATGACGTTAATTCAGATAAGAAATGGCAAAATATTGAGCAAGAAGTTTATCAAGGGAAATTGCGTTGTTTCAAAAGTGCAAAACAAGGTGGCAACAACACTCCACAGAAAGTGACGGAAAAGCAAGAACGACTGTCCCTTTGCTTTTCAAATTTAGAAAACTTTGTTCGCACCCAAAAAATCACCCACCAAGATGGCCACCATATGCAATTTTTGGCCAGCGATCAAGAATATTTATCCTCACGCAGGCCTGAACTTTTATCTCTGCCAACCGAGCTCTCCAATGGACTGCCGGAAAATTGGCGCAAGATTTGCCAAGATAAAGGCTGGACTTGTCTTCCCTTCGTCTCAAAATCACTTCCCAATCCTTCAAGGCTTTCTTTTAAACGCTTGCTCATCATTATCGACGGTGCAGATTATGATAAATGGATGCTGTTCACCACTGACGCTGATAATGGCAGCGATGAACGATTAATTGATTTCATGGCCATCGAAAAAACCGAACAAGTGGGCAATCAAATCACTCAACGTCCACGGCCCCTCATGCATTTTGCTGAGTACTGGCGCGATAGGAACGGGGCAAAACCAGAATTTAGAAAAGATATTGCTTCTTGTTACAAATGCCACCCCTCAGGCATGAAAGACATTGTGCCCGCTTATGGATCAGTGGCGCGAAATCAACTGCCGCTCGTTGATAAAATAAATAAACGAATTGCAGATTATGGCAGAATGGATTGGGGGCAAAATTCTGTAAACATCAACCACTATGGTCCGGCCATGGGAGAAAAACAGGGCTGCCTCGAGTGCCACAACGGTCGATTAAGGGGAGAAATAAACGCCGCCCACTTAGGCGAGCGATCTCGCCATCAAATTTATTTCAAAATGGGGCAAGACCTAACCATGCCTCCTCAATTGGCCAAGCAAAATGAGAATAAAGACTTATTTAGTGCTTTAGATAAGGCCTGGGATATCAGCGAAAAGGAAAGGGAGAAATTATATAATCCAAGACCTTTCACTCCAATAATTAGCAACATCAACATTGGTCTAGGTGGCGTTGAAGGTCCTGTGGCCGTTGAAAATGACAAAGTTTTAGATTTTTTAGAGGACAAAAATTATTTGAGCAAAAGCGAACTAAGCGAGGCCAAAAAAGCTTTAAAGAGACTTGAAGAAAAAGCTAAAAAGGAATTTGAGCAAATGCTTAATGACTATCGCCCACGCTTAGAGCAATGGCTTAAAGGTGAATCCATCGAGTGCCAAAATATTTTTGCTGAGAAGTAGTTCCGCTTACAACGAACCCTAAAGAATATTTTTAAACATGGCCGTCAATTCTGTTGGCGATTTCCCTTCAGCTTTTTTCTCGCCAGTGGTTGTCGGAACATTTGCCCCAATTTGTTTGGCCAACCATTCAAGTCGTTTGCTTAAAATGGGAATATATTTTTTGGTAACATCCTGTACTTTTGCCGGGCTCTCAACTTGGTTTTTTAGTTCCTCAATGACTTCGAGTGTATCGGCCCAAAAGGCGGCAAAGATGGGAATAAATTTCAGATTGTTTAGCGTGGAAGCTTTTAATCCCATGGTTTTGCATAGGGCCCCGAGCGTGCCCATGTCTACAAACACTTGATGTCCTGGGGCCAGTTGGGCAAAGGTTTTGGCCGTGCTCATAATGCGATCTATTTTTTGAGTAAAGTCTTCAAGCAATTTTTTAGGGAATTCATCTTGAATTTCTTCTAGCTCATCCACAATCGCATAGAGCTGTATTAAGATTTCTTCGACTTCTTCTTTAAAATCCTTAATAAGCTTTTTATCTATTTCCATAATTCGATCCTATAGGTGCGTGATACCTCTCACGCACCTATATTATCATTACTGGAGAGGAAATAAAGACCCATTTTGGCCACATCGAACTCCCGAATCAGCACTCATATCTACATGGTCATGGGCCGCGGGTGGTGGAGCAACAGGTTGTTGCACTTGCGGTTGTGGATCTTTTTCAATGAAACAAATTTTCTTGTATTCTTTGTCATAACTTTGCAATGCATGCTGCAATTTTTCTAGCATATAAGGAAAATAACTAACCTCGTTTCTATTGTTTCTTTCTAATTGTTCTTCCTCTTCATAGCTTAGATTAGACTGATCATGAAAAGTCACATCTTCATCCCTAATAATTTGATTTCTGAGTAGTCTAAATTGGGCGTGCCTATCAGCAGCATCACCAAACGTTGTTCCCACCAAAAAAAGCCCCATAAAAACCGAAATATTGGCCCCTTGATTCAATTTTTCGCGCAACTGTCTTAAACGGTGTTCAGTAAAGTAATGACGTTCACTTCCGCTATTAACCAATGAACACTCTTTATCTGTAATAACACGATGGTTGCTTGCATCCATTTCTACTTTATCTATCGTACAAACTTCAAACTTGATAAGTGTGTATTTCTTCTTGGCCATATTACAAAACTTTTCGTTCTTAATGACTTTGGTAATTTTAATATAGCGATCACCCGCTTTCGCATCCTTTGGAATAATATCAGCTTGAGCATTAATATTAATTCCCAGGATTAAGAGACCTAAAACGACATTTAAAATAATTTTTTTCATACTCCACCCCTCCAAACAAGAGATTAATTAGCAAAGATGGTGCCAGCTAAATAGGTCTGAGGGGTGGAGAAATTAGGGCACAAAACCAGCTAATTACAGCCAGTTATCCGCATATAGGCACTCTATCTAGAAGCCTTCCCTTGTTCGATTTGTAGTCAATGCCCAGAGATAAGACGTTTTTTTAAGTAAATTGAAAGTTGTAAGTACCACTCGATGGTATCAATTTTTGAAATAGGAATCCCTGCCCATGCACGATGGGTTTGGCATTTTTGGGCGCAAGCAAGCGTCCCGCAAAATAGCTTGCAGGCCAGAAAGCTGGGCGACTTGCTGATTAAAAAAAACAAAAAATGTCAGCG
>Ga0172372_10007166_pt1 | contig 15030 bp, 16 predicted proteins | sample LakKiv5m_2_FD_114544 | JGI IMG/M metagenome (GOLD analysis project Ga0172372, IMG submission 114544) | Freshwater microbial communities from Kabuno Bay, South-Kivu, Congo - kab_092012_9.5m | ecosystem: Environmental > Aquatic > Freshwater > Lake | place: Democratic Republic of the Congo...
TCACGCGGATGAGCTTCGGCTACCACTCGGCTCAGGCCCTCATCTCTCATGCAATGGTGAAACTGGGGGGACTGTGCCCGCCATTACCTAGCTTCAAGGCCCACGGAAGTGTCAGTTGAGCCACATTTCAAGGTCGGTGAGTGGGTACTGGCCTTCCAGTGGAAGGAGGCAGGCGGCCGGGTTCGGGCCGTCCCGAGCTCATTTCGCTGGCTGTTTGCCGACCAGATCTTGCGAGGGTTCTTCGACAACGGCGACGACCAGGTGGTGCAGCTCGACCCGGTCGACTCCTACGGCACGCCTCCCTTCGTCATCGATCGCGCCTTTGAGAAGGCGATGATGGCGGTCGACTGGGACGCGAAAGTCGGGAAGCAGTGCCTACCCACACAGCCGCTCATCCAGGCGCTGTTGAAGCACCTGTGAGCAATGGCCTCGTTCAACGAGCCTGACGGCACCACACCCTGAGCGGCTGTGGCGCCGCCCGACGACGCCATCACCGGCGGGGCTGCTCGACGCCGACGACGCGCAGGACCGTCTGCCCGTGGGGCAGGGCCCAGGCGATGCGCTGGCCGACGCGCAGGCCGATCAACGCCGCGCCCACCGGCGACAGCACCGACACGCGGCCGGCGCCGGCGTCGGCCTCGTCGGGCAGCACAACGACGACGTCCTTGCGCACACGGGTGCTCTCGTCCTCGAAGGTGACGCGGGCGCCGAGGACGACGACGTCGGGCGGCACGAGCAGCCCCGGCAGCACGCGGGCGCGGCGCAGCTCGTCCTCGAGGTCATCGGCGATGGGCTCGCGGGAGGTGCCGGTCGAAAGGACGATGCAGCGCTGCAGGCGCGGCAGATCCTCGGCGCGAATGATGAGCGGAATGGCATCGGCAGAGAGATCGAGCGCAGACATGGTGGCTCCTTCGCGATCCGTCGACGACGGACCGCAGGCGCAGACGACGAGAGACGACGCGGTCACGAGGCCGGCAGCGGCGACGACGACGACGTCAGGGGGGTGACACGATGACGAGCAGCCCCCCGCCGGCGCTCAGGCGCGGCGCACGACGGGGGCCACAGAACGTTCGATGGACGCTCGACCCCACGGCAACGCCAGCGGCGCGATCCACGCGCGCAGCGACGACGTCAGGGAGCTCAGCACAACCGACACGCCCCAAGGCTATCGATCCAGCGCACGGTCGCCAACCAGAGGAGACGCGGCAGCCACCCTCGTCCCACAACCACCTCGTCACCGGGGCGCGGCAGCCACCCTCGTCCCACAACCACCTCGTCACCGAGGCGCGGCAGCCGTCACGTGCATCCGACGAGCGGCAGCGAGGAGGATGCCCGCACCATCCATCGACACGAGCGCTGCGGGCGCGACGAGCGCCCATGAGGCCATTTTTCGCCCCTCGTCGGCTGGCCACCCCCGCCCGGCGATCCGCTCCGCGCCGACGAGCCGAAAAATGTGCAGGACACGCCGCGTGCTCGACAAAAGGCCCGGGGATTCTCAAGGGGGCCGGCCAGGGCCCCCTTGAGCCGCCGGAGGCAGAAGACGCCGCGCAGCGAAAGCACCATCGAACTACCGACGACGACCCCCCGATGACGACGAAGAAGAAGAAGATGAAGCCCCGCCCTCGAAGCGCACAAAGCCCCGCGAGAATGCCTCGAGCAACAACTCCAGCCCGGCGCCGCCGATCAAGACCGGCCCCACCACCCGCCGCTCCCGAACCAGCCGCGACCAGAACTGAAGACCCGCCTCGTCGACGACAGCAGCCTCGCCATTCAAGAAGACGCGCTGTCCCCGCACGAGCCCCCGCGAGGGAAGAGCGAGCCCGATCGTCTCCGGGCGCCCGAGGCGCTGCAACAGCTCCCCACGCGACAGCTTCGGCGTCGGCGGAAACACCACGTGGGGCTTCGGCCCGGTGAGCAGGCGCCCGAGGAACGCCTCGACGTCATCGCGCGACGTCTGCCGCACCGGCAGGAGCAGCTGCTCGACGCGGGCCACCATCGCCTCCCCAATCTCGACGGGCGACGACGACACCGTGAGGTCGCGGTCTTCGTACATGGCCTTGAGGTCGACGTTCGCCTCGACCTGCTGCGACAGATACCCGAGCCAGTTCTGCTGCAGCGCCTCGACGGACGGCGCGACGGCGCCGATCGAGTAGGTGAGGCACGGTCCGTCGACGGCGACGCCGTCGTGGGCGACGCCGGGCGGCAGGTAGAGCATGTCGCCAGGCTCGAGGATGTATTCGACCTCGGCCTTGAAGCGGGCAAGGATCGGGACCTCGGCGCGCTCGTCGAGGCGCGGGTCGGGCGTGTGCTGCAGCCGCCAGCGTCGTCGTCCCGGGCCCTGCAGCAGGAAGACATCGTAGCGGTCGGTGTGGGGCCCGACGCCGGCGCCCTCGCTCGCCCACGAGATCATGAGGTCGTCGAGGCGCGCGCGCGGCACGACGTCGTCGAAGCGGCGCAGGAGCGGCCAGCCCTCGGGGTGCAGGGTCTCGATGCCCTGCACGAGCACCGTCCACGGCCCCTGCCCCGGCGGCGGACCCTTCAGCGGCCCCTTCTGCAGGCGATGACGTCCGCCGCGGATGGCGACGCTCCTCGCCATCACGTCGCTGCGGCGGGCCAGGGCCAGCAGATCGTCGACGTCGACGAAGCCCTTGAAGCCGGGCACGGCCTGCCGCACGAGCAGCGGCTTCTTCTGCCAGTGCTTCTCGAGAAACTGTGCGGGCGTGAGGCCACCAAGGAGCGTCGTCATGCCGCCACCCTAACGGGACCGACAGCCACCAGAAGCCCCGCTCCGCCGGGCCGGGGACCGACCGGCGACCGGTCGTGGAACATCGTGGAACGTGCGTGGAACCAGGCGTGGAACCTCCCGCCGGCCCGGTCGCCGGCCGCTGAAACGGACGCCTCCGCTGGCGGATCTGCTCCAGCATCAGCCTGCCACGGCTTTACAGCGCGCCCGCTGGGCCGGCATCGGGCCCTTCCGTGCTGCCGGCGTGCAGATCGGACGGATGTCTGTTATAGTGGACAAGTCTCCGGAGGCAGCCCATGGCCTGGTCCGCGTTCACGCCCTTCTCGGCCGCTGCAGGCGGCGCCCTCATCGGGCTCGCCGCCACGATCCTGTGGCTGGGCCTCGGCCGCATCGCCGGTATCAGCGGCATCGTCGGCGGCCTCGTGCCCTGGAAGTCCGGCGACGTGGCATGGCGGGTGGCCTTTCTTGCCGGCCTCCTCGTCGTCGGCGTCGGCGCGGCCCTGCTGTGGCCCGAGACGCTGGCGACGTCGTCGCTGCGCGGGCCGGGCGTGATGCTGCTGGCGGGCGTCGTCGTCGGCTTCGGCACCCGCCTCGGCAATGGCTGCACCGCCGGCCACGGCGTCTGCGGGCTGTCGCGCGGCTCGCCGCGCTCGCTGGTGGCCACCCTCACGTTCATGGCGGCGGGCATCGCCACCGCGAGCCTCGTGCGCGTCTTCTTCGGAGGTGCCCTGTGACGACGTCGACCCCGACCAGCGAGCCCGCCGTCCGTCGCGCCTCCGTCGTCGTCGCCGCCCTCGCCGGCGCCGTCTTCGGCCTCGGCCTCGTGCTCTCGGGCATGACGCAGCAGGAGAAGGTCCTCGGCTTCCTCGATGTCGCCAGCGGTGAGTGGGACCCGAGCCTCGCGTTCGTGATGGTGGGCGCCATCGGCGTGCACGGGCTCCTGCGTCGCGTCATCGCCGCGCACCCGCGCTGGTCGCGGCGGCCCCTGTTCGCCGAGACATACCAGGAGCCGGCAAAGACGCCGGTGGACCGTCGCCTCGTCGTCGGCGCGGCGATCTTTGGCGTCGGCTGGGGCCTCGCCGGCGTGTGCCCCGGACCCGCGCTCGTGTCGTCCTCGTCGCTGGCGCCGACCCTCGTGCTCTTCGCCGTCGGCCTGCTCGCCGGCTTCGGCGTCTACGCCGCGACCCTCGGCCGCGGGCGCTGAGCGGCGGCGACGACGACTGGTTCGGCTCCCCTCTCCACGGTGAAGGCTCGCGCTCGCGGTTGTTCGTGTCCGGACACCGGACCTCGACACCCACGGCGTTTGCTACCCTTCGCGGATGCGCCGTCTGTTGCTCGCCACGCTGGCCGCCACCGCCCCCCTCGCTCCCATGGCCTGCCCCGCCCCCGTCGGCGGCGAGGGGGAGGGTGAAGGCGAGGGGGAAGGCGAAGGCGAGGGTGAGGGCGAGGGCGAAGGCGAAGGCGAAGGTGAGGGTGAGGGCGAGGGCGAGGGCGAGGGTGAGCCGCCGCCGTCGACGCAGCGGGTGCTGCTCATCGGCAACAGCCAGCTCGGGTATTTCGGCAACACCCCGCAGCCCCCCGACGTCACCCGCGCCCTCGACGACGTCAGCGCCCTCGCCGTCGGCGGCGATCACCGCCTGCTCGTCGAGCGCGTGCAGCGCGAGGGCACCGGCTGCAGCGGCTTCGCCAGCGAGGGCGACGGACCGGGCACCCCGCTGGGCGAGGCCGGCAACGCCGACTTCGATGTCGTCGTGCTCCTGCCCGCCATCGGCGAGAACAGCAGCAGCGAGCCCTGCTGGGAGCAGTTCCGCGCCGCCGCCGAGGCCGCCGGCAACCGCTTCGCGATGATGGCCACGGCCCATGTGTCGTCGGCGTATCCATCCGGCTTCGACGGCCTCGACGACGCCATCCGCCGCTACAGCGCCGCCCACGACCTCGTCTTCATCCCTGCGGGCGAGACCTGGCGACGCGTTCTCGGCGATGCGCCGACCCGCGACGCCCTCCTCGCCATGTACAACCCCGATCTCGCGCACCCGGGGCCCGAGGGAAGCTACCTCTACGTCCTCGCGCTCTACGGCGCCCTCACCGGCCAGAGCGTCGTCGACGCCGGCATCGACAACGACATCCCCGCCCTGCGCTGCCTGCCCGATGCACCCTGCCTGACCGAAGACGAGATGCGTGGCTGCCTCAACAGCCGCGGCGAGTGGCAGTGCGCCGCCGGCAACGGCGTCGTCTTCACCAACGGCAAGGTCCACTTCGTCACCGACGACGAGGCCGCCCTCTACCAGAGCGTCGTCGACGACGTCCTCGCGGAGCGCTGATGCGCTGCTGCCTGCCCCTGCTCACCGCCGTCGGCGTCGCCACCGGCGGTGCCGGCTGCTCACTGCTCGCGGCCACCGCCGACGCCGCTGAGGGCGAGGGCGAAGGCGAAGGCGAAGGCGAAGGCGAAGGCGAGGGCGAAGGCGAAGGCGAAGGCGAAGGCGAGGGCGAAGGCGAAGGCGAAGGCGAGGGCGAAGGCTGCGCCCCCGGCGCCGTCGAGGTCGTCATCAACGGCGACGCCGGCCTGCGGGTGCGGGGCTGCGCCGGTGGCTGGACCGTGCCGGGGCTGCACCTCGACAAGAGCGGTCAGCCGCGGTCGGGCTCGTCGTTGCCCATGCGGCCGACCTGTGCGCGCCCGGCTGGCACATCTGCGAGAGCGGCGAGGAGGTGGGGCGCCGGACGGCGTCGTGCGCACCGTCGACGCGCGGCTTCTTCGCGACGCGCCAGGCCCTGCGCGGTGGATCGGCCTGCAGCCTCGACGGCTTCGGCGGCAACGACATCGTCGGCTGCGCCACCGCCGATGAGCGGCCCTTCACGGCGACCGGCTGCGGGCCCCTGACAGCGCGTCAGGGCAACAGCTGCGAAGGCGGCGCCAGTGGTTGGAGCTGCGAGGGCGCGACGTTCGCCGAGCCCCTCGTCGTCACCCACAGCGGCACCGTCGGCAAGGTGCTGTGTTGTGAGGACACCCGCGGCGGCATCTGCGAGACGCGCACCACCGCGGCCATCGCCGTCGAGGCCGACACCACCATCAGCTTCGACCAGCCCACGACGGCGTTGGGCCGTGACGACGGACTGCTGGTCGCCCCCCTCTGAGCGGACTCTCGGGCAGCGAGGCCCTGGCGCGTTTCAGCGACGGCGCCCTCACGACCCGGCCCTCGTTGGCGGCAGCGTCGTCACCGTGCGGATCCACCCCGCCGCCGCCGTGGTCCAGGCTGTCGGGCTGCGGCTCTCCACGCTCACGAGCGCCTGGACCGAGTTCCGCGACGACTGCGCGCAAGACAGGAGTCCACCCTTCTGCGACGGCGACGGCGACGGCGCGAGCGCGGCGGGACCGCACCCGTCGGCGACCAGCAACGGCGGCCAGGTCGCCTGGCCGGGCGCGGCGCTGAATGGCCTGCCGGGCCTCGAAAACACCCTCATCGACGTCACCATCAATCGCGGCGTCGCCGAGGTGCCGCTGCCGATCCTGCAGGTGCAGCAACTGCGCGCCGGCGTCGACGCCCGTACGACGGCGATCCCGGCGCTGACCTTCCGACTGTCGCCGATCGACGCGGCCCTGCTGCTCACGTCGAAAGAGTCAGCGGGGCAGACCGCCACCACGCTGCAGCTGCAGCGCTTTCATCGCGCGCTGACGACGTTGTCGACGTCGTCGCGTCTCAGTCGATGGCGCCGAGGCTCTTCGCCTTCGCGAGGGCCGCCTCGCGACGCTCGGGGAGCCGCTCGCGCAGACACTCGTCGAGGCTCGCGTACATCTTCATCTGGCGCGTGCCCTTGACGAGGAACACGGCGGCAGCAGCGCTGCGCATGGCCGAGAACTTCAGGCCGGTGCCATCAAGGACGAGGCTCACGGTCTTGCAGTGCTCGGCCATCGCGTCGAGACCCGCCGTGAGGCGCTTGCGCACGTCGTCGCTTGGCATCGTCGACGCATTGCCCACCAGGCCGACATAGGTGACGGGGCCCAGGGCGCTGGCTGCCTTCACGGCCGCGTCCACCCGCGCGAGACCGTCGAAGGTGATCTCCAACCAACGGACCATCACCAGGGTGCCGTCGGTGACAAGGATCTCGGTCGCCATGCCTGCTCACTTTCGTTCGGGCGCCATCCATCGCCTCGGGCGACGACGTCGGTCCTGCGGGTCTCGATCCCCACCGTTTCCCTTGGATGCTCCTCCGCGGGATCGGTCGCTGTCCACCGATCGGATGATTTGAGACATGCCAGTTTCAAACTCCTGGGCTCCGCCCAGGAGTTTGAATCATCAACACGATTCGGGCGCGAAGCGCCCGAATCAGGCGAGCTCGCCCTCGTCGGGAAGTGGAGCCAGGGCGACGTCGCCCAGCCGCAGAAGCATCGACGCGGCGTTGCTCGTACTGCCGATGCCGAAGAGCAGCGTGAGGTGGCCGGGGCGGGCCACGCCCTCATGCAGCATGTGGAACAGGTGCGTCGGCGTCATCACCGGCCCGGTGTTGGCGTAGCGATCGTGGAACATCCGGAACTTTTCGCGCCGCACCGCCGGCAGCGCCCGCGTGACGAAGTCGGCCATCCAGGCGACGCCGGCCGGCAGGGCGAAGGCGTCGACATCGTCGAGGGAAACGCCGGCCTTCGCGCAGACACGGGTGAGGGCCAGGACGAGTTGGGGCGTGGCATCGCTGCCGATCTTCTGGCCGGCCCCCGGCTGGGGCCGCATGCGCATGACGAGGTGATCCCCGTCGGGCCCGTGCTTCAGCTCCGGCGCGGTGATGAGCGCGCCGTTGGTCTTGTACGACGAGTGGATGTGGCTGCTCACAAAGCCCGCCCCGCCGTCGACGCGGCCGACGAGCATCGCGGCGGCGCCATCCCCGTTGGCCCAGCACAGCGGGTCGTCCTCGTCGGTGAGGCGCGAGTACGCGCACGACACCACGACGAGGACCCGCTCCGCCTGCCCGCTGGCGACGAGGCCGATGGCGTTCTGCAACGACACCACCGCCGAACTGCACATGCTCTCGACGTTGAAGGCCGCCTTGAGGCCGAGGGCGCCGGCGAGATATGCCGCGTTGCCGACGTCGTACTGGTCGGGGAGGATCGCGCTCACCAGCGCCACGTCGACGTCGTCGACACCGACGCCGGCCGCCGCCAGACACTTCGTCGCGGCCTCCACCTCGAGGTCGAGCACCTTCTGCCCGGGCAGCAGCCAGCGCCGCTCCTTCGCGCCGAGGAAGGCGTCGTGGAAGTGCGGCTCCATCGCGAGGTCGAAAGGCGTCGGCGTCTGCGGCGCCTGCCAGACCCGCTTGCTCGCATGCTGCTCGGCGTTCTTCACGAGCTCGGGGTAGCGCCGCCGCCAGTAGTCATTGGACATGCGGCGCGACGGATAGGCGACAGCGAGGGCCTGCAGACCGACCGGAATCATGAACGTGCTCCCCATCGAGGACCTCAGGACGACAGGCAGGTCGCGACGAGGCCCGCCAGGGGCCGACGTCGACGTCGACCCGAAGATGTCGCGACGCCAGCGGCGTCGCCTGCGCCTCAGCTGCCCTTGAGGCTCTTGTTGCGCTGCATGAAGGCCGGCGACATCTCGCCGCGCCGGACCTTGACGTCGACGACGAAGGGACCGCCGCCGGCGATGGCCTGCCGCAGGGCCGCCTCGAGATCGACGCTGCGGCGCACGGTGACGCCGTCGGCGCCCTGGCTCTTCGCGAACGCCGCGAAGTCGGTCTCGGGGAAGTCGCAGCCGAAGGGCTCGAGGGCGAGGGCCTTCATGCCGTCGCGGACGATGCCGTAGCCGGCGTCGTTGAGGACCACCCACACGACGGGCACGCCCACCTGCACCGCGGTGTTGATCTCGTTGTTCATGAGCATCGCGCCGTCGCCGGTGATGACGACGACGGGGCGGTTCATGGCCCGCGAGGCGCCCAGCGCCCCGGCCACCATGTGGCCCATCGAGCCCCAGGCGGCGCTGCTGCGGTAGCGCATCGGCTCGCTGAAGCAGAGGTGATGGTTCGCCCACCCGAAGGCGTTGCCGCTCTCGGCCAGGACGAGGGCGTCGCTGTCGTCGACGACGACGCGCTGCAGGGCATGCATCAGGGCGATGGGGTGGATGCCGCCGGCGTCGGCGGCGTGGACGAACTCCGTGTCGGGGTGACGCGGCAACCGCGGAAACGGGCGACGCGGCACGCGGTTGAGGCGCTGGGGCCGCAGCATCGGAGAGAGCTGATCGAGGAACGGGCCGATCTCGACCTCGATGCCCACCGTCTCGGTGTCGGGAAACGACGCGCCAAACACGCGGCGGTCGACGTCGACGTGGATGAGGCCACCGGGCGGCACGAGGCGGGGGTCATAGAACGACGAGGCCTCGGCGAGGCGTGAGCCCAGCACGAGGGTTCGTCGGATGCCGAGCGCGGCGAGCTCGTCGGCGATGTCGGCGTGCCCGCCGGCGCCGGTGACGCCGAGGTAGAGGGGGTGGCGCTCGTCGACGAGACCCTTGGCGCGCGGCGTGGCCATCGCCGGGACGCCGCTTTTGTCGACGAGCTCTCGCACCTGGGAGACGGCGTCGCGGGCGCCGAAGCCGACCCACACCGCAAAGGGACCGTCGGCGAGGATGTCGGCGACGGCGGCGGCGACGTCGGTGCTGTAGCGGGCGCGGCTCACCCCGATCTGGGACGGCGGCGACCTGGACGGCGCCGGCTGCGCCGCGACCGGCGAGGGCACCGCGATGTGGGCGACGAAGCCGGACGGGCGGCTGAAGCCGAGCTGCAGCGTGTTTTCGATGGCGCGCAGCTCGGCGGGATGCTCGAGCATGGCGCCGAAGTCGAACCACGGGCCGACGCCGACGAGGGCGTCCATCGGCATGGTCGCGGCGCTCGTCTCCTGCACCGGCAGGCGCCGACGGTGGCTGGGGCCGGTGGCGGCCGAGACCACGAGCACGCGCGCGCCGTCCCAGCGGGCGGCGACGAGGCCGTTGAGGGCGTTGAGCAGGCCCGGCCCCGTCGTCGTGAACACGAGGGTGGGGCGGCCGGTGCACAGTGAGGCCTCGGCGGCGGCGAAGGCAGCGCCCGCCTCATGACGGGTCTGGACGACGTCGATGCGGCTCTTGCCGAGGGCGTCGGCGAAGGTGGCGGCGGCGCCGCCGATCACCCCGAAGGCGTGGCGTACGCCAAGGCGCTCGATCAGCTCGACGAGATGATCGGCCACCCGCGGCGCTCCCGGCGCCGTCATCGCCGTCGGAAAGGCCGCGAGCCCCGCCTGGGTCTGGTTCTGGTGTGCCATCTGATCCTCCGGTCGGTGGGTTTTTCTCGCCCATCGTGCACGACTTCACAAGATATTCATCAGCGTCAGCGGATGAACCGGTATCCAGATTCCCGACACACAAAGCGTATCGAAGAATTCGTTTTCTGAGATATATACAAAGAGAATTATTATCTTATGAAGCAGGACGAGCGCCCTCCGGGCGCTCGCGCAATCCCACGTCGTCGTGGGTCAGGGCGCCGGCGGCGGCGGCGGCGGCCCGCACTTGAACACCGGGAAGCCGTGGGCGGTCTGCGCCTGGATACGGCCGTTGCGGATGATGTAGGTGTCGGTGCCGTCCGGGATGTCGATGCACGGCGTCGAGATGGAGAACAGCGTCCGGGCCATGTGGGTGCGGTTGTCGAGGATGCTGACGATGACCTCCTCGTTGACCTGCGGCACCTGGCCGCCGAACAGGGCGCCGAAGCCCTGCAGGGTCGCGACGATGTCATCCACGCCGGTGGTGACGCCGCCGTCGGAGACCACGACCGCGTCCGACGCGTAGTTGCAGCGCTCCGCCTCGTAGTTGCCGGTGGCCAGGTTCTCGAAGTGCGAGGCGAGGACCTGCTCCGGGGTGCGGTGTCTCAGGCTCGGATGACACCGCGGGCGGTTCGCCAGCGCAGAAGTCGACAGAACGAGACAAACCAAGAGCACAAGCTTTTGCATTTCCTGCCTCCGATTGTTCCTTTCTGGATCAGAACCGATGTCCGGCGCAACTTCTCGGAAGTACTTGAGACAGTTCGTCTGTGGCCTGAATCATATCGAGACAGCCGGGGCGCCCGGGCTGCGCCGGGCGGCCTCACACAGAGGCGAACTTCCGCAGTGGGATGGGGCCGGGCGCGTCGGAGCTGTGTCACGATCCCTCCTCGACGCGCTGCCAGGCCGCCGCGCCGACGTCCGCGACGCCGCCACCCGCCTGCGCGCCCTCCTCGTCGGGCACCTCGCCCTCGAGGAGCAGCACCTGTTTCCGCTCGTGCGGCGCGTCTTCGACACCGACGCCCTCGTCGAGATGGGTGCCGAGATCGCGGCCCGTCACGCTCGCCGCGAGGGCCGCTCGCAGAGCGCCGTGAAAGCGCCGCCGCCGCTGCGACCGCTGCCGGCCACGGCGACGACGTCGCTGGTGTCGATGACGCCGTCGGGCACCGCGATCGACGACAGCTGACGCGATCGCGCCTCTGCCCCGCCCAACAGCCTGGATTCACATGCGAATCCTGGTTCTTCAGCGGGCGCTGATGAACACGCCGCCGGGCGTGTTGTCGCAGGCCTTCTTCGAGGTCTCGGCCGTGCCCGGGGCGTAGCTGTGGGTCGCGATCGGCATGCCGCCCGAGACGGAGGCGCAGGTGCCGACGACGTTGGCCGTCGGGCACGGCGACGTGCCCCAGGTGCCGCCCACCTTGCCACACATGTCCTTCGGCAGCGGCGAGGGCGCGCCGCTGTAGTCCGAGCACGACAGGCCGCCGATGTTGCAGCTGCCAAAGACCGGACCGGCCGGCGGCAGCGTCGTCGGCGCGGCTGCGGGGGCGGGCGCCGCCGCGGGGGCGGGCGCCGCCGCGGGCGCAGGCGTCGTCGGCGCGGGCGCGGGCGCGGGCGCGGGCTCGCCGCTGCAGGCGGTGCCGAGGGCGAGGGTGACGGCGACGAGGGCGAGGGTGGCGAGGGTCTGGCGCATGGCGATCCTTGGTGGGGTTCAGGGTTCGGTCGGGGGACGGTGGTCGAAGCCGCCGAGGGCCTCTTCGAGCTGGCGGGCGACGGCGATGAGGCGCGCGTCGTCGCCACGGCGGGCGACGACCTGGACGCCGACGGGCTGGTCGACGCCGTCGACGCGGACGGGGATGTTCATCGCCGGCTGGCCGCTGGCGTTGAAGCCCGCCGTGAAGATGGCCATCGGGATGGCGCTTTCGAAGGCGCGGGCGGGGTCCCCGTGCTGCCAGCTGCCCACCTTTGGCGGCAGACAGCTCACCGTCGGCAGCACGACGAGGTCGGCGTCGCCCCACCAGCCGTCGACGGCGGCGGTGACGCGGGCGAGGCGGGCACGGGCGTCGTCTTCGGCGATGTGCGCGCCGGCCTCGCGCAGCCAGCGGGTGATGGGCTGCAGCCGCCCGGCAAACGGCGGCAGGGTCGGCGCCCACGCCAGCGTGCGCTGCCAGAGGGGCAGGAACTCGTCGACCGTGAGGGGGATCGGGCCCTGCGCGTCGACGTGGTGCGACAGCGATGACAGCGCGCTCGCCACCCGCTGCGTCGCCCGCACCATGTGCGGGTCGACGGGGGCGAGGGCCGGCTCGCTGCTCTCGACGACGACCCGGACCTTCAGCCCTGTCGGCGGCGGCGCGCGGCGCGCGAAGCGCTCGTCGGTGGCGAGCACCTGCAGCAGCGCGACGGCGTCGTCGACGGTGTGGGCGAGGGGCCCCTCGGTGGCGAGCTGCAGCTTCTCCGTCGGCGAGGCGTGAAACAGCGCGCCCCGCGACGGCTTGAAGCCGAACAGCCCGCACATCGCCGACGGGATGCGGATGCTGCCGCCGCCGTCGCTGCCGTGGCCGAGGGGCACGAGCCCGGCGGCGACGGCCGCCGCCGTGCCGCCGCTGCTGCCGCCCGCCGTCGTCGAGAGGTCCCAAGGGTTGCGGGTGGGCGGGTGGATGTCGGGCTCGGTGAAGGGCATGGCCCCGAACTCCGACGTCGCGAGCTTGCCGAGGATGACGACGCCGGCCTCGCGCAGGCGGCGCACGTTGGGGCCGTCGACGGGGGCAATCATCGGACCGAGGGCCCGCGAGCCCGCCCGCACCGGCATCAGCCGCACCGGGTAGAGGTCCTTGATGCCGAGCGGCAGGCCCGCCAGCGGCGTCCGGGGCAGCGTCCCCCGACGACGGGCGTCATCGAGACGGCGGGCGGTGCGCCGCGCCCGCCAGGCGGCGACGTGGACGAAGGCCTGCAGGGCCTCGTTGCGCCGGGCGATGCGGGCGAGGAACGCGTCGGTGAGCTCGAGGACGGAGACCTCGCCGTGCTGCACCATCGCCGCGAGCGTCGTGGCCGAAAGCCGATGCAGCGCCGTCGTCATGTGCCGCCCTCCGTCGCGTGGTATCCGGGCCCTGCCCTATCGCCCCTGCGCGCACAAAGGAATCACCATGAGCGACCCGGCCACCCCGACGACGACGACGACGACGACGAACGGCGCAGCGGTGCTCGCCGGTCTGTCGCCGGCCCCGGTGTGGCGGCACTTCGAGGCCCTCACGCAGATCCCGCGCCCGTCGGGGCACGAGGCGAAGGTCCGCGAGCACGTCACGGCCCTCGCCCACGCCCGCGGCCTGCAGGTCATCGTCGACGACACCGGCAACGTGATCGTGAAGAAGCCGGCGTCGCCGGGCATGGCGGATCGGCGCGGGGTCATCCTGCAGGGCCACCTCGACATGGTGCCGCAGAAGACCACCGACTCGACCCACGACTTCACCCGCGACCCCATCCGGCCCCGCGTCGTCGTCGAGAACGGCGCGCCCGTCCTCGTGAAGGCGACCGGCACGACGCTCGGCGCCGACAACGGCATCGGCGTCGCCACCGCCCTCGCCATCCTCGAGAGCAACGACCTGCCCCACCCGCCCCTCGAGGTGCTGTTCACCATCGACGAGGAGGCCGGCATGACGGGCGCCCGCGGCCTCAAGCCCGGCCTGCTCGACGGCGAGATCCTGCTGAATCTGGATTCCGAGGACGAGGGCGAGCTGTGCATCGGCTGCGCCGGCGGCGCCGACTTCAAGGCCAGCCGCACCTTCACGACGCAGCCCCCGCCGGCGGGCAGCGTCGCCCTGCGCGTCGACGTCGCGGGCCTGCGCGGTGGTCACTCCGGCGTCGACATCCACCTCGGCCGCGGCAACGCGAACGTGCTGCTCGCCCGCCTCCTCGACGCCGCCGGGAGCGTCGCCCCGCTGCGCCTCGCCCGCATCGCCGGCGGCACCCTGCGAAACGCCATCCCGCGCAGCGCCAGCGCCGTCGTCGTCGTCGACGCCGCCGCCGCCGGCGCCGTCCGCGACGCCATCGCCGGCCTCGGCGCCGTCATCACCCGCGAGTTCAAGGACGCCGACCCCGACGTCACCGTCGCCGTCGCCGACGACACCGCCACAGCCACCATCGACGTCGGCGACAGCGCCCGCGTGGTCCAGGCCCTGCTCGCCTGCCCGCACGGCGTGTTCGCGATGGTGCGCGACATGCCTGAGGTCACCGAGACGTCGAACAACCTCGCCATCGTCACGCTCGACGGCGGCCGCCTCGGCGTCACCTGCATGCTACGCAGCTCGGTCGACAGCAAGAAGCAGGCGGTCGGCCGGATCCTCACGAGTGTCTTTGCGCTCCTTGGCGCCGACACCCGCGTCGAGAAGGGCTACCCGGGCTGGCAGCCGAACACGCGGTCGGAGACGCTGTCGCTGTTGCGCGGGCTCTACGAGGAGAAGTTCGGCACGAAGGCGAAGGTGACGGCGACGCACGGTGGCCTCGAGTGCGGTCTGATCTGCGCCGTGTATCCCCACATCGACGCCGTCTCCCTCGGGCCCACCATCCGCTTCCCGCACAGCCCCGACGAGCAGGTCGACATCGCCTCGGTGCAGCGCTGCTGGGACTTCCTCGTCGACGTCCTCGCCCGCATCCCCGCCCGCTGAGCGGCGCCCCCCGACGACCTCACCCCCGGCCTCGACGAGGGTGACCTCACCCCCCGGCCCTTTCCTCGACGAGGGTGACCTCACCCCCCGGCCCCCTCTCCCTGAAGCGAGAGGGGGAGCCCGGTGCCTTTCCTCGACGAGGGTGACCTCACCCCGGCCCCCTCTCCCTGAAGGGAGAGGGGGAGCCCGGTGCCTTTCCTCGACGACGACCTCCCCCCCGGCCCCCTCTCCCTGAAGGGAGCGGGGGAGCCCGGTGCCTTTCCTCGACGAGGGTGACCTCACCCCCCGGCCCCCTCTCCCTGGAGGGAGAGGGGGAGCCCGGTGCCTTTCCTCGACGAGGGTCAGCCTGCCCACTGCCA
>Ga0172372_10007168_pt1 | contig 15025 bp, 10 predicted proteins | sample LakKiv5m_2_FD_114544 | JGI IMG/M metagenome (GOLD analysis project Ga0172372, IMG submission 114544) | Freshwater microbial communities from Kabuno Bay, South-Kivu, Congo - kab_092012_9.5m | ecosystem: Environmental > Aquatic > Freshwater > Lake | place: Democratic Republic of the Congo...
AGCAGAATATTTAGAAGGAGTGCGTCTTGGGCAAATTAAACGCCTTATAATTAATATGCCTCCAAGAGCCTTAAAATCAGTATGCGTAAGCGTTGCCTGGCCTGCTTGGCTTTTATCTCTCAATCCCGGAACAAGAATAATGGTTGCAAGTTATTCTTCGATTTTAAGTATTAAGCATTCAATAGATACAAGATTAGTGGTATCTTCCAGCTGGTATAAAAAACTTTTCCCTAAAACTAAACTATCAAAAAGCCATAATCAGAAGAGTAAATTTCTGACTACTAAAAATGGCTTTCGTTTTGCTACAAGTGTCGGTGGCTCAGCTACCGGTGAAGGAGGAGATTTTCTGATCATCGACGATCCGCACAACCCTACCCAAATCAATTCCGTCAAAATGCGCAATAGGGTTATAGAATGGTTCGAACAGACTTTTATTACTCGGCTTAATGACAAAAAAAATGGCGCAATTGTTCTTGTCATGCAAAGATTACATCAAGAAGATTTATCCGCTCACTTACAATCTTCAAACGGTTGGGAAATTCTAAAAATTCCTGCTTTAGCTTCAAAAGATATAGAATATAACTTTGGCAAATTCCATAAAATTTACAAAGAGGGAAAGATTTTAGATGATATCCGCAACACACGAGATTTCCTCCAAAACCTTGAACGTGAAATTGGCAGCAGAAATTATGCTGCTCAGTTTTTACAAGAACCTTTACCTGCTAATTATCACTTACTTTCCCCGCAAAATATCCACTATTTTGAAAAACTACCAGATAAGTTCGATTTTTTTATTCATAGCTGGGATACCGCAATCAAGACATCAGAAACATCTGATTATACAGTTGGAACAGTTTGGGGAATCATCCAAAACAAATATTACCTCGTCCAAATGAGTCGGAAAAAATTACTTTATTTAGATTTAAAAAATGAAATTTACAAGCAGATTCATAAGTATAAACCACGATTTGTCTTAATTGAAGACAAATCAAGTGGTCAACCATTGATTCAAGATTTAAAAATTTCTGGTTTGAATAATATTAAGGCTATAAAACCCTCTCTTGATAAGATTACAAGATTTGCCTCAGTTATACACCTTTTTGAAAGTAGAATAGTATTATTACCGGCACAAGCAGCTTTTAGTAGAATCAGCACTTCCGAGATTACTAATTTCCCTAATGGTAAGCACGATGATATAGTAGACTCCATAAGCCAGTTTCTAAATTTTATTAAGCAACAAAATGGTAATAATTTTGTACAGATAAGAAATTTATAAAGAAAAAATGGTATCAAAAAGTTGAACAGCAAAAGAAGTTTTGTAAAATTCCAAATTTTTCTTGACCTATTAACTATTATATGTCAATTAATTGACTGCATTAAGCAAGTGCCGCTATAGCTCAGTGGTGGAGCGCATCATTGGTAATGATGAGGTCGAGAGTCCGATTCTCTCTAGCGGCACCACTAAAACCATTAAAGAATTATTCTAAAAAATCGGTTTTGGTAAAGTCCTAAATTTCTTCTGATATCCACTCACTTAAATCATTATCATACTTTAATATTCTTGGTTTAGTATCGATGCTATCGAAGGTAATGTCTTGCATTAACTGTTCCTGGCTTGATATAAAACCACTTTCTTGGTCAAAAAACGTAAAATATGGTTGGTAATTTTTATAAGTAATATTTATAAACTTTTGTTTTATTGCCTCATTCGCAGCTTTTATTAAATCATCTAATGCTTTAACTTTCTGGTTGTTTATAGATTCTATTACTAACCTATAAACGCTTTTATAATTTTGAACGAACATTTCAGGAATACTGCTAAAACTCCCTCCGGTTTGAACGTTGGCAATTGCCACACTACCGATCGGTATTCCTGACTTGGCCGCTGCATAATCATCAGCTTCAAAAAATATTGCCCCAGCAAAATCAAACATCCTGCGAATTTTTTTTTCTTCTAAATCATATAATTTAACTTCTTTATCCAGCTTTTGGCCGTTTCGAAAAATTGTGAGAGTAATATTCTCATTGGCATTATTCATTGTTTGGTCAAGTATAGTAAGATCGCCACCTAATTCTTTATTATTTACTGCCCAAATAATATCTCCTGGCATTATCACATTTTGAGCGTTAGAACCGGCAATAATGGTACGGGCTGTAATAACTCTATTGCGGGCATCAGGAAATTTTTTAATGTATGCTTTCATTTCCGAGACGGGAAAGTTACGGTGCTTTACTGCTTTATCAAGCGAGTACAAAACCGAGATAACACCTATATGCTTTCTTTGTACTGGTTTATTGCTTTCCAAAGCATTTAATACATCCGTTACATATGACTTCTTTAAAGCAAGAGCATGGGTTTTCCCCCCACCGTATAAAATTCCAATTGCTTTACTTTCAGAATTTATAACAGGAGAACCGCTTGCTCCACCAGTGGTATTCATATTTATCACATAAGACCCTTGAGGCATTTGACCATTAATATCAAAAAGATCCGATAAATACCCACTATGGAATGAAAATCCTTGATCTTCCGTGTTCCCTACAATAAAAACCTCATCACCCAAGCCGGGTTCTTTATTGCTAAATTCTATTTTTTCTACTTGTTCAGGTAATTCCTGAGGGTTTATTTTTAAAATTGCAAAGTCAGCATAGTGATCATAATAAGCAACCTTCGCTTCCGCTTGCTGACCGTTATGGAAAGTAATGAAATATGTACCTACTGCAGCTCTTCCGACTACATGGTTATTTGTTACTATAAAGCCCTTTTCAAGATCGGCAATAAACCCGGTTCCCGACCAGCTGCCGGTATTCTGATAGGCGGAAACAGATACCCGGCTATTAATCGTTACTATTGCTTTTTTTATTTTTTCTATATCTTTAACTTTTACCGTCCCTGAACCCTGAGTTACAACACTGGTTGAGACTAAAAAAATTAGGAAAATTTTTATTATTTTTAACATTTTTTACCTTACTAATCTTGTAAAAATTTTATCCTGCACTATATCAACAGATATATTTGACTAAACCAAAAAAGCAGATAAAAGCTTTCAAGTCAAACAATTTATATTCAATGGGGAATAACTATGGGAAAAATTATTGGTATCGATCTTGGTACAACAAACTCTTGTGTAGCGGTTATGGAGGGTAAAGAGCCTAAAGTAATAGAAAATGCGGAAGGTTCAAGAACTACCCCTTCTATGGTTGCATTTGCAAACGGAGAAATATTGGTAGGGGAACCGGCTAAAAGGCAAGCTGTTACAAATGCAGCTAATACCTTATTTGCTATCAAACGACTAATTGGTCGTAACATGGATGATCCAACAGTAAAAAAAGATCAGGAGCTTGTACCATATAAAATTATTAAATCTGATAATAACGATGCTTGGGTAGAAGTAGACGGTAAAAAATATTCGCCAAGCCAAATTAGTGCTTATGTTCTGCAAAAAATGAAAGAAACAGCTGAAAATTACCTTGGTGAACCTGTTACTCAAGCCGTAATTACAGTTCCGGCCTATTTCAATGACGCTCAAAGGCAAGCAACAAAAGATGCCGGTAAAATCGCAGGCCTAGAAGTACTGCGCATTATAAATGAACCGACAGCTGCAGCTCTTGCCTATGGATTTGACAAAACAGAAAATAAAACCATAGTTGTTTACGATTTAGGTGGCGGTACTTTTGATGTTTCTATTCTTGAAATTGGTGACGGCGTGTTCGAAGTTAAAGCAACTAATGGCGATACTTTCCTAGGCGGTGAAGATTTCGATATGCGAATTCTTAATTTCTTGGTTGACGAATTCAAAAAAGAGCATGGTATTGACTTAAAAAAAGATCCTCTTGCTCTCCAAAGGCTTAAAGAAGCTGCGGAGAAAGCAAAAAAAGAACTTTCTTCAACTCAACAAACTGATATAAATCTGCCTTATATTACTGCAGATAGCAGCGGTCCAAAACATATGAACCTTAAGCTTACTAGAGCAAAACTTGAGGCATTGGTTGAAGACTTGATCAATTCTACCATGGAACCTTGTAAAAAGGCCTTAAAGGATGCAGGACTTAAAGCCAGCGATATCCAGGAAGTCGTACTTGTTGGCGGTATGACAAGAATGCCGAAGGTAATCGAAAAAGTAAAAGAATTCTTTGGCCGCGAACCTCATAGGGGTGTAAACCCTGATGAAGTAGTAGCTCTCGGCGCAGCAATCCAAGGAGGGGTGTTGCAAGGTGACGTTAAAGATGTCTTGTTACTCGATGTTACTCCTTTATCACTTGGAATCGAAACTCTGGGTGGAGTATTTACAAGGTTGATAGATAGAAACACTACTATTCCTACGAAGAAAAGCCAGGTTTTCTCAACTGCAGACGATAATCAACATGAAGTTACGATAAGAGTATTTCAGGGAGAGAGAGAGCTTGCTGTACATAATAAGTTGCTTGGACAATTTAATCTAGAAGGAATCCCACCTGCACCAAGAGGTATGCCTCAAATTGAAGTGACATTCGACATTGACGTTAACGGTATAGTACATGTTTCCGCTAAAGATAAAGCTAGTGGTAAAGAACAAAAAGTTACTATCCAGGCTTCTGGAGGTCTTAAAGAAGAAGAAATTGAAGCAATGGTTAAAGATGCGGAGAAAAATGCTGCCGAAGACAAAAAACGTAAAGAAGCGATAGAAGTAAGAAATAGAGCTGATACGCTTATTTATTCGTCTGAGAAATCGTTAAAAGAACATGGAGATAAAATCTCAAGCGATGATAAGAAGGCTATTGAAGAAGCAATAGCTGAATTAAAATCAGCACTTGAGGAAGATAATCTTGAAAAAATTAATGAAAAAACAGAAGTTTTAGCTGCTGCGAGTATGAAAATAGGCGAAGCAATGTATAAAACAGATGGAAGTGGTGGAATGGGTGGCCCAGGTGCTGCTCATACTGAGCATAAAGATTCTGCAGATGATAAAGTAGTAGATGGTCAATTTAAGGATGTGACCGATAATAAGTAAACTAATTTACTAGACTACTTAGAGAAATAACCTATAATCGGCTGGTATCAAATTAAAACGCTTTTATTTCACCAGCCGATTATTGCTATAGAAAATTTAGTTTAAACTTTTTACCACAAAGTTATTTGTAAACGTATTATGTCGAAAAAAGATTATTATGAAGTTCTAGAAGTACCACGATCAGCCGACGCTTCTGAAATAAAAAAAGCATATTTAAAACTAGCCAAAAAATATCACCCAGATCAAAATGCCAACAATCCTGATGCTGAAAGGAAATTTAAAGAAGTTAGCGAAGCGTATGATACTCTAAAAGACGAGCAAAAACGAGCAGCTTATGATAGGTTCGGCCATGCGGCCTTTGCTCAGGGTAACAGCGCCTCAAGTGGCTTTGGCGGTGGCAGGGCGGGAGGCTTTAATGCCCAGGATATCAACGATATTTTTGGCGACTTTTTTGGCGACTTTATGGGAGGGAGCACAAGAAGGACCAGAACATCTACAAACATTAAAGGCTCAGATTTAAAGTATGAACTTACTATTAGTCTTGAAGAGGCATTTAGAGGAACTGATAAAAACATTAATTTTAGAACAGAAGTAAAATGCAGCCCATGTAATGGCAAGGGTTCACAGGATGCAAGTGCAACTGCTAATTGTAGTCAGTGTGGAGGTGCTGGGGTAGTTAGGATGCAGCAAGGTTTTTTTGCAATAGAACAAACTTGTAGTAAATGTGGCGGTGCTGGCCAAGTTATTAAAAATCCTTGTACTACCTGCCACGGTAATGGCCGAATTACCAAACAGAAAAGTTTAATTATTAACGTCCCATCTGGTATAGAAGATAACACACGAATCCGTATTGCTTCAGAAGGCGAAGCCGGAATTAGGGGCGGAGCAAATGGAGATCTATATGTTTTTGTTTCCATAAAACTTCACGATATATATAAAGTTGAAAATTCTAATCTTCATTTTAAGTTACCAATCAGTTTTACAAAAGCGGTTCTTGGAGGAGAAATTGAAGTACCAACGATTGACGGCTCAAAAGTAAAATTAACAATTCCAGCAGGGTCCGAAACCGGTGATCAATTACGTATAAAAGGTCATGGTATGTCAAAAGTTCGCTCTACTTCAAGGGGAGATCTCTACGCCCATGTTTATGTTCAAATTCCTAAACACTTGACAAAAAAGCAGAAAGATTTACTAGAAGAGTTAGATAAAGAATTAGGCCAAGTGAATCAAAACTATTCAGAAAGCGGTTTTTTCTCTAAAATGAAAAATTTATGGTCATAAAAATGAAATAGGTAAGTTATGGTAAAAAAGCTATTAATTAATTCCTTAGTTATTTTCTGTATTATTCTAAGTGTAAATATTACAGCTTTCTCATCTACTACCGAAGCACAAAATGATAGTAAATCGGATAAAGGATCTATCTTTCTCTTCGGGAGTTGTTACTTGCTCACAGAATGCTTGCAAATAGTAAACAGTCTGATCCTGATAATTCAAAAATAGCAAAATCAATAGTTTTAATAGGCCAAAAGAAATATGAAATAGTATCCTTTGAGTTTAAAAATACACTAGGTACTCCGGCAGAAGAAACTTTTGAAGAATATGCTAAAATAAATAATTTATTTTACATGAGAAGTGTTATAACTAAGTCTCCGGAAGAAAAAAATTCTAACTTAGAAATTTTTGACTCTAATGAAGCAAATTTAGAAGATGGAATATCTTTCTATATATCCTTACGTCCTACAGAACAAGAATAACTCTTACTGCTTAAAACCCATAATTAAGGTGTGTTAATTATGCTGATTTTAATAAATTTCGTGCTTGGTCAGTTAAACTATTTAATGTGTTTTCCAAAAGGATCTTATCCTGCTCCTCATCCCCACTAAGGTTTAAAGGCTTTCCTATAACTACTAATATTTTACTAAAGAATTTTGGTAACATCATCCTATCCCAACTTTTGAGCTCAAAATATTTTGAAGCATGACACGAAACAGGGATTACTTTTTTATCGTATTTACTAGCAATTTTTGTAATTACGCTATTATTTTTATATACAGGCCCTCTTGGTCCGTCAGGAGTTACCACTATCTTACCACCATTGGAAATTTGCTTTATAATTTCTTTGACGGCAGCAGCTGAATTCTTGTTTGTTGAACCTTCAATTATTCGGTGCCCCATCATTAAAACGAGCTTACCGATAATTTTGCCGTCGGAATGTGGACTTGTTAGGCCAAAAGCATTTTTATAATTACCCAAAATATACATACTATAAGCTAATCTATTATGCCATATTGCAAAAAACAGGCCGTTTTCATCATCAAGCTTTGTCGCATCAAAATTTTCCGTCATAATAAAACGCCAACTACTAGTAAAATAGGCAATTTTAAGGTATAGAAAAATTGCAGTTGCTACTATATTGAATATTATTTTACTATTTTTTAAATAATGCTTTATTATCTTCTTCATTAAGCCAATTGGTTTATACACATCTCAATTCTACGACACGCTTCAGCAAGTAATTCCTCACTAGTTGCATAAGAGATACGGAAATACCCTTCCAGACCAAATGCAATACCGGGTACTACTGCTACATTTGCATGTTCTAACAAATAAGTGGCCAAATCATTATCGTTTTTGAGTAACTGCCCGGAAGGTGTCTTTTTACCAAATAATTTCGTACATCTAATAAACAAGTAAAAAGCTCCTTCAGGCTTATAGCACTCAAGGTTTTTGATTTTAGACAGCAAGCTAAAAACCAAATCCCGTTTTTTCTCAAAACCAAGGGCATTTTTTGGGATATAGCTTTGGATACCGGTAAGAGCTTCAATAGCTGCCATCTGGCTTATTGATGAAGGATTAGAAGTACTTTGCGACTGGATTAACGCCATAGCTTTTATTATATCTTTATTCCCAGCCCCATATCCTATTCTCCATCCAGTCATTGAATAAGCTTTTGAAACACCATTAACTATGAATATTCTATCTTTTAAATCCGGCGCAACTGCTGCCAAATTATAAAATTTAAAACCATCAAAAGTAATATGCTCGTATATATCATCAGACATTATCTGAACATGAGGGTATTTTCGCAAAATATCAGCAAGTATTAGCAAGTCCTGCTTTGAATAAGCTGTTCCCGATGGATTGCTTGGAGAATTTAAAATAAACCACTTAGTTTTGTCTGTAATGGCTGCATCTAGGGATTCTGGTATTATTCTAAATCCTGTTTCCAGATAAGCTTCAATTATTACCGGTTTGCCTTCGGCAAGTAGTACAATATCAGGGTAAGATACCCAATAAGGTGCAGGTATTATTACTTCATCTCCTTGGTCAAGAGTTGCCATAAACAAATTATATATGACTTGTTTTCCACCCGTTCCAATAATTATTTGGTCTGGTAAATATTCAAGGCCATTTTCTCGTTTAAATTTTTCACATACCGCTTTTTTTAATTCCGGCATACCATCGACATTGGTATACTTTGTTACACCGGCTTTTATCGCAGTAATAGCAGCAAGTTTGATATTTTCTGGAGTATCAAAATCCGGCTCGCCAGCACCAAGAGAAATCACATCTATGCCACTTCGTTTTAATTCTGCAGCTTTTGCAGATACGGCAAGTGTTGGAGATGGCTTAATAAAACCCAACCTTCTAGCTATTAATGACATAATTTTGTAACTAATTTTTTTGTTAATTTTATAAGTAACGCCTAATATTGCTTTATTAGTTTGAACTAGGCAGGATTATATGAGAACATAAGTTGAAAATCAAATCAAAGATCGATAAATCAGACTACTTAAATATTTATGATGGCACATGGTATTTTTTCTAAATTAGTAGATTATATAAAATCAGGATTTACATTCGTACTTGGAATTCCCAATTTGCTAAAAACTCAATTTTTTGCAATTAAAGAGAACGTAGCAAGGTTAAGATATAACCTAAAAAACTTTACAGAAACAAATATAAATCTTGGTATATATCATCTTAATAATCAAAATTACAACGATGCGATATTCAGATTTAGATTAGTTGATAAATTTCTGCGTCCAAATGATCCTTTCGTAAATTATTGGACCGGATGGGCTTACTTTTTGAAAAAAAAATATAAAAAAGCAATTTTTTACCTAGAAAAAGGGCAAAGCGAAGATAAAATCGGTTTACTAAAATTTATCAAAGAAATTGATCATATTTCTGAAGTTCCAAGTGAAATATATTCCGTATATCGCGGTATAATTACAAAAGATATTGTTGATAAGTTTTTCAATAAGAACCTTAATTTACCAAGAGACTTAGTTATAAAGCTAATTGGCGCAATTGATAAATTACCAGAAAAATACTCCATCCTAGAAATTGGTAGTAATATAGGGTTTCTTGGGGAAGAAATAGATAAAAGGATGCAAGAAGGTTTTTCTATTACCGGTATCGAAAGTTCCACCGAAATGGTTAAGCTTCAAAAACAGTCTAAGCGTGATAAGGTTTATGATAAAATAATTAACTTACCTATTGAAAATTATCTAATAGACCACAAGGACGAAAAATATGACATTATCTTAAGCCTTGACGGATTTGCTAATAATTCAGAATTAAGCGATCTATTTGGTAAACTCTATAATTCTTTATCTTATGGAGGATATTTTGCTTTTGCTTGCAGGATAAGTGATAATAAAGGTTTTTCTGATCAATATCTGGAATTTGTCTATAAGGAAGATTATATACACAAATTACTCAATAAATGTGGTTTCAGTATTATCGATGAACCAAATTCAGAACCACTAATTAAAAACAGCTACGTTATATTCGTGTGTAAAAAACTAAATCAAGTAAAAAAATAAGGTGATTATTAAAAAACTATTGTTATAATCCGCACAAAACTAAAATTAAAAGCTATATGAGTTTGATTAAATTGGTTATTGAGTCAATTACAGTTAAACGGTTTACGAAATGTTTTTTGCAAACAGCATTAATTCTGAATTTTGCACTAGGAGAAGTCTTGGCCAAGGGGAGCGACGATAGCGAAGAGAAATATAGCTATAATTACAACCAATTTAACGTTAAGTGCACTGTTTATGACCCTTACGAAAAATTAAATCGCAAAATTTTTGCTTTTAATAGTGTAGTTGACACGTTTTTATTAAGACCTGTTGCTAAAATATATGGTAGATTTACAAATGACTATACAAAAAATCGTGTTGGAAGTTTTGTGGATAATATATCAGAACCTTTGTCTACCGTAAACTATAGCCTTCAAGGTAATCCTGAAGGTATACTGAAAAGTTTTTGGCGTTTTGCAATAAATTCAACTTTTGGTATTGCTGGGATGTTTGATGTAGCAAGCAAATTTGGCCTAAAACCCCCCCAACAAACGCTAGGTAGCACTTTAGCACATTACGGCACAGGCCCTGGACCATATATAGTACTACCCTTCTATGGCGGAATTAATGCTAGGGATGCATCAGATCCTATAATTTCAGATATTTTGCTAAATCCTCTTACTTATTCATTAGATAAGAAGTTTATGCTTACCGTAACCGGTGTATCAATTGTAGATATGCGTTACAAACTTATGCCTCTTACAGATTATGTTTCGAAAAATTCTTCAGATCCATATATTGCGGTTAGGGAAGCTATTTTTAATCAAAGAGAAGCTAAAATAGTATACCCTACAGGTTATAAATGCCAGACCTTTAAATAAAGGTGTACATTGAAAATTTAAAGGGTTAATATGGTTTTACATAAATTTAGGTATAGTTATGAAAGTCATTAATAGAATTTTGCTATGTATATATGTTTTAGTCTTCAATCCTCTAGCATATGCTGATGAAGAAGCAGAAAAGCTAAAAGTTTATGTTAATAACTTAATTACTGATGGATATAATATTGTAAATGATGCAAGCTTACCAGCAGATGAGAAAGTTAAACGTTCAAGTACGTTAATACGTGCTAACTTACACCTTGACTGGATGGCTAAATACACCTTAGGACGGCATAAAAAAAGCATTTCTGCTGCAAAAATAAAGGAATTTACAGAAGTTTATTCAAGATTTATTGTCCAAGCTTATGCTGATCTTTCAAAAAACTATAGCGACGTAAAAGCGGTTGTAAAAAAAGTAAACAAAGTTGATGATAATGTATTTTTAGTCAGTATGGAGATTTTTAAAAAAGATTCTGATTCACCGGTAGCAGTTGACTACTTAGTTCATAAACTTGTAAATGCTAAACAAAACCCTTATAAAGTAGGAGATATAATAACCGAAGGTGTTAGTATATTAAACTCTCAGCAAACTGAGTTTGATAATATTATTTCCAATAATGGAATTGATGCTTTAATCAGTAATTTAAAAGAAAAATTATCAAAAAACAATTAATAAGAACTATTATATAATTATTATGACCAAACCAATTAAAGATAATGAATTTGAATCTGAAGTAATAAATTCAAAATTGCCTGTATTAATTGATTTTTGGGCAGAATGGTGTGGCCCATGCCGTATGCTTGCTCCTATCCTTGACCAATTATCGGAAGAGATGGGTGCTAAGATAAAGATAGTCAAGATGAATATTGATGAAAATCCAGAAACACCCTCTAAATTTGGTGTAAGAGGAATTCCGACGATGTTACTCTTTAAAGAAGGCAAACAAATTGCTACCAAGGTGGGGGTACAGCCTAAAAATGTTCTTCAGGAATGGATAAATTCCAGCCTATAGCTTAGTTGATTTTGCATATTGGTTAAGGGTGCAAAAGAAAATTGCTACACATTTGCCTTAAGATTTTGTGAAGTTAAATTGTCAGGCAATATATTAAAGGATTGTGAATTCTAGCCACTTGGTCAAAAACTGGTATGCAAAATGATATATTTGGTTTTTCTAATTCCGTCTATCTAGCGATTTTGCAAAACTGAGTAAGCGATGCCTATAGATTGTAAAAGTTACTCTACTGTATTATCCTGTAGGTCAGACTAGCTAAAGCATCTAAATATTATGCATACAAAAAATGTCATAAATTAAATAAACAATTACAGTTTAGCTAATTTACACTCCAAGAGTCATAATATATTCTTAATATGAAATTGAACTTTGCAGTAAATTTTAGCGATTTAAACTCTTTAAAAGGTTTAAAAAAAATCGATAAAATCTTTCTTTCTTATTTAGAACAAAAAAACCTAATTTTACATAAAAAATTAACTGAGTATAGAAGTTCCCTGCAGGCACTTAAATCTTCTATTGAATACTCCAAATTTTTGCTAGAGTTAGCCCCTTACTTCGATGATTTTATAACTGAATTATTTTCAATAGAAGCAGAAAATTTTGCACTAAAACAGAACCAGCAAAATTTTAATATTATTTATGAATGCAAGAGAAAATTTGTCCAACGGGTATTTAAAAATTACTATCACCATAATAACAAGGAAATAAATTTTCCAGAAATATCGCAGAAATTAACAGGATTAATTAGCAGAATCACCCAGGAAAATTTTGCAGAAAACGTAATAAAGTGGCTAAGAGCACCTGAAAAATTTCAATCGGAGTTAAACGTTGCTGCAGAGTACGCCGTTTATATGGTATTAAATAATAGTTCCCTACCTTTATTTACTATACCAAGGCCTGCGAATCCGGATAATTTAATTCGTGAAAATAGAATACAAATGCTAGCTAAGCATATTTCTCTTGGTTTTGACTATAGAGATAATGAACTTAATTTAGAGAATGCCCTTTCTAACGTAAAATATTGTATATATTGCCATCATCAACAAAAAGATTCCTGCCGTTTTGGTATAAAAAACGCAAAACAAGAAAGCCAGCAAACGAATGGCTGTCCATTAGATCAAAAAATTTCTGAAATGAATGAGTTAATGTCAGCGGGATTTAATATTGGAGCCCTAAGCGTTATTTTAATTGATAACCCACTTGTAGCCGCAACTGGACATAGAATTTGCAATGATTGCATGAAATCCTGTATTTTTCAAAAACAAGATCCTGTTAATATTCCTCTCATCGAATCAAAGATTTTAGATAATGTTTTAAATCTTCCTTATGGGGTAGAAATATATATTTTACTAACCAAATGGAATCCATTAAATATTGAATCCCCTTTGCCTAAAAAACCTACTAATTATAATATTTTAGTTACAGGTCTAGGACCTGCAGGCTTTGCTCTTTGTCATTATTTGTTGAATGAAGGGCATAACGTGACTGCAATTGACGGCTTAAAGATTACAGATTTAAAAGTTGATTTAACAAAACCGATAAAAAATTACAAACAAATAAAAATATCCCTATCTCAAAGAAATCCTCAAGGTTTTGGAGGGGTTGCAGAATATGGTATTACCAATAGATGGGATAAAAATAACCTCACTTTAATCAGATTAATTTTAGAAAGAAGGATAAATAATTTTAAACTACTTGGTGGGATAAGGCTTGGCAGCAACATTACTACAAAGCAAGCTTTTGATATTGGTTTTGATCATATAGCATTATGCCTTGGAGCAGGAAAACCTAAATATATAAATTCATCTTCTTATTTTATTAAAGGAGTAAAAAGTGCCGCTGATTTTCTAATGAATTTGCAACAAGGCGGAAGCTATTTGGCGCAAAGCAATAGCAATTTGCTCCTGAGGATGCCAGTCATAATAATAGGTTGCGGTCTAACCGCTATTGATAGTGCTGTTGAAGCAATTCATTACTATCAAATACAAGTCGAAAAATTCTTAAATTCATATGAAGGGCTCCCGCTAAATCTAAATCAACTATCTGACGAAGAAAAAATAATTGCAGACGAATTTGTTAGACATGCAAGGTTATTGCAAAAAGCTAAGTCTCCAGCAGAGAAACTTGATATTATTCAGCAACTTGGAGGAGTAACAATTTGTTATAGAAAGGACATAAAGGAGTCTCCAGCCTATAAAAGAAATCACGAAGAAATAGAACATGCGAAAGCTATAGGTGTAAAATTTATGCTAAATTTAGCTCCGCTGGAAATTAAGGCAGATGAATATGATTATGTAAATCAGATAAAGTTTTTGGATCACGAAAAAAATATTGTTACCTTAAATGCAAAAACGGTATTAGTAGCAATTGGCACCGAAGATAATGAATTCCTAGATATAAGTGGATTTACTAGCGATAACTATAGATTTAGTCATTTCGGAGACTGTAATCAGAAGTACTCAGGAAGCGTTGTTAAAGCACTTGCTAGTGCTAAAAATGGCTACAAAGAGGTAACAAAACATCTAAATAAATCCAGCCCAAATACAAATTTTTCCTTTCAACAGTTCAGCCAAGTGTTGGATCAGCAATTAAAGTCCAAAATTTATTCTATAAAGGAAATTACCCCAAACATACTAGATATAGCAATAAAATCCCCTATAGCTGTTCGAAATTATCAAGCCGGACAAATTTTCAGGCTACAAAATTTTGCAGAAACCTCAGGTAAACTTACCAAACCCATTGCCTTGAGCCCTTACAGAGTAGATAAAAACCAAGGCTTAATTTACTTTATTATCTTAAAAGTAGGAAAATCAACAAAATTATTCAGTAATTTAAAAGTAGGAGAAGAAATTGTACTTATGGGCCCTACTGGCTCTAAAACTTACATTCCAAAATCCCAAAATGTTATTTTAATAGGGGAAGGAATTAGAAATATGGCCCTATTACCAATTGCTCAGAAACTCAAAAATCAGGGATCAAAAGTAATATTTTTTTCTGTCTATAACAACGTCAACGATATTTTTTATATAGATAAAATAAAAGCCGCCGCAGGTGAAGTCTATACATTTATATTATCTGGTAATAGTAAAGATGATAAAAATATTAATAATTTTATCAATAAGGTCAGTAAAGTCAAAACCTCAACAAATGCTTACCTAATAGCTTACGTTACCTACAAAACACTAGAAGAAATAAAAAGATATGAACAGCAGTTATTTAAAGATAGTGAGTTTGTTTGTGGTATATTAGCCCCGATGCAATGTATGATGAAAGGTATATGCGGACAATGTATACAAAAAGTTGATAATGATAAAGGATATATTTTTTCC